>Ga0137384_10001022_pt1 | contig 21838 bp, 19 predicted proteins | sample SagtaG_2_FD_104922 | JGI IMG/M metagenome (GOLD analysis project Ga0137384, IMG submission 104922) | Vadose zone soil microbial communities from Sagehorn Ranch, Mendocino, California, USA - Sage2_R_60_16 metaG | ecosystem: Environmental > Terrestrial > Soil > Vadose zone | place: USA... | reverse complement strand
GTGCTCTCCGGCGAAGAGCAAGGACTGCTCGGCGCGTACCGCCTGCTGGATTGGACCAAGGAGCAGGGCTACACCGTCGGCGCGATGCTCGACAATGACATCGTGGGTGCCGACACCGCACCGGGCGGCCCCCATCGCGTGCGCGTCTTCTCGGGCAATGGAGAAATCGAAGACGCCGATTCTCCCGCCCGCGAACTCGCCCGCGCGATTGAAGAAATCGACGGCCGCAGTGCCATTCGAATGATTTTCCGCCAGGACCGCTACGGGCGCGGCGGGGACCATTTTCCGTTTTACAAAGCCGGGCTGCCCGGTGTGCGCTTCACCGAGCCTCTCGAAGATTACAACCATCAGCACCAAACGCCGCGCACGGAAAACGGCGTCGAGTACGGCGACTTCGAGAAGTATCTGAACTACACGTTCATGGGCAACGTGGCGCGTGACAATGCCGAAGTCTTGCGCCAACTCGCCATGGCCCCTGCCCCGCCAACCAACGCTCGCCTCAAAGGCGCGGTCACACCGGACGCCAAGGTTTCCTGGGCGGCCGAAGACGATTCCGAACGCGCGGGCTTTGAAGTCTTGTGGCGTGAAACGACCGACCCGCGCTGGCACGTCTATGACTTTGTGGCGGAGCCGGGCGAGGCGGTCTTGAAGGGTGTTTCCACGGACAATCACTTTTTTGCCGTGCGCTCCGTCGGCAAGAACGGCGCGCGCTCCATCGCGGTGCCAACCGAAATGGAGCGCCGTCCGCCGCCAGGGCCGACACCGGCAAAGCAATAGGTAGAGTTCTCTCGGGTTTCTCAAAAGGAGGGTGCCATTGAAGCGGAAGACTTTGACTCTTTGTGTGTTCACCTTGTTTTTGGGCCTCGGACTCGCTGCAACCGTACTGGCGCAGGCGCCTGCGCCGGAAAGGGCCGCCAGAACGCCCGAAGCAAAGACCGAGGAAAAGTGCGACGCCGCGGCAACGAAAGAAGAGTCGTCCGCGACCGATCACTCGATTCGCGTCGGAGGACAAACCATCTCCTACAAAGCCACCGCGAGCACGACCCTCCTCAAGAACGACAAGGGCGAACCCACTAGCTTGCTGTATTCCGTGGCGTACACCAAGAACGACGTGAAGGATCTCAGCACGCGGCCCGTGTCGTTCTTGTACAACGGCGGACCGGGTTCAGCCACGATGTGGCTGCACATGGGCGCCTTCGGGCCGCGCCGTGTGTACACGGTCAACGGGCAGTTCACGCCTCCCGCGCCCTACAAGCTGGTGGACAACGCGGAAACTCTGCTCGACAAGACCGATCTCGTCTTCATTGACGCCATGGGTACGGGTTACAGCCATGCCGTCTGCAAAGCCCAGGAGAAAGATTTCTTCGGCATCGACGAGGACGTCGAAGCGTTCGGGCAGTTCATCGTCACCTACCTCAGCCGGAACGACCGCTGGAACTCCCCGAAATTCCTGATTGGCGAAAGCTACGGCACGTTTCGCTCAGCCGCGCTGGGCAACTACCTGCAAAATCACGATTCCGTCCACTTGAACGGCATCGTGCTGATTTCCTCCGTGCTCGACTTGTCCTCGCTCACGTTCACTCCTGGCGACGACCGCCCGTACGTCTTCTACCTGCCGAGTTACGCTGCCGTCGCCTGGTATCACAAAGTGTTGAAGGACCGTCCCGCCGATGTCGTACCCTTCATCGAAGAAGCCCGCAAATACGCCCAGGGCGACTACGCCGCCGCTCTGTACAAGGGCGCGGTGCTTTCCCAAGCCGATAAAGCCGCGGTGGCAAAACGCGTTTCGTATTTTACCGGCCTGTCCGAAGACTACTTATTGAAAGCCGACTTGCGCGTCACGCTGAGCCAATTCCGCGCCGAGCTGCAGCGCAAAGAAGGCCTCACCACCGGACGCATTGACGCGCGCTTCACCGGCTACACCTACGATTTGCTGGAAGAAAACGCGCAAGGCGACCCCGAAGGCCCGGCGGTGGGGGGAGCCTTCACCGCGCTCATCAATTCCTACAATCACGATGACCTGAAATTCGGCAAGGACAAGGTGTACCACAATTCCGCGAACGCCTTCGGAAGCTGGAACTGGGTCCGCCGCGAGCAACAGAGAAGGGGCTTCCCCGGCGCGCCGAACGTGAATCAGGACTTGGCCCAGGCGATGATCACCAATCCCAAGCTGCTCGTCCAGGTCGAAAACGGCTACTACGACCTCGCCACGCCCTTCTTCGCCACCGAACACACCATGGAGCACCTGGGGCTGCCCGACGCGCTTCAAAAAAACGTGAAGCTGGATTACTACAACGCCGGCCACATGATGTACTTGCAGGATCAGGACCGCGTCAGCCTCCATAACCAAATCGCCAGCTTCATCGAGCGCGCCACGCAACCCTGATCTGCTTGGGGAGCCCGTAAGAACTGAGCGCGACGCTCCGCGTGCGCACTAGGAAGAACTTTTCCGATGTGGCGACTAACCAGGAGTTGACCGACTTTAGGCTACAATACGGCGCAGATGATGGCCGTTGACCCAAACATCGTTCGCAGAATCATAGGGAGCGCAAGCCTTATTCTGGTATACGGCATCTCCCTCTGGCGCATCTTTAAGAGCAGCCCTGGTGACAAATTTATCGAGTGCAGCAGCGTCACCGTCATGGTTCTTGTGGCGACGTTAGCTGTGTTCAGGATTGGATACTTCCCCGATTGGGTGCTGGAATCGTTGGAGGTTTTGCTTTTCATCCTGACTTTTTTGTCGATTTTCTTCATGTTCCAACGAGGATACCGTGCTCTACGCCGCCGCATGAAATCAACCAAATGAACCCACTGCCTGATTAACGTGGTTACCGCAAACTTGGGCCTGCCCCGGACGCGCGCTCTCCGGTCAAGTCCTCGCGCAAAGTCACGCGGCGCACGCCGTCCCAACATCTCGCGTTAAGAGGAAGAAAGTAACCGCCACAATTCGTTCCGGCTACTGGTCAGACTGTTCCGGGAACCACAAGAGTGTGCACTCCGGGCAAATGCCGTGGGAAAACTCCACCTGGGCGCGCTCACGGATGTACAGCTCGATTTGCTGCCAGTTCCCGCCCTCACCCTGAATTTTCTTGCACGAAGCGCAAATCGGCAAAACGCCGCTCAGCGTGTTCAAACCCGCCAGCGTCTGCTTCAGTTCCCAGATCAATTGGTCCTTTACGGCTTCGTCGCGCTTGCGGTTGCTGATGTCGCGTCCGCTGATGAGCACGCCTTGAATGACGGGGTGGTCCAGAAGATTGTACGCGACCACTTCCAGGGAGACCCAGGAGCCGTTGGCGTGGCGGGCGCGGTACTGGATGGAATCCCGCGCTCCGGGCGCCTTCACGAATTCATCCAGGGCCTCCAGAACGCCGGCGCGATCTTCGGGATGGATTAAATCAAAACCCGTCTCTCCAATCATTTCTTCCTGCTTGTAGCCCAGCACACGTTGAAAAGAGGGGCTGGTGTAGCGGATGCGGCCGTCCGCATCGCGAATGGTGAGAATGTCCTCGGTGTGCTCGACCACCAGGCGAGACATGGCATCACTGAGATGGAATTTTGCTTCCAACATGGGTTCCTTTTTCCGAAGCGATTTGGCAGGCCTGGGCTTGAATCGTTTCAATAAAGGCTTCTGCAAAATTGGGGCCAGGCCTAACGTGCAGGAATCGTAGCTGCCCGCACGTACAGCCGTACATCGGCCATCTGTACTGGTACGGTAAACAGTACGAGTGGAAGCGATTGGGAGGTGCTTTGGGACGGTTAACAACTGCCGCGGAACGCGCGTCTGGATGAGAGATAGGTGAAATCCCAAAGAGGGAGCCGCAAAAAATACGGCTCATCGGAGACGCCATGACGCCGAAACTGCCTCGCCTGATTCTTTCTGCGCTGCTCCTTGGCTGCTTTGCGATTTCGAGTGATCTGCCCGCAAAGAATGCGGAGCCGACATTTGCGGGTTTGACCGTCCACGAGTGGGGCACGTTCACCTCGATTGCGGGAAAGGACGGTCAGGCCGTGGAATGGTCGCCCCTGACAGGCTCGACGGATTTGCCCGGCTTCGTCGAGCACTTTCGAACGCCGGAGTTCAAGCTCGGCCTCCGGGGCACGGTTCGGATGGAGACGCCGGTGCTCTACTTCTACGATTCAAGAGAAGAGAGCGTCTCGGTCGAGGTGAGCTTCTCGAAAGGCCTCATCACCGAGTGGTACCCACGCGCCAGCCGCGTTGGGCCGTCGGCAAATCCCGCGGATTGGAGTCTGTTCCAGGGGCAATGGGACGGAAGCATCGCCTGGGACGCGGTTACCGTTTCGCCCAGCCTGCGCGCCGAGTTTCCCCGCCAAGCCCAAGAGAACCACTACTACGCAGCGCGCATGACCACCGCGACGCCGCTCCGCGTGAAGACGCTCGCCGGCGAGCAGCACGAGAAATTTCTTTTCTATCGCGGCGTCTCTACCTTTCGCATCCCTCTTTCCGCGAAGCTGACCGCCGACAGCAAAGTGCAGATCGCGAACAACAGCGAGGAAGAGATTCCGAACACGATCCTTTTCGAGCGCCGCGGAGACAAAGTTGGCTACCGCATTGGCGGAGCCGTTGCGAAAGAAACCGTGCTGGAGCAGCCCGAACTGAATGGCAATGTTGACGACTTGGGGAGAGAGTTGGTCGGAATGCTGGTGAAGCAAGGACTGTATCTGGATGAAGCGCAAGCGATGGTGGAGACGTGGCGCGGCTCGTGGTTCGAAGAAGGCAGCCGGCTGATTTACATCGTGCCGGAAAAATTTGTGAACGGGATTCTGCCGCTGTCGATCCATCCCGCCCCGGCGCAAATCGCCCGCGTCTTCGTGGGACGCCTTGAACTCGTCACACCCGCTACGGAAAAAGCTGTGGAGACGGCGTTCGCGGCGCGCGATAAAGCAACACTCGAAAAGTACGGACGTTTCCTCGAGCCCATCCTGCAAACGATGATGGCGAAAGAATCGAATCGGTCGCAAGCCGCCAGGTACACGCAGTATCTGAGCGTCGTGCAGACCTCGCTGATCACCCAGGCGCGCAAGCAAAAATAAATCTTCGGCGCTTCGGAAGAAGGCGAATCGACCGTTTGCGCGAACAAGTGGCGCTGAGCTGCCGCGCGCCTGTAGATTTTTTTGCCCGCGATTGATTGGCGTTACTGGTGCGCGGCGGCGGCCGGCTGCGCGAACGTGACGAAGTGCCCGCCCGGGTCCTGCACCGCAAATTCTTTCATTCCGTAAAACGCAGTGCGCACCGGCATCACCAAGCGCTCCTGCTTCATCGCTGCGAGCACAGCGTCGAGGTTGTCCACCTCCATGTAGAGATACGTCGGCCCCTTGCGCGCTTCCGCGGACATGGACGGCGGCGCATCCTTCTCCACACTGGCGTAGGTCTGGTACATCACTTCGACCGAGCCCTTCTGAAAAATCACGAAGCCGAGCTTGTTGCCGTCGGGGACTTCGACGGCCTTGATAAATCCGAGCCGGTCCACCCAGAAGGGGATGAGCGGCTCGATTTCCTTGACCAGCAGAACCGGGGTGATGCGTTTGACGTTCATGGGCGATTCCTCCTGAGGCGGATAAGCATTCGAGTCGATTATGCCGAAACGTGGCGAGGCGAATATAAAGCGAATTATGGCCGGCCGCGAAGCTCTCTCCTTGACCCCTCCGATTCGTTTAAATTAGACTAGTCAGGGCTGACTAGTCAGCCCTGACTAGTCAGCCCAAGAGACGAATTCCTGTCAAGGAGGTCTTTTATGGCTACCACCACCCGGCACTTGGCCGACCTGATTTCCATCGGGCCGGCGATGCTGCGGGATTTCGACCTGCTCGGCATCCGCAGCGTCCCGCAGTTGGCGAAGCAGAATCCGAAGCGGATGTACGCGCGACTGAACCGCGCGACGGGTCAGCGGCAGGATCCTTGCGTGCTCGACACTTTCTGCGCCGCGGTGGCGCAGGCGCGGAATCCGCGACTGCCGGCGGAGCAATGTCAGTGGTGGTACTGGAGCAGGAAGAGGAAATCCGCGCGGTAAAAAAAAATGACGAGAAAAAATGAGGGCGAGGCGCAGAGCCCCGCAGAAAAACCGGCAGCAGGCCCCCGCCAGCGTCCAGTGCTGGCCGCCATGCGCAAGGGTGAGCGCGCAAAGCGCGGCGAGGAGCTGACCACGCCGGACCTGGTGCTGCTGAGCCTGCTCGCCGAACAGCCGATGTACGGCTACCAGGCGAACATGGAGCTGAAGCGGCGGGAGATTTGGGACTGGGCGGAGGTCTCGCAGCCGCAGGTGTACTACTCGGTGAAAAAGATGGCGCGGATGGGGCTGCTGCGAAAGCTGGATCCCTGCGAGCCGAAGGCGAGGCTGGATCGCGACACGTTCGAAACAACGGAGCAAGGCCGCGAAGCGCTGGCCGATACGCTCGAGCGCGAGGAATGGACGACGCAGCGCGACCGTCCCGCTTTTCTGACCTGGCTGGCGCTTTCCTGGCTGGCGCGGCCCGGCGTTTTCCGGAGGCAGTTGAAGAAAAGGCGGAAATTCCTGTTGAAGGAGCTGAAGAGAGAAAAAGCCACACTGATGTCGATTTACGAAGAGGTCGGTCACAAGTTTCACGAAGCGGTCTGGATGGTGGGGTTGATGATCGATCAGCTTCGAACGGAGATCCGCTGGAACAGACAGCTGGAGCAGAGCCTGGCGAGAAGAGCGCGGGCGCTTTATCCTTCGGTATTCTCGGAAGGATTGCCCGAGTAAGAATCTCAGGCGAAGATCTCCCGCGCAGCATACGCGAAGGCAGAAGCGCGACTCATCCCGCTGATTATCTGAACTTCCTGCACAGAGCAACCCATGCAGCGAAGAAAAGCGCCAGAACATTCGCTTCGCTCAGTGCAGGCAAGGCTGCTCTTCGGCTACGCTCAACGTTAGCCGCTCTACATTTGACACCCTCGCAAATTTTTCCGGAATCCTGGAGTTTTCGACGCCGAGGCTCGCTAGCTGTTCTTTATCTCACCGTCATGAACTGCGGCTTGGTGGGAGCAGTCCAAACCGCGCGGCCGTTGTCGTCGTAGAATTGAAGCGCCGCTTGACCAGGAAGGACTCCATCCTTCGGGACCAGGTAAAGAGGGCCATTGGGATTATTGAGCAGTTTCTCATCAATTCTTGGGGTGAGGCCAAAACGAGCCAGGACGTGGCCGTCCACATCTTTCAAGATGAAATCCTGGGCTTCGACGGTGCGGACGCGAAGCACGTCCTGATCGAGGCGATCCGCCTTCGCTGCCGCGGCGACGCGCTCCGCGTGCCGGGTGCTCAGGAGCAGCAGGGAAATGATGAACAGCAATGCGATCACGCTGGCGGATTTCCACCGGCGATTCGCGGCTTCGAGCTTCTCGATTCGAACGGCGAGAGCCTGAACATCTAACTGTGCAGAATTCATACGGACCTCCTGGAAAACGGGACAGGGCAATCCCTTGGCGTTTGGACGCGCTTGCGGTCGCATCGTGAGCACGTAGGTACGGGCTCGGGGTCGTAACGTCATCCACCCTGGCCAATGCTAATCCTACGACTCGCGGCGCTCAAGTACCTTGATGTGCGCGAGTTGGGGACTCGTCGCTAGTGATTTGTGAGTGGTAAAGAGATCGGAGATCGGAAAGCGGGGATCAGCGGCGTGATCGTGATTTCTTGAGCACAGCCAAAACAAGTTTTCGCTTGACATCTTCCCACTACTGTCATACTGTCGTATGACAGAGGGCCACATACCTGCTTTTTCAAATCAATTTCAAGTCCGGCAAACCCGCCTATCTCCAGCTGGTCGATCAGGTTAAGGTCGCGGCGGCATCGGGGACAATGCGACCAGGCGAGGCGCTCCCTTCCATCCGGCCGCTCGCGGAAGAGCTTCACCTCAACCGTAATACGATCGCGAAGGCCTATTCCGAATTGGAAAGCCTGGGCGTGATCGAGACGCTACCCGGCAAGGGAAGTTTCCTGAAAGAGAACCACTCTCCCCTGCGCAAGGAAATCCGCCGAAAGCTGCTGATCGAGGAAATCGACCAGGCGATCGTCATGGCGCACCATCTGCAAGTGCCCGGCCCAGAATTCTTGGACCTAATCCAAGTGCGCATGGATGCGCTGGAGCGCAAGCGTCGCGCTCACGAAGATGATAAGGAGAAATAAAAAATGAACTCACCTATTCCGGCCATCGAAATCCAGAATCTCGCCTACTCCTACGGAAAGGCCGAAGCAGTTCATGACTTGAGCTTGCGGGTACAGCCGGGCCGTTGTTACGGGCTCTTTGGCCGCAACGGCGCTGGCAAGACGACAACGATGAAGTGCCTGCTAAATCTGTTGCGGCCGCAGCGCGGCCAGGTGTGCGTCTTCGGCCATGATCCGGCTAAGGCGGAAGTGGAAGTGAAGCGCCGACTGGCGTACGTGCCTGACCAGGTGGCTTTCTATCCGTGGATGAGCGTCCGCGAGACGCTCGATTATCTGGCTTCGTTTCGGGAGCACTGGAACCGGAAGAAGGAGGAGGAGCTGTTCGAGCGTTTCCGGCTGGATCCCGCCAAACGCACCGGCGCTCTCTCAAAGGGCCAGAGAACACAACTCGCGCTGATCGCTGCAATCTGTCCGGAAACGGACATGCTGGTGCTTGACGAACCCACTTCCGGCTTGGACCCCATAGTGCGGCGGGAGTTTATCGAAACGGTGATCGGCGCATACCAGGAAGGCAATCTGGGCAACCGCACGATTCTGGTCTCCACGCACCTCATCACGGAATTCGAGGGGCTGATCGACGAATTCACAATCATGGACCAGGGCGTTTCGGTGTTGTCGCTGGAGGCCGACGAAGCGCGTCAGCGATACCAGCGAATCCGCGCGCGCTTCGCCCAAATGCCGCCGGAGCTCGATTTCCAGTCGGCCCTGCGCGTGCGCCGCGATGGGCGTGAAATCGAGTTAATCGTCAATGGCTCCGGACCAGAATTGTTAGAACGTCTTCGCGCTCAAAATCCCGAATCGCTCTCAACGGAAGCGCTGACACTGGAAGAAATCTTCGTGGCGGCGTTGAAATCCGAGGAACCACGATGAACGCGCGAATGGTGAGAATAAGGAAAGAAGTGCGGGCGCTGTTCTGGCCCTGGTGCGCCGTGGTGATCGCCGGGGCGCTGCCGATCCTCCTCCCGCACTCCCCCACGGCCGCGATGCTGAACGTGCTGAGCTTTTTCTTTGGGATTCCGCTGCTCGCGACTCTCTCGCTTGGCAATGAATTCTATCACCGCACCTTTTCACTCTGGCTCACGCAGCCCGTCAGCCGGATGCAACTTTGGGCTGAGAAGATGCTGGTGATGTGCGCCGCGGTCCTTTCCGCGGGAGTCGTTGCGTGGATCGGCATGTTTTTCTTCGCCTTGCCGGAGATGAACCTCACCTATAACAAGGCGGCGGCGATTGCCTACGTCATCGTCACAATGGCTTCGGCCACGTACTGGACGGTGGCGGCCCGATCGACGGTCGGCGGCTTCATTCTGATCGGGTGCATCTTCTGGCTGTTTTATCTGTTCGTTGGGGAAATCGAGAACCTGCCTCCGCGCGACGACGTGTTTTATACCGTCCCTCCACCGACAACCGCCATAACGGCGATTTCTGCCTTTGCCATCTCGTTTGCCGCCTTGATGCTCTGGCTCGGCGTGCGGAAACTGGCGCGATTCCAACTGACCGGGGGAAGCAGCGGCGAAGATCTGTTAATGGCTGGCCCGGCGCTGATGCCGGAAGCTTTGGCTGAATGGTTCCGTTGCCGGCCCTCCGGCGCGTTTCTCAATTTAGTGCGGAAGGAATTCCGTATGCTCCGCCCGCTCTGGGTCATTGAGCTGCTGGCTGTCGTTTACCTGGCATTTCTTGCAATCTTCCGGCTCCTGCCCTCCCGCCCGCTGTTCCTCCCGGAGACGGTGCTTCAATGGGTCGTATTGGGTCCACCGGCGATGACTTGCTTAGCATTGGGAGGGCTCGCAGGGATTCTTTCGCTGGGGGAGGAAAGAATGTCAGGGACGCAGGCATGGCACATGACCTTGCCCATTTCCGCGCGCCGGCAATGGCTCGTCAAGCTAGTCATGGCCATTTTTGCGGGGACTGCTTGCGCCGTGCTGTTTCCCGTCCTGACGATGATGGCAGTCGGATCGATTTACGGATCGCCGCTGCTCTATGTGGACGTCTCAGTAGTCAGGGGCGAACTCATCGTGCTTCCGATCCTGACCTTTTCCTGCTTCTGGTGTGCGTGCGCAGCGAATGGGACGGTACGCTCAGCGATCTGGGCCATGCCGGTGATAGCCGCGATCCCTTTTGCCAGCGCAGGCGGGGCATGGCTGGGACGGGAACTGGCACAGACCACGGGCACTTTGAAAGACTTCGTGGCATCCTCGTTCCATCTCAGTCCGTCGGTCTTTGCAGCCGTCACCGAATACGCGAACACACGGGTGCTCTGGCTTTTTGTCCCAACCTTGCTTGTGGCCCTGTTCCAGAGTTACCGGCTCTTCCGGACGACACCTCAAAATAGCGCCTTGTGGATGTTGCGTTGCTTGTTGCCGCTGGTTGCGGTGACGCTTCTGTCGAGTTTCTCAGCCTCCGCAGGCTTCCTCTCTTCGCGTTGGGAGCCGTTCGACGAAACTCATCATGCGCTCGACAAACTTCACGCTGGCACGGCGAAGATGGAACTCACGGGAGAGGATCTCGCCAAGAGCTCCGCGCTGACTCCGCCCACACAGCGCTGGCTGAAAGGATCGACCATCACGGTTGCTCCTGCGCATTCTCCGTTATCGGCGTATCTAGCCACGATCCACCTTGCCAGTGGCCTGGAATGCAGGCTGACCGTCACCCACTCTGGAGGAACAGCGGCGTCCTGCGGGGATTAGAGCCCGCGGGATTGTCTGCTGTTGCTGAACACTGAAGGAATGTTGCCCTGGCTTCCCCGACAGCGACAGCTTCCTCAGACCGCCCGCCACCCGCGCAAGGAGAGGTGCCATTAAAAGGAGGGGCACGGAGGGCATCTCATTTCAGTCCCATTCGGGCAAGCACTTCGTCGAATCGACAATGTTTGCGCAAACGCTCAGTTCCCGGCCAATACTTCCCAAACGTGGTCAATTGCGGGTCGTGAATTTCGTCGGCTGTCTTCAGCCAGCGTGTTGCTCCGTCTCGATCTCCGGTTGCGGCTGAGGATAGCGCAAGCAAGAAAGGAGACACAAACTCTCGCGCCGACCGCGCGAGAAGCTCCGTGTGAACGAGCTTGGCCTCCGGTAATTTCCCTGTGTCCGCGAGAGTCACCGCAAGCACCGCCATGAACATCGGATGACGCCCGGACATCAAGAGTCCCGTCTCGATGGCAGTCACTGCCTCTGCGTACCGGCTGAGAGAATACAGCGCAAAGGCCAGACTGACACGAGCAAGAGCAGATTCCGGCTCGAGCCCCACTGCTTCTTGGGCCATCTCGACCGCTTCAGCAGGTTTGCCTGCGACATAATAAGCAAACGACAGAATCGTGGCCGCGTAGCTGGAAAGGGGATCGAACTCTCTTGCATCTTGTGCCTGTTTGATCCCCTCCTCGAACCGGCCGCCGGCTACAAGAACGCACCACAGCGCATAGCGTGAACGCGCGAGAACGGAGCGCGGATCAAGTTCGAGAGCGCGAAGAAACTCTTCTTCTGCCTTAGACCAGTCCCAGTCCTTCAGCAAACTCGCGGCGGCGAGCGCATTGTGCGCCTCGGCAACGCTTTGGTCGAGGGTTACGGCCCGCAGGGCTGTTTCTTTTGCCTTTTCCAGGACCGCGTCAGGATGGGCAAAACCGTAAAAAGCAATCATGACGTAAGCATCGGCGACATTTGCCCACGCCAGCGCATACTCACGATCCAAAGCGACGGCGCGCTGAAAACACTCGAGAGCGCGAGGCAGTCCGGGGCCACGCTGATACAGAAGGGCTCGGCCTTTGAGGAACGCCTCATAGGCCTCCAGATTCTTGGTACCACCTTGATTAGAGGCCCCTGGCCGGCTCCCTTGAGGGAGACTCTCAGGCGTTCAGCGATTGCGCGCGCAATCTCGTTTTGCACCTCGAAAACATCCTTCATTTCCCGGTCGTAGCGCTCCGACCAGAAATGGTATCCGTCGGCGGCATTGATCAGCTGCGCTGTGATGCGCAGGCGCGCGCCGGATTTCCGCACACTTCCCTCCAGCACGGTTCGCACGTTCAACCGTTCTCCGACGATGCGCGGGTCAACCTGCTTCCCTTTGAACGTAAACGAAGAACTCCTCGCCGCAACTTGCAGTTCTTTGATCTGCGCCAGCGCGTTGATGATCTCTTCAGTGATTCCGTCGGCAAAGAATTCATTTTCCGGATCTGGGCTCATGCTGAGGAACGGAAGCACCGCGATGGAATCGCGAATGGCGCTGGCGGTGGAAATCGGTCCTACGGAAGTATTCTCGACCGTAGCAACCAGCCGGTAACCGCGCTTGGGGATGGTCTGGATAACGCGCGGTTCGCGAGCGTCGTCTCCAAATGCGCGGCGCAGCTCGGAGATGGCATGCGTCAGCACGTCGTCGGTCACAAACGTGTCTGGCCAGACGGTGTGGAAGAGCGCATCTTTGGGCAGGGTTTCTCCGGGCCGTTGAGCCAGGCAAAGCAAGACTTCCATCGCCTTCGGTTCCAGGCGGACGCTCGATCCGTCGCAAGAGACGGTGTTCAGGCCAGGCTCGACCAGCCAAGGCCCCACGCGGAAGCTACCCTTCATGACCTCACCCAGTTTGTTTGCGTAAGTTGCAGGATTATAGACCGTCGCCGGGACAACAGCATCCCGGGAGGGTTGCTTAGCCCTTCGTCCTTCAGAAAAACCTCGCCTCGATTTCAGCCTTCCCTCAGGACTCCTGGCCCCGAACCGTTTAGAAACGGTGCTCATCGACTCCGGCGCTCGCCGTACGAGGTGCAAGGAGCTTCGAGGGGAGGAACGTCATGAGGATACTGCAATCGAGATTCTTCGGTTTGCTTTTATTGGCGGCGCTGGTGGCAGAAGCAAAACCTGTCTTCGCGCAACAAGCCGCGGTGCAAAGCTCCGACTTTTACGTGGTAACCAGCGACAACGTCTCCATTCACGTCCACCGGAAAGTTGGCGCGAATCCCGCCAAAGTTCCCGTATTGCTGGTTCATGGAACGTGGTGCGACGGGCGTGTTTGGGATTTTCCCGGTCGCAGCGTGATGGACTATCTCGCGGCGCGCGGCTATGACGTTTACGCGCCCGACATGCGCGGGATGGGCAGTTCCGATCACCCGGCAAATTATTTCAGCATCGATATCGCCACCCGCGTGCAAGACGCTGCAACTGTGGCGGGCTATATCCTGGCCAACACGGGGAGATCCCCTGTGGTCGTGGGTTGGAGCCAGGGCGGGGTCGTCACCGCCATGCTCGCAGCATCCGCGCCACAGCTGGTTGCTGGAGTGGGCTTTTTTTCTGTTCCCGCAGATGGTTTCTATGTTCCACCGCTGATCGTGCAATTGCTACAGGGTGTAGTCGCCAGCGGAGCCGACCGCTATCTCCCAACTCCGGATGTGATTTTCGGTCTCGCCTTCGGGACCGACCCCATCACTGGGCAACCGACGATTTCTCCCGACGCCTTCAATACATTTGTTTCTCTGGCAGAACCAGATAGTGTGCACGCGATCCTCGAGGAAGCGTCTCCCGATTTTTTCACCGCTGCGGTCGTTCCGGCATGGCCGGTGATCCACGTTCCCGCGCTGGTCGTCGACGGGGCCCTGGATCCCACGGTTGGGGAAGACCGCGCCCAGGCGCTTTTTGATGCGCTCGGCTCGACCAACAAGCAGGTGATTATTTTCCCGCGGAACTCGCACGCCTGGTTCCTGGAAGACAACTCCGACGCGACGCTGCGAGTCTTCAACCGTTTCTTGTCTCAGTTTTAGTGGCGTTCCCCGGTGAGATTGCTTACGTGCAAGGGATCGCGAGGTCAGGCGGTCCCTACAGATTCAGGGAACCGGTGAAGGCGACGCGGGATTTGCCGGATTCGGCGCGCTCAATGCGGCCGATGCGGAAGAATTTCTCGCGGCGCTTCTTGAGGTCGGCCTCGACGGACTTTACGAATTTTGGCGGCACGACGAGAATCATTCCCACACCCATGTTGAAAGACTGCAGCAACTCATCGGTGTCGATGCGGCCGATCTTGGCGAGATACTTGAAGATGGCCGGAACGGGCCAGGAAGCCAAGTCGATTTCCGCTTTGACGCCGCTCGGCAAGACGCGCGGCAGATTTCCGGGGATGCCGCCGCCGGTGATGTGCGCGAGAGCGGAGACCCAGCCTTTCGCGAGGATACCTTTCAGCGCGGGCGCATAGCAGAGGTGCGGCTTGAGAAGTTCCGCGCCGATTTTGTTGCCGACGTCGGCGACATACGTATCGGGCTTCAGCTTTTCGACTTCGAAGATGAGCTTGCGCGCAAGCGAATAACCGTTGGTATGCAAACCAGCGGAAGGCAAGGCGAGCAGCGCGTCACCGGGCTGGACACTCTTGCCGGTGAGAAGTTTCTTACGGTCGACGACTCCGACAATGAAGCCTGCGAGATCGTACTCGCCCGGCGGATAAAAGCCGGGCATTTCCGCGGTTTCGCCGCCGATAAGAGCGCAGCCCGCTTTGCGGCAGGAGCGGCTCATGCCTTCGACGAGTTGCTCGACCACCTGCGGATCCATTTTTCCCAGGGCGAGATAGTCGAGGAAGAAAAGAGGCTCGGCGCCCTGGACCAGAATGTCGTTGATGCAGTGATTGACGAGGTCGCCGCCGACCGTGGAATGCACGCCCATGGCCATGGCGACTTTGAGTTTGGTGCCGACGCCATCGGCGCTGGAAACCAGCACCGGCTCTTTCCATTTTTTGTGATCGAGCGCGAAGAGCGCGCCGAAGCTGCCGATTCCGCCGAGCACGCCCGGCGTAAACGTGCGGCTGGCATGATGCCGGATGCGCTGCTTGGCTTCCTCGGCGACGGCGATATTGACACCGGCATCGGCGTATTTCATGTTGGACGCAACCTTTGATCCGTGTTCCGTGAAGGCGCAACGCAACGATGGAATGTGGCGTTAAGAAGGCGCGTTAGGAACAGAATGCCGGCTCAAAGACCGGCTGAGCACCAAAATTAGAAAAATGCGAGTCCGAGGACCCGTTATTGCAAATCACGAGTCTTCCCGGTCGAAACCAGGACGCCCCCCACAGGGTTGAGGGTTGGGGTAACTCCAACCGCGAAACTCGCCCTTACAAACTTTAGGAACCGAAAAGAACGGGTCTAAAGACCCGCCACTACAAAAACCAAAGCGCCGGGCGGGAAGGCGCGTCCTGCAAAGTATAACTTAACCAGGGTTTCTGAACTGGGGCTTTCTCAGAACGTGCGGAAGATCCGCCGCCAGCGCACTTCGCCGGGATGCAGGATGGCGTTCGCATACGCAAAGAAACGCTCGCGAAACTGGCCCGGCTCCCAGGCTTCCGGGGAAACGTCGAGGGACATGTAGATCATGACGGGCGTGCCAATGATGTCGTTGCGCGGGACGCAGCTCCAGAAGCGGCTGTCGTAGGAATTGGCGCGATTGTCACCCATGACGAAATAGCAGTCGGCTGGGACTTTGTACGGCATCTTCAATTCGTAAGGCTCGGTGGGGCCGGTGGTGTACTTCTCGACCAGGCGCTGGCCGTTGATCCAGACGGCGCCGTCGTGAATGTCAATGCTGTCGCCGGGGAGTCCGATGACGCGCTTTACGTAGTCGGGCGTGTCCGGGGCGAAGGGCGGCTTGAAGATGATGACTTGCTGGCGCTTGGGATTGCGCCACAGAGGAACGTGCCAGTTGGTGAAGGGAATGCCGGCGTCGTAGCCGATGCGGCTCATGATGAGGTGGTCGCCGATAAGCAGCGTCTTTTCCATCGAGCCGGAAGGGATGACGCGGGCCTGGCCGATGGCGCCGTTGATGAGCAGAAACACCAAGCCCACCCAGAACCAGGCGATGACCTCGCGCTGAATTTTCGTTTTCACGGGAACATTCGCTTCTGTTTTCTTCGCTTTTTCTGTTTTTTCGTTTTCAGCTTTCACGATGCACCACCACCGGCCCTTCTGCGGACCCGGCTTCACTTTCTATTGTAACCGAAGGCGCGCCCGGCTTTCCGTTAGAAGCGCGCTCGCGTACCTCCAGTTGTACAAGATCGGTCGGGTAAACCCCCGTATAACAAGACGTACAGAAGCGGCCTTCGGTATCGGCGACTGCGTGTTTGAGAGAAGGAAGAGACAGGTAGCCGAGCGAGTCCGCCCCAATGAATTTGCAGGTTTGTTCGGGGGAGTTCGAGGAAGCGATGAGCTCTTCCCGCGTGGGCGTGTCCACGCCGTAGTAGCAGGGCGAAATCGTGGGCGGGCAACTGATGCGCACGTGAACTTCGCGGGCGCCGGCTTCGCGGACCATACGCACGATTTTGCGGCTGGTGGTGCCGCGGACGATGGAATCGTCCACGAGCACAATGCGCTGGCCTTCGATGAGGCTGCGCACGGGGTTGAGTTTCAGCTTGACGCCGAAATTGCGGATGGCTTGCGAAGGCTCGATGAAGGTGCGGCCGATGTAATGATTGCGGATCAAGCCCATGCGAAAAGGAATCTTCGATTCGAGAGCGTAGCCGACGGCGGCGGGGACGCCGGAGTCGGGAACGGGAACGACGATGTCGGCTTCGACGGGATGCTCGCGCGCGAGCAGGCGGCCGAGCATTTCGCGGCTTTGGTTGACGGAGCGGCCGAAAATAATGCTGTCGGGGCGCGAGAAATAGACATGCTCGAAAATGCATTGCTGATGCGGCTTGGCGGGCGCGAAGTGGATGGACTCGATGCCGCACTTGGAGATGCGCACCATTTCACCGGGCTCGACTTCGCGGACGTACTGGGCGTTGAGCAGGTCGAACGCGCAGGTTTCGGAGGCGACGACCCAGGCGGTGTAGCCACCGGGAGTCGAGAGTTTGCCGAGAACGAGCGGTCGGAAGCCGCGGGGATCGCGCACGGCGTACAGTTCGTCGGTGGTGAGAACGAGGAGCGAATAGGCGCCTTCGACCTGATTCAGCGCATCGCCGAGCGCGACCGAGAGATTGCGCGCTTGCGACCGCGCGAGCAGGTGCACGATGACTTCGGTGTCGCTGTTGGACTGGAAGATCGAGCCTTTGTGCTCGAGTTTGCGGCGCCACTCGGCGGCGTTGGTGAGGTTGCCGTTGTGGCCGAGGGCGACTTTGCCCTTATTGCAATCGATGACGATGGGTTGGGCGTTAAGCAGGGCTTTGTCGCCGGCGGTCGAGTAGCGCGTGTGGCCGATGGCCAGAGAGCCGGGAAGTTTTGCGAGAACGCTGGGCTGGAAGATTTCTTCGACTTCACCCATGGCGCGGTGGAGCTGGAGTTCCGTGCCGTCGCTCGAGACGATGCCGGCGGATTCCTGGCCGCGGTGCTGCAGCGCGTAAAGACCGAGATAGGCGAGGTTCGCGGCTTCGGGATGGCCGAAGACGCCGAACACGCCACAGTGGTCGTGGAAGTGCTCGTCGAGGACAGTAACCGGCTTCTTCAAGGTGTCCCCTTCACGGTGTGAGAATCGTCGCCGGAACGGTACGAAACTGTCCAAAAAAGGGCCGCCGCGAGTGCGGCGGCTTCTAGAACCGCTGCTCGCCGGTCGATCTGCGTCCTGAATGCTGTTTCGAGCCAGGCATGCGGCAGCACGGCCATAGTCATCGCGTAAGCCGAGCTTGCCCCCAAAACGAGAACCGAAAGGCCTCTCCCCCATTCTCTCCATTTCAAACCCACCGTCATCGCAACTACGCAAATGAGGCAAATCGCCAGCAAGAACCACTGATCCCAGGAAATAGCCCGGTACCCTTGCTGCCGCCCGACGAGCTCTGTCAACGCCCGGTCAACATAAATGGACAGGTAAAACGAAAACCCGCTCGCTGCTGCGAGAAGTACCAATAGCAGAGCTGGGAAGTATCGTTTAAACCTGCTCATTGTTACCACTCAATATGTGGCGCTCAAGAGAATTGGCCCAGATGTCGTGCTGGGTTTCGACGGAACTGTCGATCACCGCATTCCCCTTGTGTTCGATGCGAAAAGCATCACCGTGAGTGACCCGGCCGATTTCGCGCGCTGCCACGTTGTATTGTCTCGCAATTGCGAGAACGGCGGCAAGGCTGTCGGGCGAAACGGAAACGATGGCGCGGGCGCCGCGTTCGCCGAAGAGCGCGAATTCGGCGGGAGCTGGGTCGTCGATTCGGGCAGAAGCGCCTAAAGAAAAAGAACCGGTCTGAAGACCGGCCACTACAGAAGAGGCAGCGAAGCAGGATTCCGCGAGGGCGACGGCGAGACCGCCGTCAGAAATGTCGTGAGCGGATTCAAGAACGCCTTCGGATGCAAGCGCGACCAGGCAATCAATGAGGTGTTTTTCTCTGCCGAGGTCGATGGCGGGAGGTTCGCCGGCAACTATGGCGGCGACGGATTTGGAGTATTCGGAGGAGGAGAATTCGCGGGCGAAATCAGAAGTGCCGAGTGGCGCAGACGAAGAGAGATTTCTCGCTTCGCTCGAAATGACGGAATTAGGAGCGCCGTCGAGGAGGACGATGAGGTCGCCGGGATTGCGGAAGGCGATCTTGAGAACACGCGAAACGTCGTCGAGAATGCCGAGGATGCCGATGACCGGTGTGGGATAGATCGATTTGCCGAGGGTTTCGTTGTAGAAGCGGACGTTGCCGCCGGTGATGGGCGTGCCGAGAGCGTTGCAGGCTTCGGCGATGCCGTCAATGGCCTGGGAGAATTGCCACATCACTTCGGGCTTTTCCGGGCTGCCAAAGTTGAGGCAGTTGGTGGCGGCGATGGGACGCGCGCCGCTGGCGGCGACGTTGCGCGCGGCTTCCGCGACGGCGTGCATTGCGCCGACGCGGGGATTCAGCTGGCACCAACGGCCGTTCCCGTCGGTTGAAAGCGCGAGCGCGCGCTTGACCTCGTTGGTCTTGGGATCCTTGATGCGCACCACGGCAGCGTCGCTGGCGCCCGGACCGGCGAGCGTGTTGGTGCGCACCGAAGTGTCGTACTGCTCGGTGATCCAGCACTTGGAAGCAATCGCTGGGGACGCGAGCAGCTTTAGAAGATTCTGCGTGAGGTTTGTGCCTTCGGGCGCGAATTGGTACCAGTCGTTTTGGGATTCGACGCGCGGGGAAGGCGCGGCGATGGGGCGGTTGTAAACCGGACCTTCTTCGGCCAGCGGATGCGCGGGAATTTCCGCGGCAACACTGCCGTTGTTCTTTATGCGCGCCAGGCCGCCTTCGGCGACGCGCCCAACCACTACGGCGTCGAGGCCCCACTTTTTGAAGACGCCAAGCACTTCCGGTTCGCGGCCTTTTTCGGCAACCAGCAGCATGCGCTCCTGCGATTCGCTGAGCATGATTTCGTAAGGCGTCATGCCGGTTTCACGCTGGGGAACTTTCGCGAGATCGATTTCGATGCCGGTGCCGCCGCGCGAGGCCATTTCCACAGTCGAGCAGGTGAGTCCCGCGGCGCCCATGTCCTGAATCGCGACCACGGCGCCGGTTTGCATGGCTTCGAGGCAGGCTTCGAGGAGAAGTTTTTCCATGAAGGGATCGCCGACCTGCACGTTAGGGCGCTTCTGCTGGGATTCTTCGGTGAATTCGGCGGAGGCGAGTAGCGACGCGCCGTGAATGCCATCGCGGCCGGTTTTTGCGCCGACGTAAATCACCGGATTGCCCGCGCCTTTGGCTTTGGCGAAAAACAAATCTTCCTTGCGGGCGATGCCAAGCGCCAGCGCGTTGACGAGAGGATTCTGCGAGTAGCACGGCTCGAAGGCGACTTCGCCACCGACCGTGGGAACACCAAAACAGTTTCCGTAGCCGCCGATGCCACGAATGACGCCGTCGAGAATGCGGCGGTTTTTCGCGGCTTCTTTTTCCGATGTGCTCTTGCCGGGCACAATCTCTCCGAAGCGCAGCGAATCGAGAATGGCGATAGGGCGCGCGCCCATGGTGAAAATGTCGCGCAGGATGCCGCCAACGCCGGTGGTCGCGCCCTGAAACGGCTCGACGTAGCTCGGATGATTGTGCGATTCGATTTTGAACGCCGCGACGAGACCGTCGCCGATGTCCACCACGCCGGCGTTTTCGCCCGGGCCTTGCACGACGAGCTTCCCGCGCGTGGGCAGGCGCTTGAGATGAACTTTGCTGGATTTGTAGGAGCAGTGCTCGCTCCACATGACAGAGAAAATGCCGAGTTCGGTGATGTTCGGCTCGCGGCCAAGGATATGTTTGACGCGCGCGTATTCTTCGGCGGTCAGGCCGTGCTCGGCGGCGATTTCGGGGGTGACGCGGATCTCGGTGGGCGCCGTGGCCATTTTGTCCTATGCCGTGGCCTTTGCGGCGCCGACGAGCGCTTCGACCATCGAGCGGAAAATCACCAGGCCATCGTTCGAGCCGAGAGTAGCCTCGACCACGCGTTCGGGATGCGGCATCAGACCGGCGACATTGCGCTCGCGGTTGCAGATGCCGGCAATGTTATGCATCGCGCCGTTGGGATTACCGGCGTCATCGTTTGAGCCATCCGGCGTCGTGTAGCGGAAAATCACCTGGCGATTCTTTTCGAGCGCCGCGAGAGTGGTGTCGTCCACGTTCCAGTTGCCGTCGGAATGCGCGATGGGAATTTTGAGAATCTGGCCTTTCGATGCGGCGTTGGTGAAGGGCGTGTCGGTTTGTTCGACGCGGATATAAACGTGGCGGCAAATAAAGCGCAAGCCGCTATTGCGCATCATCGCGCCGGGGAGCAGACCCGCTTCGCAAAGAATCTGGAAGCCGTTGCAGATGCCGAGGATCAGCCCGCCGCTCGCGGCGAATTTTTCAACCGACCTCATCACAGGAGAGAAGCGCGCGATGGCGCCGGTGCGCAGATAGTCGCCGTAGGAAAAGCCACCGGGCAGGATAACAGCATCGCAGTTCGCGAGGTCTTGCGATTGGTGCCAGATGAACTCGACGGGCTTCTTGAGGACGTTTCCGATGGCGTAATAGGCGTCGTGGTCGCAGTTGGACCCGGGAAAAACAACGACTCCAAATTTCATGCGGCGGCAGCCCCCTGTTGCTTAGTGGGAGTTCCTATTTTAGCACAGACGGTGGCTCGGAAGTCCGCCACTAGCGCCCTGCCCTGTGGAATACTCAGGGAGTCGAAAGAATGAAATTCATTGCAATCAGACCTAATCGTCTGCAACGAAGCGGCTTACCTACGCCTCTTCCCTTTGCGGCTGGATTTTTTCTTAGTTGTGTGACGCGAGGACTTTTCCGGCTTTTGCACGGCGCTGAGTTCGCGGCGTTTTTTGGAGGCCCAGCCGGGCTTGTTGACCTGGCGGCCGCGGGCGATCCCGAGGCTGTCCGCAGGGACATTTTCCGTGATGGTCGAGCCGGCGGCGATGTACGCGTGATCGCCGATGCGCAGCGGCGCGACGAGGACCGAATCGCTTCCGATAAATACTTTGTTGCCGATGGTGGTAGGAAATTTTTCGAAGCCGTCGTAGTTGCAAGTGATGGTGCCGGCGCCGATGTTGGTTTTGGATCCAACCTTGGTATCGCCAAGATAAGTAAGGTGTGGAATCTTTGTGCCTTCGCCGATTGTACTTTTCTTGACTTCAACGAAATTGCCAAGGCGAGCGCCCGTCTTGAGGTGGTTGCCGGGGCGGAGGCGTGCGAACGGACCAATGATGACGCGATCGTCGAGCCGGCTCTGAACCACGACGCAATGGGGCTCTACGGTAACGTCGTCCCCGAGGACAGCATCGGCCAGG
>Ga0137384_10001017_pt1 | contig 21864 bp, 14 predicted proteins | sample SagtaG_2_FD_104922 | JGI IMG/M metagenome (GOLD analysis project Ga0137384, IMG submission 104922) | Vadose zone soil microbial communities from Sagehorn Ranch, Mendocino, California, USA - Sage2_R_60_16 metaG | ecosystem: Environmental > Terrestrial > Soil > Vadose zone | place: USA... | reverse complement strand
GTGTCTGCTTCGCTTCTTTCACCAGGTGTGCTAGGATGAAACTCGCATGAGCGCGCTGATTTTTATGGGCGGTTTATGGGCGGTTTTGGCAGGGACAGATGCCACCGCATGCAATCCAGGCGGCCAGTGCGCTGTATGCAAATCTTGCAAACGCCTTATTTGCAAGGTTTTACGCTAAGTTGTTGATTCCACGGCTGGGGACGTAGTTCAGTTGGTTAGAACGCTGCCCTGTCGTTGGTTAGAATCCCACACTGTCACGGCCAATTCCCTCCCCTATTCGACAAAACGCGCGGGAAATCGGCATTTATACATATATATAAAAATGCCTTTCACAAGTGCTGCCAACCAATGCGAGGGTGCCGTTTGAACCGAAGCTTGGGAAGCAGTCTGTTCTACCACTGAACTACGCCCGCTCGTTATTTCTGAGGGTCTCAGGAAATGATTTTTCGTACGGCGGCTGAGTGATTCTGCAAGCAGCTCGGCACAGTGGCGGTGCTGAGGTCGGCGGAGCGCAGCCCAGCTGGTTTATTTCTTCTCTAGCAATTCGCGCGAGGCGGACCTAGAATTCGAGTTCTCACTCTCCCCAGTAAGCCTGTCAGAAGGAGGACCTCGTGATTCGCAATCTCCAGGAAGGACCGAACACAGTCGAAGTACAAGAAACCACCTTTTCCCTCGATGTCTTGGGCCGCTACATGTGCAACACCTACGACGAAGCCGTCAACAACGGCGGCTTCCCGTTCGATGCCATCGTCATCGGGGCCGGAATGTACGGCTCCTACGTCGCCGAAAAAATCTACCGTCAAGGCAAGGGAAACCTTAGAGTTCTGCTCTTGGAAGCAGGTGGTTTTTTGGTTTCTGAGCATGTCCAGAACCTCAGTCGCATCGGCTTGAATGCCGCTGGACCGATCACATCGGACCCTGGCGTTCCCCGGGAACGTGTTTGGGGACTGCCGTGGCGCAGCAACGTTGCGTTTCCGGGATTGGCATATTGCGTCGGGGGCCGCTCCCTCTATTGGGGTGGCTGGTCCCCCAAATTGACGGACGCGGACCTCAAGAATTGGCCCGCCGAATTACAGACCTATCTGAAGACCAACTACAACGACACCGAAAAAGAAACCGGAGTAGACCCGGCAACCGACTTCATCAGCGGCGATCTCTATGACTCTCTGAAAAAAGCTATGGACGTGGCAGCGACGAAAGTGCCCACGGTCGACGGTGTCGAAGTGGCCCCCTTGGCCGTCCAAGCCTCGGCGCCCGTAGGCCTTTTCCCATTCGACAAGTACAGCAGCGCACCCCTTCTCACGGACGCCATTCGGGAGGCTGCCGGAGATCCTGATTCGACGCGGAGGTTTTTTCTCGTTCCCCGCGTCCACGCAGTCCATCTTCATAACAACAATGGCGTGATCAACGCGATCGAACTCTACTACAACGGGCAGCAGAAATTCATTTCCGTCTCCCCGGACTGTGCTGTGGTCTTGGCGGCGGGCACTATTGAATCGACGCGTCTCGCGCTTGAGTCTTTTCCAACTCCGCTCATGGGCCGGAACCTCATGGCTCACTTGCGCAGCAACACCACCGTTCGGATCCCACGCTCCGTGCTGGGAACACTTCCACCAAAGCTGGCCGCGGCTGCGATGCTGGTGCGGGGGTCAACCCCGCAGGGTCGATACCATCTGCAGGTGACGGCAGCAGCCGTGGACTCGCCAAATTCAGAAGCAACGATGTGGCGGGTCATACCCGATTTGGATCTTCTCGATCAACTACTCGCTTCGCAGGACTTCAACAAAGTAACAATCACGTTCCGCGGTATCGGAGAGATGGTCGGCGACAAGAACGCCACCAATACAAATCCCTCGACGAGTTGGCTGGACTTGAGTCCCTTCGAAAGCGACGAGTTCGGCAAGCGCCGCGCCTTCGTGAATCTCGTGACTAGTCCGCAAGCTCTTGCTCTGTGGAACACGATGGACCAAGCCTCGATCAAACTGGCCCAAGCTTTGGCGGGTACCCCAGCAAATCTCGAATATTTCTATGACAACACGTGGCACGGCGCCCCGCCTCCCGCGGGCAAGGTCCGCGATGGATTGGGGACAACACATCACGAAGCGGGAACCCTGTGGATCGGGGACAAGCCGGCGAATTCCATCCTGAATCTTGACGGGCAGTTTCACCACATCCAAAACGGGTACGTCGCTGGACCGGCCGCGTTCCCGGCACTGGGTTCGGCGAACCCCTCTCTGACCGCCTTCACGCTTGCGAGGCGAACCGCCCGAGCGATTGTACAAAAGGCCCTTCCCGTTCCTGCCGTCGGTTCGCTTTCTCTTCTTAACCCAACGCTCGACGGATGGCAGATGGCTGGTGCGGGCCGGTTTAACGTGATCGGAGCTGACACCGTCGAGTCCGAAGGCGGCATTGGCTTGCTGTGGTACACGAAAGAGGAATTTTCCGACTTTCTCCTGACCGTGCAGTGGCGGTCGATCAATCCCTTCGATAACTCAGGTGTGTTCCTTCGGTTTCCGGTTCTCGGAAACCAGAACCCGGCCGAAGACTGGAAGCTGGCAGTGGACCAGGGCTACGAAGTCCAAATCGATGATCGAGGATTTGACCCCAACACGAATGCGACGGGAAATCCGCTGCACACGACAGGTGCGGTCTATCAACTCGCGCCAGCGACCACGCTCGCGTCGAAGTCGCTGGGAAACTGGAACACGTTCGAAATTGAGGCGGCAGGACCGGACATCAAAGTGCGACTGAACGGAAATCTGGTAAGCCACTTGACGAACAACCTGGGACGACCCTTGAAGGGGCACATTGGACTGCAGAATCATCATCCGGGTTCTCGCGTGCAGTTCCGCAATCTTTCAGTAAAAAGAGCGGGCGCTGCTGTGGCGGCGGGGCGAGCTCGCTAGCCCGATTGGACAAAGAGGCGGTCCTGTGGCATCCGCGAGAGCTGCTCGCGGACTGTCGTTCTCACAGGCGATTCAGGGCTTGCCTGACGCTCCAGACTCGGCCTCGCGCAGCGAATTGTGCATGTTCAGGATGCGCCAGTGAGTGCCATCTTTCCTGCACATCGACATGCCACGTCCGATGAGATGCTCTTTGGGTGAAACGATCTCGTAGTCGTAGCTGTACCAAAGCGCATCTCCGAAGAGTTTCAGGTCGTGTAGGTTCATGTTGTAGCTGAGCTTTGGGGAATATTGAAGGAAGCGGCGCTGCAAATACTCCATCACTTCCTTGCGGCCGCGAAACTCACCTTGCGGAGCAAAAAGCACGATCTCGAGGTCGAAACACTCTTCCAATTCGGGGGCGTTGCCCGATTCGAATGCCGCCGTACAGTGGTGCATCGCTGCTTCCATTTGCTCGTAGAGCGCGCTGGCATTGGCGGGCGGTGGAGCCAACGAGGCGACACGGCGCTTCAAATCAATCGTTACACCCATCTTGTCGAGCAGATCGGCGCCGAGAATGCCGTCAATTTTGCCCCCGCACGCATTTCCAATAGGACTGAGATCGATGTCCGGAAGCCGCAGGTCGCGTAGCCGGTGGTCGCCTAACATCACTTCCGGAAGGAAGACTTCGCGTGCGCTGGTGGCGGCCGTGCCGCTCCACGACGTGACTTGAATCTCCTTGGAGCGCCCCGACGAAAACGATTTTAGGTTGAGCATCGAAGTAGCCCCGGTATCCAGCAGGAAGCGCATGTCCGTGCCGTCGATTCGCACTTTTACGATGGGCAGGAGATCGCAACGCTCGATCGGAATTTCCGACGTTGCGGGTGGAGCCTGAGCGCATACCGCCGAGCAGACGGTGAGCAAGTAAAACAATAGAAGTGGGACAGCGAAATACATCGAGTTGCGTGCGGGCCTCGAAATCATCCGAAGGCTCCTAGAGGCGAAACGTCCATCGCAGCTTGATCGCAATCAGATCGCTTTGGGGGACAATACTGACGTGGGGGTCGGTCACGATGCGCTGCCAGCCCCGGTTCCACACGACAAATAAATCGTTGCCCGGCTTGATTGTCCAGCGTAGTCGCGTGTTGGTACCGACGTTCTGCGATTCCGTGTCGTATTGGATGAAGCTCGACAGCACGAGATTCGGGCTCCAGGCGTATGCCGCTCGTATGGACCAGAGGCGCTGGACGAAGTTGCCCACCGGCAAACGTGCGAAGTCGTTCTCCGTCTCAAGGTCGAGCTGGACTTTCCCCTTTGGGGACGTCCACCTGAGGTAGTTCTCCCATTGCGTCAGGTGGCCGTTGTAGAAGGTGCCAAACCACGTTGTTGTCCCAAATTGCAAGGGCCGATGCTCGCTGGTTTGTGCTTCCAGTCGCCAACGAGTGAAATCATACGAGCCCACAGGTATGAGTATCCCTGGCGCAATTTCAAACGGCACAAGCAGAGTTTCGCCATGGGGGTACCAGTTGAATTCGAAGCGGTCGCCCGATTCGAACCGCAAGTTGATCGGAGCCATGAAGTAGGACCAGGACTCCACGATTCCTTTCGAGTCCGTATAGCGCACATAGTCATTCTCGAAGAATTCCTGGCGTATCCAGCGGAACGGACCAACTTTCGACGGGCGCGGCTGGAAGCTGCAACTGGCGGACGTGCGCCGAACGCCGGGGCGCGGCAGGAAACCGAGCAAAGGTTCGAGGGCATCTCCGTATTGATTGACGCTCGTGGCACAATCCAACAAGTCGTTCGGATAGTCGATCTTGAATCCCCAGCCGATTTTACTGCCGGGACCGACATCGCCCTGGGTTGTGGCGCTCCACGCACCGAGCAACAAATTCTTGTTTCCACGAAACTTCGACGTACGCCAAACGGCATCCACGCCGGCCAGCGTATTTCGCCGGAATCCCGCCGGATCGCCATTCGTAAAGATGGTACCCACGCGCAGGTTCTCGTTGAAGTCGAAGGAGACCCGTGCCGCCAGGAGATTCGTACCGGGCACTACCTGAGACGGAAGCGCAAGGTCGGCTGCGACTTCCGGCGAGACCACAGTTTCCCTAGTTTCCACGTCGAGGAGAGCAAGGTTCCACCTCCCTACGCGGCCGTTCAGCTTCACACCCGCATCAAGCGGTATCTGCTGGCCACCGAGCAATCCGACTTGCCGGCTGAAGAATGGAATGAACTGCGGAGAATCTTGGCCTCCGATCCCGAGGCCGAAGTCGTACTGGTTTGCCCCTTCCAGGAAGAAGGAACGTTTCTCCGGGAAGAAGAGAGGGAAACGCGTAAGATTGACTTGTCGTGTGTCGACTTCCGTCTCGGCAAAGTCGGTGTTGGCCGTGAACACGGTGACGAGTTGCGGCGTAATTTTCCACGTCGCCTCGCCGCCAGCCGCCCCTTGCCACGAGCGATCGCCTCCCGGGAAAGATTGCCTCGTTTTTCCTACGCCATACGGACTGAATTCAAGGCCTTTGCCCTGCTCCAACTCTCCCATATCGGTAAGCTGCCCAGCGCGGCTCAAGTCGTACAAGAAGGAATCGAGCGTCGGAGAAGCCCATCGCAGCGTCAGCCGCTCGCGGGGGATGTATCGCTCCACATTCAGTCCCCAGGTATCGAGCCCCCGGGCAAAGCTCAACGTCCGCGAAGGAATTACAATCTCCGCGGACCACCCGTCCGCAGTCCTAGCAGTCCGCGCGTCCCAAATGCCGTCCCAGTCAAGCGAAACACTCTGCGGGTCTGAGACAAGCCCGTCTGCCCGCGCTCCAGCGCCGTTGACCTGAAAGAAGTAGCCAGTTCGGTGATCGCCATAGGGGTCCAGCAAAATACTGACTTTGTCGTCTCCCCGCATTGCGTCGTCGCGCCGCATGGTATGGACGGCAATCCGGCCGGGATCCGGGTCCTTGCAAATAAAAGCAAAATAGAGGCGGTCTTTCGTGACGACAATCCGAACTTCGGTTTCGTACCGCGTGGGCTCTCCTGGTTTTGGCGACTGTTGGACGAGCTTCAATACCGGCGCGTCGCGCCACACCGGCTCGTCCAACCGGCCATCGAGCGTCATCGAGACCGATCGTCGTACGAGCGCTTGCACGCTGGGCGAGTCGTTGCCTGTGCCTCGCGCCGAAGCGGCTCCGAAAAAAAGGACTGACACCAGCCAAAAGCATTTCTGCCTTTTGCAAACAAGGGCGTCGCGGGACGGACTCAGTTGTTTCCGCATGCGGGCGGCTATCGCTCCTCCGGTGGATTACATTTTCGAAACGAGTAGTAGAGAAGCAGGTCATAGATGATTTTCAGGGTTCCGGCGATGAAGAAGGGAGCGTTGATCAGCGAAGGCCGCGCAAAGAGAAATCCCGCAAACAAAGGACTGATCGCCGCGCCGGTCGTGCGCGCGACTCCGGTGAACCCGCCCGCTGCGGACCGTTCCTCGGCGGGAACGACGGCCATGGTATAGGACTGCCTGGTCGGAACGTCCATTTGGCTGATACTGAAACGTAGGAGCAAGACCAGGACAGCCAGCGAGAGACTGGGCATCAGCGGCACAAGAATCAAAAGAATGTTCGAAGGCAGATGGGTGACCACCATCGTTCGGATCAGGCCGATACGCGTCGCAAGCCGGGAAGCGAGCAGCGCGGATATTCCCGCAAAGATGTTCGCCAAGAAGAAAATGCCGCCAAGCGTCCCTGGCTCCACGCCAAATCGCAGATAGAACCAGTAGGCGGCGAAGCTCTGGACCACAAAACCGCCCGCGAACGAATCGAGGGCGAACAGGCTTGAGAGCTTCAGGACGACATTCCCTGATCGCGCAATACCAAAAACGTTTCCGGCGGGCACTGACGAGGCCAGACCATCGTGAACCTGGTTCACTTCGACAAAGGTCGACAGGCGCGTGAAGAGGAATGCTAGGAGAATCCCGAGTATCGCGTACACCAGAACCACTGCGCGATAGCTCGCCAGAGGCGTTGTGGAAGTGTGTTGCAGCGCCTGTGTGACGAGACCGGCGAACAGCGCGCCGAGGGCGGTTGCCAGCGAACCCGCTAGCGTGTACCACGCGAACACTTCCGTCCGGGCCGTAGCCGGAACGATATGAGAAAGCGCCGCCTGTTCGATCGAGAGAAAGGGCCCGACCTCATTCCCGCTCGGACTGATGACACCGATCGTGCCCGCAAGAATCAAGAAGAACAGGTTCTTTGTGGACGCGAACGCCAGGCCGGCCGCAGCCATGAGAATCGCACCGACAATCAGCATGCGCCGACGTCCGATGCGATCCGCTCGGGTCGTCAGGAAAAGCGAGACCACAACGTCGCCCCCGAGCGTCAGCGTCAGCACCAAGCCGGTCTGCGCCTCGGTGAGCCCCAGACCGATCAGATAGAAGACCAAAATGACGGAGAGCGAGCCGTAAGCGAACAACCGCGCAAATCGAGTGAGGAACAGAAGCCACCCGTCACTCGTCATGGTCCGGAGCGCAATCGGGATCAGATGTCGTCGCGACTTTTGGTGAAGGATCGTGGCGAATCCTACCGATTGCTTACCGCTTCATAGACAACCATCCGGGCGACGGGTTTGCCATCTTCTTCCTGCTCGGGCGTGTACACACGGTGGGTCTTCACATCGACGGCGAGGCTGTGCACCGCGTGCTGGACGCGAAAGTCTTCGAGCTTGCGATAGTGATTCGGGTCGTCTTGATGGAAGACAGCGATGAAGCCGCTGGAACATGCGACATAGATGCGGCTCAATCCCGGATCAAACTTGATGACGTCGGGCCCGCCGGGCATCGGCAGGAAGGCGATCGGCGCGTGTTTGTCTAGGTCGAACACGGTCATCAATTCGTTTCCTTCACAAGAGAGAAATGCACGGTGGTGTTCGGGGTCGAGGGCCATTCCGTGATTTCCCTGGCAGCGACCGACGGAATACCGCCCGACGACTTCGTCGGTTGCAGGATCGATGACTGCGAAAATGTTCTGGTCTTGCAGATTCACGTACACCTTGCGCGCGACCGGATCGTATTGCGGCATCCCTGTTTCACTATCGAAGTGCAAGGTCTTAATGATTTCGTCCTTTGTCACATCGACGACCGCTTCTGCCTTCCCGCGCTCGTCCGAAACGTAAAGCTTGTGAAACGGTGCCGCATACGTGCTTCCGTCCGGCTTCGCTTCCGTCTTCAGCTTCTTTACGACCTTCATCTGTTTCAGGTCCACCACGCCGATCGTGTTGTCATGCGCGTTCGACGTATAGAACTTGCTGAGTTCTGGGACGTATTCCACGCCTTCGGCACCTGGCGTGTCGGCTATCGTCGCAACTACCCTGTTTGTGCCTAGGTCGATGACGTAGGTCTGTCCCGCGGCGAGATGAGCGGACAAAAGGTAATGATCGTCATCATCGATCGTGAGGTAGTCGAAGCGCTTTCCGCCCGGGCCCGGCAGATCGAACTTGGCGACTTGCTTGAGTGTTTGGCCGGAGACGTTTGTCGAAGACATGCTGCCGATTAAGAGAAATGCACAAACAGCAGATCGCAGAGAAAACAATTTCGATTGCATCACTACCTCCCAATATAGTTACGAGTGTGCGCCCCCATGAGCGGGAGCGCCTTTGCCCAGCTGGTCGAGAGCCGACTTGAAGGCGGTCGCTAGCTTTTCAGCCGGGCCTCTGCCCCAGTAGTGCAGGAAGATCACGACGGGCCAGTCTTCCGTCATGTGATGATGAATTGCGACTACGTCTAGACCATTCTTGCAAAGCACTTTCAGAACCGGGGTGATTTCGTTTTCGAGCATGGCTACATCGCCAGCGACTACGGCGTCCTCTTGTGTCCCGACGAAGGCGGCCCAGGTGTTGAGACCCATCCGTGCATTGATTGCCGCGCCATGTTCCTTCATACCGAGGTCGTCGCGCCCCACAGTGATTTTGTAAACCGCCCCGGATTGCTCCCCGTCGTGCCCCACGACCTTGGCAAGCTTCGCGGTATCGAGCGGTGTGCCGCCGCTGCGCACGGGTGCAATCACCGCCGCTTTTACGTGGCCGATCATATCCAATGCGGGTTTCACGCGGCGGGCGAGGTCGGCAGCTTTTCCGACACCGTGCACATGCATGAAGAAAACATGCGGGTCGTCCCAGAAGAAATGGTTGTGAAGCGCGGTGACTTCGATGCCGTTATCCAAGAGGGCGGACATGACCGGATTCACCTCTTCTTGGAGCAGCACCAAGTCGCCCATCATCACATCGCTGTCGTCTGTCGCTATGGTCAAGGCAACCCAGCCACCGAAACCAAAAGGCGTGGGTGTGGAGACTCCTTGGATCGTCATCTTCAAATCGTTGCGTGGGATATTGACCTTCAGTACGCCAGCCTTGAAGTCCCCCTTGCGATCCAAAGCTTTGAGGACGTCCTGATAGTCGCTTGGCAAGTCTTGTGCGAAAGCGTTCTCACTGGAAAACAGGGAACAAATGCTCAAGAACAAGATCAGCATTCCTTTTTGTATGAAACGAAACATGTGACGAACCTCCTCGTGTTCGACTCCAAAAACCGAAAACTCAGGCTTGCTACTGTTCGATTGACTCGCAACGAGCGTTCACACACCTATTCCAACGTTTCCGACACGGTCTTCCACTCATCGCCCTTTGTGAGGCTAATCTCGGCGATCGGATGACCATCCTTGAGTGACGGAAACACACTCACCGCATGGAACCCCGGGTTGCCCTTGAGGACTTTGCCGAGGGTTGTGCGAAGCGACTTCTTCGCTTTCGACATCACTTCGCTTTGCGCTCTTGCTGCGGTGAAATCCCCACCGCTGGTGGTGGGTTCGGTCCAAGCAACCTTTCCAGTACTAGTGTCGACCACGACCTCCGCAAATGTATTGCCCTTAGCTGTGTAGACCGACAACTGCAACTCGCCATCTTCGATCTCAAATTTCGCCGAAATAGGTTTGCCCACCTGGGTGCTGGCAGACAGACCCTGGTCGAGAGACACTTTTGCTTCGGCCACCGCCTTCGCAAGTTTGGTGCGGTCGTTGTCTTGAGACCACAAGCCCGGATTCACGGCCAACCAAACGATTAGTAAACCCGTGACTGAAGCTGCTTTCCTCATGGCATCCTCCTCAGCGCTTTCCTACTTCAAATCGCCATGCGCGCCTACTTCGCAGTCACACGCAAATCATCGAAGTAAGTGACTGAGTCCGCTTTGGTCCACAGTCCGACCTTGCCCGCATCTTTGAAGGTGTCGTCCGTCGCTTCGATCTTCTTGGCACCGTCGTAGTAGCAGATGATTTTGTTGCCGATGCACTCAACCTTTAGCTCATGCCATTCGCCAGACGTGACTTTGAAATTCGCACCTGCAAATTGGCGGCGGTTCCCCGCGACGACGTGGTAGAGCCTATAGTTATCCTCCAGCCCGTTGGCGCGGACGATGTAATAGTTATTCGCGTCCTTCAGCCGGAACACCAGTCCTCCAGCGCGGTCCACTTCACCGGAAACAGCTTTGAATCTCACGCTGAGTTCAAGGTCTTTGAAGCTGCCTTCGTCTGCGATGAGAAGCGGAAAGCGATAGTCGGTCGTGTCCGTTGAAGTTTGCGCAACAACATTGGGTTTTGAAGATGCCGTAGGGTCTGCCATCACTACCCATTTGCTTTCGGCTCCCTTCCCAGTGCGTGCACTATGAAACTTGGCCGGCATACCCCCCACTGCGTCGGTATCGAAGTTGTATGTGAGGGAGGCACCTGCGGACTGCTGAGGCGCAGGAGTCTCCGGTTGAGATGCATAAGAGGAATATCTTCCCTCCCTAAATTCAAGAATCGCCCAGATCACTACCGAAAGTGCGGCAACCACTACCAGAATTCCCACTATCCTTTTCATTACGACCCTCCTTTTGACTGACTCGTAGAGGAATGTTTCGCGAGTGGCAGAGAAATTCGAAACGTGCTGCCGCGGCCTTCTTCGCTTTTTAGAGTTATGCCACCACCGTGCGCTTCGATGGCCCAGCGAGTGATGGACAGTCCAAGGCCGGTGCCACCCCATTCCCGCGTCCGCGCTTTGTCAACACGGTAAAAGCGGTCGAAGACATGCGGCTGATGTTCGCTGCGAATTCCAGGTCCTTGGTCGACGACATCTAAGAAGACTTGTTTGTTCGCCCCAAGCTGTACCCGGACGAGAATGCGGCTTGCCGAGGGCGCATACTTGATCGCATTATCCAGCAAATTGACGATGGCCTGGCGGAGAATCAGCCGGTCTACAGAGACGAGGAGGTCTGCGTCGCCATCGATATCAATCTGTTGCCGCTTCTCCTCAGCCAAAACTTCGACGACCGAACTGGCTTCCTTCGCGAGGCGGACAAGAGGAATGTCTTCACGCTGAAGATGAACGTGCCCGGCGTCGGCACGGGAAAGCGCAAGCAAGCTCTCCGCGAGCCGCGTCAGGCGATCTACCTCTTCCAACATACTTCCGATCACATCTCGATACTCCGCCGGACTCCTCTGGTCCTGGAGCGCAACCTCGCCAACGCTTCGGATTGCGGTCAGTGGAGTACGTAATTCGTGGGAGGCGTCAGCCGTGAAGCGACGCAGTTGATCGAATGCTGCTTGCAATCGGCCAAGCATGTCATTAAAGACGGTCCCGAGTTTTCCTAACTCATCTTGAGAATTCTCGATGGTCAAGCGGTCACCCAGCCGCTCAGCAGATATTGCTTTTGCCTGGGTGGCCATCGAATCGATGGGCGAGAGTGCTTTGCGGGCTAGGGCATAGCCGCCAAGACCTGCAAGCAACACGGCAATCGGAAAGCCGAGCAACAAAACCTGTCCAAATTCGCCCAACTCACGCAACAATCTTTCCTCGCTGTAGGCAACTCGGAGGATGACTCGCTGGTCTTCAATGTGATAGACGCTGGTGGCTAGCCTGATTCGAGTGCCATTCGGAAGCCGGGTGGTGGTCGGAGTGGGGTCGTGCTGGCCCTCGTCCGGGCCGGGAGGACCGCCCAATATCTGGTTTTGCAAGGCCGCACTTCGATAGAGGAGCGAACCCTCCGGCGACCACACTTCGATGAGATGGCCTATTCTTGGTTCAGCCGCATCTGGATGACTGGCATGGAGGGAAACGAGTCCTTTTGGCTCTTTTGCAAGCATCCCTTCAACAGTTTCGAGGTCCTGGAGCAGGTTTTGATCAAAGTCCTCGCGCAGGCTCAAAAACAAGAATAAGGAAGCAACTCCTGCGTACAATGCCAAAAGGCTCGCAAGCACAAGCACGTACCAGAGCGTCAATCGGGAACGGACGTTTCGCGGTCTGAATCTCATTCTTCCTCTCGCAACACGAATCCGACACCACGAACGGTGTGAATCAATTTGCGGTCGAAGGGTTCATCCACTTTCCGGCGAAGCCGGTTGATGTGAACGTCCATGACGTTGTCCAGCGGCGTTGCCCGAGCAGTCTCCTTCCATACGCCGCGCGCCAGCATCTCTCGTGAAACGATTTGCTCCTTGTGCCGCAGCAGATATTCGAGAAGCTCAAATTCTCTGGCAGTCAGCTCCAAGCTGTGCCCGCCCCTCCTGGCTTTGCGGCCCATCACATCCATTTCCAAGTCAGCCAGTTTGAGCGAGGCACCTTGTTCCGCCCGTCCCCGCCGAAGAAGCGCTCGAACACGCGCTAAAAGCTCAGGGAACGCAAAAGGCTTAACCAGGTAATCGTCAGCACCTTTGTCGAGTCCTTCGACTCGGTCTTCGATTGCATCGCGAGCGGTGAGTATGAGAACTGGGGTTTGCAATCCGCGTTTCCTCAGTGTAGACAGCACCTGGAGCCCGTCGCGGCCTGGGAGCATGAGATCTAGTAGGACGAGGTCGAAATCTTCTGCGTTGACCAAGAAGAATCCCTCTTCACCGGTTGGCGCGACGACAACATCGTACTTCTCGCGCTCCAGTCCTTCTCGGAGAGCACCCGCCACTTTCGCTTCGTCTTCCACAACGAGAATGCGAAATTGGCCTTTTCCTTCGTGCATCTTAGTCAGGTCTTCTCTCTTCAATCCTGCACTGTGTAAATCCATATCTCAGTGCCTTGGTCGGGGCAAGCTGGAACGGCCAACTAAAAGCGATCAAAGCCCTTTTTCCCTTTTCCAAAGTACCCAGCAGTGAGAGCACTCAACGCCGAAGGTATCTTGACGAGGAGCTGATAGACTCTCTTCATGCCGCCCTCCGTTACGTGTGATAGATGATTCCGCAACGATCACCAAATTAACTTCAGCGCAAATTGAATCTGCCGCGATGGCGTCTGCGTGGATGTGATCAAGCCGGCGTTGCCGATGGGGTTTCCCGTGGAATCGAAGATATTCCGGTTGTCCAGGGGCGGTGCGAAATTCGTATGGTTCAGAAAATTGAAGAACTCGGCTCTGAACTGGACATTGAAGGCGTCAGAAATTCGCTTGATCTGGTTGTTCTTCAGCAGGGACGAATCGAGATTTATGAGTCCAGGACCGATCAGCGCATTCCGCCCCAGATTTCCCCGCAACGTGATTGGGTTTGGCACGGCGAAGCATTTCGTTTTGATGTAGTGGTTCGGGTCCCCATGGTTGACGAGCGAACTGCAGCCCGGAGCGGAAACCAAGTTTGGGACATCAATGTTGGGATCAATGCTCTTTACGCCCAGAGCATCCCCTGCAAATCCCGGTGTAAACGGCACTCCGGTACTTGCTTCGAACACTCCTCCTACTTGCCACCCTCCAAGCGCCCATGCCGTCACTCCGTGTGCCCATTTCGGTGTGCTCAACTCAAACGTGTAATTCACTTCGACGTTATGGGCGACGTTGAAATCCGCCAAGCCTCGATTCAGCTTCATGTTGAACCATAACGGGCTGGAGATCGAGTTCGAGTATTCGTCTCCCACCAGGCTTCCGGACGAGGTGTCAATGGTTTTGCCCCACGTGTAGGAGCCCCCGATTTCTCCCCCGCTGCCGACCTTCGCCTTCACCTTCACTTGGAGCGCATCGTAGAAGGAATTGCCTTGCCAGAAAGCGGCGGTAATCCGTCCGGCATTGGAGTTGAGTCGCGAACCGCTACCGGGAGGCGAGGGCCAGAGATAGCCTTGAGGAGTGAGGGACGGAAGAACGATATCGGCGTCTTCCACCCGAAATGGCTGGTGCACTCCCCGTGACCCCACATACCCGACGCGCAAGCTGATATTTTGAGTCAACTCTCTCGCGAGTGTTAGGTTCCACTGCATTATGTAATTCCGGCGAGGACTAGGGTCAAAGTAACCCTGGCGGAAGATATTCGAGGACGCAGCAATATCGAACGCGCCGTTCGGAAAGGAGCCCGAAGGCAGGGCGGTAGCAACCCCAAGCTTGAAATACGGGGCCGAAAAAAGTTCATTGAACATGACGGTATACGGGAGAGGAAGAACGTCGAACATCCCGAATCCTGCACTCAACACCGTTTTGGCGTCGGCGAAAGGGTCCCAGGAAAAACCTACGCGCGGCTCGAAATTCCGAAATGTGGGATTTGCGAACAGCGGATCGCCCAGATGAGGTTGCGCATCGGTGAGCTTTCGCAGAACGGTTAGCTTAGCATGCACTTCGCTTGGCACCGTCGCCGTTTCGTAGCGCAACCCGAGATTGATCGTAAGGTTCGGACGCCAACGCCAATCGTCTTGCACGTACGCCCCAACAATCGTTTGGCGAAATCCTCGCCCCGTGATCGCGCCGGGAAGGGCCACACTCAACGAGAAAGGCGAGTTGGTCAGAAAATCGGGCAGTGAGCTGAACGAGAATTCCCCGCCCGTGTCGGAAACTGCCAAAACATTGTCCCGAATCCGCTCCCAACCGAACCCGAACTTCATGGAATTTGTCCCCTTGTTAAAGGAAATATCGTCATAAGCCTGGATAGAGGTCCAATGGAACCGGAAGTTCGACCGCGTTCCCAGCCCTCCGGAGAAGAACGTAACCCCTGGCACGTTAATAGCGGCAGCGTTCAGACCCGGGACAGTACCGAAGGACGTGTCTGCCACTAGCGCATTTCCGCTCGGGAATGTCAGGCCTGTTACCGCTACTACGCGGCTCACACCGAACCGAAAAGCATTGAGCAGGTTTGGGCTGAAGATGTGCGCCTCGTGTGCGGTGAGTACTTGGCGTCGAGAATCGTATCCCGCCCTCTTGTCATTGAGTTCATCGGGCTGCCGCACGCTTCCGCTATCGAACATGTACGTGCCGTAAAACAGGTCCCTTTCAGAAAACCTATGGTCAACCTTAGTCGTAAAATAGTTTTCCGGGGTTACCTGCTGGCCTGCAAAGGTGAAAATCCCAGTATCACCGGTTCCCGCAACACACGACGAGAATGGACATAGCAAAGCACCATTGGGTAGCGGATAAAAGGCGTTCAGAAACCGAGTGACCTGAGGGTCTACTGCTACTGCAGTGGTCGTGCTGCAGTCAGGCCGCGCGCATAGTTGCCCGCCGCGAGCAGCTTGCGAGGGCACAGTATCCACTTGCGTGATTCCTTGAGACTGTCGCAATCCCTCGTAAGCAGCGAAAAAAAATGTCTTCTGCTTCCAAATGGGACCGCCAACCGACCCGCCAAATTGATTTCGGCGAAACGGCGGCTTCGCAGTGTCGAAGAAATTTCGCGCATCGAAAGAGCTGTTGCGTATGTATTCGAATATGTCGCCGTGGAAACTGCTCGTGCCGGAACGGGTGGAAGCGGAGATAATTCCGCCCGAGGAGCGGCCGTACAGCGCCGGATAATTGCTGGTCAGGACGGAAAACTGTTCAACCGCGTCCGCTCCCAGATTGACGCCAAGCGCACTCCCTGGCGGACCGTTCACGTAGTCATTCACGCTGATCCCGTCCAGACGCGAGTCGTTCTGCCGCGGCCGGCCACCTGAGATTGTCATCTGGTTTCCGAATCCGCGTTGTGCCTGTCCACTGGCTTGCGTGCGTGCACTAGTCACTCCAGGCTCGAGCGTCGCCAGATCGGAAGCGGATCGGCCGTTGAGAGGGAGATCGCTTACGTTCTTGGAACTTACAGTCCCGCTGACTCCCGATGTACCCCCCTGCCCCTTGCCAGGCGCGTTGGGGACCTGGGGATGCAGGACAATGTTCGCTACCTGGTCCGTGTCAACACCAACTATCACTGTGCTCTTTGCCTCAGTGAATCCGGGCGCGGAGACGGTTATCTCGTATATTCCAGGTGAAAGGTTGCGCATGGCAAAAGAGCCGTCTTCATTCGCAGAGGTCGCGTTCGCCGCCCCGGTCGCTGTATTTTTGACGGTGAGACGCGCATTCGCAATTTGAGCGCCGGTGGTGCTGGTAATTCTGCCTGATATGCTCCCTTGAGGGACTTGGGCGCACAGTTCAGTCGGCGCCAGAACACAGAGCAGCAGAACTAGAAACGCCTGAAAGTAAGGTGGCTTCTCATTCCGATTTGCATAGAAAGGCACAGCAGGTCCCCTTACCCTGCGGCGTCTATCGACCGCAAGTCATGGTGCCAAATGACATGGATTCGCCCAACCCACGCAATCTTAGGAGTGTACGTCGGACGATCCAACTTAAGTTTTCCTGAAGGAATTGTCAGAATTGAAGCCCAATTCGATGCGTTAGGGCCGCGCAACGAGCGGCATATCAAACACTTCAACTTTCAGACGGAGTGAACTCGAGAGCTGGGACATCCCATTCGCGCGAGTCCGCCTTGCCGAAAATCCACTCATAAAGCACGGGCAGCAGGAACAGCGTCAGCACTGTCGAGCTGAACAGCCCGCCGATGACCACCGACGCCAGCGGCCGCTGCACTTCCGCGCCTGTCGAGGTGGCAAGCGCCATGGGAATAAATCCAAAACTCGCTACAAATGCGGTCATCAGAACCGGCCGCAGCCTGCGCCGCGCTCCGCCAAGAACTGCATCGCGCACGGACCCTCCAACTTCGCGCAGCTGATTGATGGAACTGAGCAAGACGACTCCATTTAGCATCGCCACGCCAAACAACGCGATGAAGCCTACCGAGGCCGACAGATTCAGATTCATGTCTCGGGTCCAAAGTGCGGCAACCCCTCCGACCATCGCGAACGGTATGTTCCCAACGACCAGAAGCGCCTGCTTGACCGAATTGAAAGTCAAGTACACCAGGACAAAGATGGCGGCGATCACCATCGGAACAATGAGCATCAGGCGCCGGGTGGCCCGCTGCTGATTCTCGAATTGTCCGCCGTATTCGATGAAATATCCCGTGGGCAGCGCGACCTCGCGTTCGATCTTCGACCGCGCTTCCGCGACAAAACCCCCCAGGTCCCGGCCACGCACGTTGGACATCACCACAATGCGGCGCTGGCCTTCCTCGCGGTCCACTTTTTCCGGCCCGCGTGTCACTTCGATGCGCGCCACTTGGTTCAAAGCGACCTGTGCGCCGCCCGGAGCGCGCAGCACGATGTCCCGCATGGCGTCGGGGTCCGTGCGGTAGCGATCGGGCAAACGCAGAGCCACCGTGTAGCGCTTCGGTCCGTCGATGACTTGCGAGATGACATCCCCCGAAGCGCCGGCCGCTACGGCCTCTTCCACATCCGACACGTTCAGCCCGTAACGCGCAAGCGCGGCGCGGTCCACGCGAACGGAGAGTTCCGCAACGCCGCTCGTGATTTCCATTTGTGGGTCCGCCGCGCCGCGCACCGCGGAAACCGCTCGCAACGCTTGCTGGCCGAGGCTGTTCAGCGTGCGGAAGTCGTCGCCGAAAATCTTGACCGCCAGATCGGCTTTGACACCGGAAACCGTTTCGTCGATGCGCATGGCCATCGGTTGCGTGAAGCTGAACGCTACGCCGGGAATCGTGTTCAACTCCTTGTCTAGCGCGGCGATCAGCTCGGCTTTGTTGCGAAAGCGCTTCCAGTCTTTCGTTGGGCGCAACAGCAGGTACGTGTCTCCTTCATTGATGCCCATCGCTTCGGTCGCAAAATCGGGGCGCCCGATCTTGATGACTACGTCTTGAATTTCCGGGAAGGAACGGACCTTCTGCTCGACGAGCTTGCTGATTTCCACCGAGTCCGTCAGCGAAACGCCCGGCAGCTTTCGTGTCTCGACCAGAATCGATCCTTCGTCGAGCCGCGGCATGAACTCCGTGCCGATGAAGAAAAGAGAACCCAGCGCAACGGCCAGCACGGCGAGTCCCGAAACCACCGTCAGCGTGCGATGGTTCATCGCCCAAGTCAGCAGCCGCAGGTAACTCGCGTTCATGCGCGCCATCCACCCCTGTTCCTGCCGGTGCGCGAGCTTCGGCGGCAACCCTTTTCGGAAGCTGAACGAAGCCAGCATGGGAATCATCGTGAGCGCCAAGATCAGTGAGCCGAACAGCGCCGCGCATACGGTGATGGCCATCGGCCGGAACATCCGCCCTTCGAGCCCCTCCAGAAAAAGAATCGGCAAGTACACCGCAATGATGATCACCACGGCAAAAGTCATCGGCCGCGCCACTTCGTAGGTCGCCTGCCGCACCGATTCGAGAGGTGACTCCTGCCCGTGTTGCTCTTCCAGACGATGCACGGAGTTTTCCATCATCACCACCGCGCCGTCCACGATCATGCCGAAATCGATGGCGCCCAGACTCATGAGGTTCGCGCTGATGCCGTACAGTCGCATGCCGAGAAAACTGATGAGCATGGAAAACGGAATGATGGAAGCCGTAATGATCGCCGCGCGGATGTTGCCGAGAAACAGCAACAGGACCACAGTGACGAGAAGAAAGCCCTCGAAGAGATTCTTCTCCACGGTGTGGATGGTGCCGTCGATGACGAACGATTGATCGTAGAACGGGACGATCTTGATTCCTTGTGGCAGATGGAGGCTTGCGATTTTCGTTTTTATTCGTTCAATCAGTGCCTTCCCGTTTTCGCCCTTGAGCATGATGACCGTGCCCGATACTGTCTCGCCGTTTCGCAACGTGGCTCCCTGCGGCGGCGCCGCGCCGACACGAACTTGCGCTACATCCCGCACGAGTACCGCAGCCCCTTCTTTCGCCATCAGCACGATATTTCCGAGATCGTCCGTCGACGTGGCGCGACCGCTTCCGAGCAGCGTGTACTGTTCCGAGGCGTGCTCGATGTAGCCGCCTCCGAAATTCGTGTTGTTCTCTTGCACGCGCAAAGCGATGTCATGCAACGTCAGTCCGTACTGCTGCAGCACTGCGGGATCGACGACAATTTGAAATTGCTTAGTCTGCCCGCCCCACACGTTCACGTCGCTAACGCCCGGGACGGTGCGCAACTGCCCTTTGATTACCCACTCGTGGAGATCCTTCAGCTCCATCGCGCTCATCGGACCCGAAAGCGTGTACTGGTAAAGTTCTCCGAAGGCCGTGGCCGGCAGCCCCAACGTCGGCTGGATTCCTTGCGGCAGTAGAGACGAGATTTGCTGCAAGCGTTCGCTCACGAGCTGCCGCGCGAAGTACATCGGCACCGAATCGTCAAATACGACCGTAACCATCGACAATCCGAGTTTCGAGAGCGAGCGTACCTCTTCTTTTTTGGGCAGCCCCAGCATCGCCCGCTCGATCGGATAGGTGACGAGTTGCTCGACTTCCGTGGGAGGCAGCGAAGGTGCTTCGGTCACGATCACGACTTGATTGTTGGTAAGGTCCGGAAACGCTTCCACGGGGATGGTGTAGAGCGCGTATCCTCCGGCCGCGAGCAGCACCACGATCCCGCCCAGAACGAGCCAGCGGTACGCCAACGTGAAATCAATGATTCGATTCAGCATGGCTCCTTCATTCCCCTTCCATCGAAGCGCGTAGCAGCTGCGACTTGAGAATGAAACTGCCCCGCACGACGACTTGCTCTCCAGCCTGCAATCCCTCGAGCACCGGAGTCTTGCCGTTCACCGTTTCGCCGATCCGTACCGCGCGAACCGCAAAGCGGTCGGCCGCCCTGCGCACGAAAACCGCGTCCTGCCCATTGATCTGCTGCACAGCGTCGGAAACCACCAGCACGGTCGGCTTGTGCGAGCCCGTGGTAATTTCCGCGTTGGCCAGCATTTCCGGGCGAAGGAGGTTGCCTGGATTGTTCAGCACGATTCGCGCCTGCATCACGCGAGTGGCAGGATCGAACTCCTGGCCGAGGTTCGTGATCTTTCCGGAAAAGCGCTGGCCGGGAATGCCCGACAGCGTCACATTGGCGGTTTGACCGACCCGCAGCTCAGCGAGATGTTCAGGACGCACTGAAGCCAGCATCCACACCTGCCCGAGATCGCCGATGACAAACGTGTCTCCGCCGGATTGGGTGACGCTCTTCCCCGGGGTCACTTGTTTTTCGATGACATAGCCGGTTGCGGGAGCAAGAATCGGCACCTGGTCGGCGGTCTCGTCGTGACTGCCGGACGGAATGTCGGCGGCGACGTGGAGATCGTGTTCGAGAAGGTCGCGCGCGCGGTCGACATCACTTTGCGCGCTCTGCACTTCGGCCTGCGCCGTCACCGTGTCCTGCCGGGCTTGCTCCACCTGCATCACCGAAGCCGCCTTGAGCGACAGCAGCGTCTGCATGCGATCGTAGTTCCGCTGCGCGAGTTCTCCTCCTGCTTTCGCCTTGTGAAGATTCGCCACGGCACTTCTATACTGCGCGCGCAAGTCATGCACCTGATCGGCGTGATAGCGGGCGAGCACTTGCCCTTTCTTTACGTGGTCGCCGAGGCCGACATATACCGCGGCCACGAGACCGTCCGTTCGCACACCGACATGCCAGTTGCGATCGTCGGCGAGCGTAATACGGCCCGTCAGACGCAAGACGTCCGGCGCTTCGCTGAGCGCGACCGTCTCGGTCCGGATTCCCGCGGTCGCCTGTTCCGTGGCCGGGAGCACAATTTCACCTTTGTTGGCGGGCGGATTCGGTGCGGCGCGCTCCGATGACGCGGACGAGGCGGAGCCGCGGTTGCACGCGATTTCGCTTACCGAGAAAAGAAGCACAGCACTCATCAAAAACCGTTGCCTCATCATGGATTCGCTCCTTCGGCGGCTTGCAGGTTGGCGATGCTTTGTTGGTAAGCGACCATGCCCTGCACGTAGGCGAGTTCGGCTTCCCGGCGCGACCTCTGCGCGTCGAGCAAACGCAGTAAGTCGGTCCCGCCTTGCGCGTAGGCGCCTTGCGCGATCTCCGCGATGTTCTGTGCGTGCTGCCGTAGCGGTTCGAGGGTGGTCACCACTTCGCCTCGCCGGAGTTCATATTCCTGAAGCGCGCTGTAGTAGTCCGCGCGAACGTCCGCATCGGTCGCGGCCAGCAGCTGCTGCTGGCGCCGTAGCTCCGCTGTTGCCGCCGCGCGGTTTCCTTGGTTTCGGTTCGTGACGGGAAGCGTGATCTGCAGTCCGGCGATGGCGGTGTTCGTTCCCGAGCGCGTGTCCGGAAGCTGGGTCCGCTTATAGCCATATATAAGGTTAAGGTCTGGACGAGCGGAGGCCTCTTCGAACTGTGCCTTGGCCCGTGCTTCCGCGACGGCCGCCGTGGCGACGCGCATTTCGGCGCGCCGTCCCAGCACCTGCTGTATGTCAACAGCAGGAATCGGAGTAGCGCTCGCGTCCATCGGTTCGGTCAGCAGGACTTCGGAAAAATCCGTCTGTCCCATCTCTTTGAGCAACTGGACTCGGGCACGCGTCGCTTCGATGGCCGCGAGATTCGCGCCGATTTGCAGGCGTTCGGCTTCCAGCCGCACGCGGAGAAAATCCTGTTCGGAGATGGCCCCCACACTCAGACGCGACGAGTGATAGTCGACGATCTCTTGAAATGCCTTCACCGAGGCTTTTAGTAAGTCCCGAGTCTCCTGAGCTCCGCGCGCCGCCCAATAGGCGAGCTTCACGCGCTGAATAATCTCGAGACGCGCCATTTCGTATTCCGCTTGGCCGCGGTTCACGCCGCTTTCGGCCGCCGCGATGCGCTGCTTCCTCTTCCCGAGAATGTCCAGCGGCTGTGTCACGTAGGCAAGCGTATCCACGTCCTGGGAGTAGGTTTGTCCGGG
>Ga0137384_10001013_pt1 | contig 21899 bp, 21 predicted proteins | sample SagtaG_2_FD_104922 | JGI IMG/M metagenome (GOLD analysis project Ga0137384, IMG submission 104922) | Vadose zone soil microbial communities from Sagehorn Ranch, Mendocino, California, USA - Sage2_R_60_16 metaG | ecosystem: Environmental > Terrestrial > Soil > Vadose zone | place: USA... | reverse complement strand
GATGACGCTGCTCATCCGCGGGAAAATCACGCCGGAAGAAAAAAATCCGGTGAACCGATTTCTAATCCGAGCCTATCAACCGTTTGCCAACTTCGTTTTGCGTTATCGCTGGTTCACGCTTGGCTGTGCCCTCATCGTTTTTCTGATTACAATTTTCCCCTACAAAAGGCTCGGCAGTGAATTCATGCCGCCCCTTAATGAAGGAACGCTGCTTTACATGCCAACTGCGGTGCCGGGAATGTCGATCACTGAGGCAACGAAAATTCTGCAAATACAAGATCGGCAATTAAAAAAAATTCCCGAAGCCGTGACTGTATTCGGTAAAGCCGGTCAGGCCGACACACCGACTGATCCCGCGCCGCTGTCGATGTTTGAGACCGTCGTCGCGCTAAAGCCTTCTGATCAGTGGCGGCGCGGGATGACGTGGGACAAGCTGCTCGCCGAAGTGAATGCCAACATGAAAACCCCAGGCATGGCCAACATTTTCTGGATGCCGATCCAGACGCGCACAGAAATGCTTACCACCGGATTTCGCAGCATTCTCGGCGTGAAAGTGTTCGGTCCCGATCTTGGCGAAATCCAAAAGCTCGCGGTGCAGATCGAAAAACAACTGGCTGAGCTTCCTGAGACGCGCAGTGCGTTCGCCGAGCGCACGGTCGGCGGTTATTTCCTCGACTTTACTGTGAATCGAGAAGCGGCTGCACGTTACGGTTTGAAAGTTGGTGATGTAAACGACATCATCGAGTCAGCCATCGGCGGGAAGAACATCACGATTACCGTGGAAGGCCGCGAGCGTTATCCGGTCAACACACGCTACGCACGCGATTTTCGCGAAGACCTCGACGCGCTCAAACGCGTGCTCGTTCCCACGCCCACTGGCGCACAGGTTCCCATCTCGATGCTGGCCGATATCCGTTACAAAACGGGCCCGCCCTCAGTTCGCAGCGAGAATGGCAAGCTCGTTGGCTTCATCTTTGTCGATGTCACAACAAGCAACATCGAGGGCTACGTGCGCAAGGCTTCGCAGTTACTCGCTCAGCGAATTCAATATCCTCCCGGTTATTACGTCGAATGGGCGGGACAATTTCAATATCTGCTTGAAGCGAAGGAACGCCTCAAGATTGTCATTCCGTTCACGCTCCTGATCATCTTTGTCCTCATTTACATCAACACGCGCTCTGTGGTGAGAACCGGGATTGTGCTCCTCGCGGTTCCGTTTTCGTTAGTCGGCGCGTTCTGGCTCCTCTGGTTGCTCGGCTACAATATGAGCGTGGCCGTTTGGGTGGGCCTCATCGCGCTGGCGGGTCTTGATGCTGAAACCGGTGTAGTCATGCTGCTCTATCTCGATCACGCTTGGGAAAAATTTCAGGGTGAAGGCCGGATGCGTAACATGCGCGACCTCCATGACGCAGTGATTGAAGGCGCTGTCGGTCGAGTTCGGCCGAAGATCATGACCGTCTGTGCGATCTTGTTCGGTCTTTTGCCAATCATGTGGTCTCCTACTCTACAAGCAGGCGCCGACGTCATGAAGCGCATCGCCACACCGATGATCGGCGGTGTTGTCACCTCTGGAATCCTGGAGTTGCTGATTTATCCAACAATTTATGTGCTCTGGCGAAAACGCGAATTGCCCGATCGGACTGAAAAGGCAACGCCTTTGATCCCGCCAACACTGATTCCATCAGGGTGGATGAAACAACGTTAACCAAAAACACGGCGCCAATGCTGGCCAATCGACCATGTTTGCAAGAATCGAAGAACGTGTAGAACCAACAGATGGGTTGCACATTCGGCAGCAGGATGTCCGATTCGCGCTATTGCTCACGTACATCACGATCGGGTGGATGACGGTTGAAGGAACGGCGTCGCTACTGCTTGGTTGGGCATCGAAAAGCCTTCTCCTCGAAGCTTTCGGTATCGATAGTGTCATCGAACTTTTCAGCGCAGCAGTGTTGCTGTGGCGCCTGAGAGTTGAAGCGAGCGGGACCGCGGCCTTTGAACACGTCAACCTTGCTGAGGATCGCGCGGCGCGTTTGGTTGGCTACTCACTCTATGCCTTGGTTGCTTACGTTCTTCTTAATTCCGGTTACGGATTGTTTATTGCCAGGCGGATTACCGACACAAACGAAAGTGTCTGGGGCATTCTCATCGGCGCGGTGGCAAAGGTCGGCATGCCGATTCTGGCCGGTTATAAACTGAAAGTTGCAGCTCGACTGAATTCCCGCGCGTTAAGAGCCGACGCGGTCGAATCGATCACTTGCGGTTATCTGTCGATCGTTTTGATGATCGGCCTGGCAGCGACACGGTTGCTCGATTGGTGGTGGCTGGATAGCGTCGCAGCGCTTGCGCTTATTCCTTTCCTCGTCAAAGAGGCGCGTGCAGCGATCAGCGGTAAGTGCGATTGCAGCAAGGCTGGGTAATGCGTCTTACTGTGGCGCCTGACGTCACCATGCAGGTTGAGGTCAATCGCGCTGAATTCTTGCGCGGAATAGTTGCCGCTTGTCTATATGCCTGCTCAGGTATATAGATTCTCATGACGTTCCATGATTTACAGAATGCGCTCGAGGTGAATCCCGAGCTGTTTCCGCGATTTGTGCTGCCGGATGGTGAGTACATCCCCGCACACGCCCACGTCACTGAAGTTGGACATGTCGTCAGAAACTTCATCGATTGTGGCGGACTAACCGGAAAAGAAGAAAAGGTGGTGCTACAAACGCACGTCGGCAATGACACCGAGCATCGGCTTCGATCAGAGCGCTTTGCGAAGATCCTGCAGCTCGGAAACCGCGTGATTCCGAGTGCAGACCTGGATGTAGATGTTGAGTACGACTGTTGTGTTGTAGCCCAGTATCCGATTTCCGAAGCCGCATCGGATGGCGACCACCTGAATCTGATCTTGCGCCGCGGCCGGACGCAATGTCGAGCGCGTGAGCGTCGTGATAGCGAAACAACAGCGTGTTGCGCAACGTCCGCGGCTTGTTGTTAATCGCCATGGACCTGATTCGGATCTATCAGTGCTTTTGCGATCGTACGCGGTTGCGCGTTCTCCATCTTCTCACAAGATCGCCGCTCTGCGTCTGTCATTTTCAGGACATTCTTGGTGAACCGCAGGTGAAGATTTCCAAGCACCTCGCTTACTTGCGCGCTCGAGGCATGGTAACCACCAAAAGGGAACAGAACTGGATCATCTATTCGCTGCCCGGACGGAGGGCGGACGAATTGCGACGAAATCTAAAATGTTTACAGGACTGCGTACAAACAGATGCGGTGTTCAAACGCGATATGGAAAAGCTTTCCAAACTTGCAAAGAGCTGTTGTAGGCCGCGCAGAGTATTTAGGCGCGCGGCGTAAACGAAAGGAAAACAAATGCACAAACAAAAAGTTCTGTTTATTTGCGCTCATAACAGTGCCCGCAGCCAAATGGCGGCGGCATTGTTAAATGAGACGTGTGGCGAATTCTTTGACGCGCACAGCGCGGGATTAGAACCAGGCACAATCAATCCGCTGGTCGTGGAAGCGCTTCTGGAGCTAGGAATTGATATCTCGAAGAACACAACGCAGCGCGTTTTCGACGTTTGGACATCCGGACAGATATTCCAATTTGTGGTGACAGTGTGTAGTGACGTTGAGGCTGAAGGTTGTCCAATTTTTGCCGGCGTCACTACCCGGTTGCACTGGCCATTCGACGATCCTTCCAAATTCACGGGCACGCACGAGGAACGGCTGGCGGGAACACGTCGAGTCCGCGATCAGATCCGTGCCAGGATCGATTCGTTCTGCGAAGAACACTGCGTCGTGAGCAAAGCGTGAAGAAGCTCGCGGCGGAATTCATCGGGACATTCGCGCTCGTTTTCGCCGGAACAGGCGCGATTGTGATCGACGAAACGACCGGCGGTGCAGTCACGCATGTTGGCGTTGCGCTGACCTTTGGTCTGATCGTGCTCGCAATGATTTATACAGTCGGTGACATTTCCGGCGCGCACCTGAATCCTGCGGTTAGTCTGGGATTTTTTGCAGCACGACGTTTTCCGCTTCGTCGAGCTGTCCCATATATCGCCAGTCAGTGCGGAGGAGCGTTAGTAGCTAGTGGCGCATTGCGCCTTCTGTTTCCGCAAAACGAGATGCTGGGCACGACAGTTCCCGCCGGATCAGCGATCCAGTCATTTGTTCTCGAGCTGATTTTGACTGCGACTTTGATGTTTGTGATCCTCGGGGTTTCGACTGGCGCAGCTGAGAAAGGCACCACGGCCGGGATCGTCGTTGGCGCTGTGATTGGGCTCGAAGCGATGTTCGCAGGTCCGATTTGTGGCGCATCGATGAATCCGGCTCGATCGCTCGGACCCGCCTTGGTGTCGGGCCATTTCCAACATCTGTGGATCTACGTTCTTGCTCCTGTGACCGGTGCTTGTATGGGCGTGTTGGGCTGCCGTTGTGTGCGGGAATCCCGATGCTGCTCATGTGGCAGTTCCCATCCCACCGAGGATGCGTATGCTTCGGCAACTTCAACGCTGAAGGCCAAACAGCTCAGTCAATCCTGATGTTGGCTGGGCACCTCCCGTCGCCATGGCAATTTTCCTTCGATCTCCAATTGCAATGACAAACTCAGGAACGTGCGGATAAGCACGATCATTCCCAGGACGACCACATTTTGCAGAGTCGGCGCGACGACGACGGTCCGAATGATGTCGCCGGCAATGAGAAACTCGAGGCCAAGCAGGATCGCGCGCCCTACATCCTGCCGGTAAAGCGAATAATAACTGCCCGCCCCATCGGCGCGATTCCGTAGGCGCGAGACAAGTCGGATGGTGGCGGCCACCATGCCAGCCGCCACAATGAATACACCCACACCATCCACGCTGGTGCCGACGATTTCCATGATGTGCCGAAAATGTTCCATCGCTACCTTGATAGCCGGAAAGCGTGTCGACTTTCAATGCTGTTTCTGGGCGGCGGGTTGAGCCGCCTTCGCCAAAACTACGGCGAGCCAGGGGACAACGCGTTCCACTGATCTCTTAGGGCGGCGACCGTAGTGTGCGTAACTGACAATCGGGCCATGTCGGCGAGTCGGGGGCATTTAGCGGGCTCATCGGTGCAGGAAATGGCGCCGCCGGATCGACCACACTGATGCGCTTGTTCACCCAGAGCGTCTGGTAGGCCCACGCGGGGAGCGGCGCGGCCTTGTGCGTGCACGACCAGTTATTGAAGTGGAGATTCACGAGATAGAAGTGCCGTTTCAGTTTCTGGAGCGCCTCCACAATCTTCGGGTCATCGAAGCCGTGCATCTCCATCGCAATCTGGGGAATCGACGCCAGCAGCTCGTCAGGGACCGCGAGGAGCGAATTCCATTCCGCGCCTTCAATGTCCATTTTGATGATCAGACGCCGGCCGGTGTCGCCGTTCTTCCTGATTTGGTTTTCCAGCGTGTCGAAGATATGCGAACCCCTATCGCCGGTCCGATCGCCGACACATTCGTTGTGAAACACGAACGTGCCCCCGGCGCAGGTTGGCCGCGCGGGATCAAAACAATCGTACTGCTGCACCGGGACGTGATACCGGCGCGACACCTCGCATCCCCAATCGTCATTCCTGCCAACGCCGTACGAGTATGCTCCATCGAGCGGCTCAATCAGATTCTCGCACATCAAATATCCACCATCATTGGCGCTCCCGAAGCGCTTCAAAGTACAATTCTTCAAGACGACCGGCTGGAGTTCTGCAAGAATCGCCTCGCGCAGCTTGCGTGCCGCGGACCGGTGCACGACATCGCCAATCGCAATGGCAGCCGCTGCCACGACAGCGATGATGGCAAATGCGATGCGGATGGCATGTCGTCTCATGAAGGCGCCTTGCATCGATCGCGGCCTTTTAAAAGCATCCTCACGCTGTGATCCTTCCGAGCATCTATCCAGGCTAAGCAAGCATACCTTCCAGAACGACACATGCGATGGCGTGATGCTCGGTATGACTAAGAGTGACGAGCGCAGCAGTTACGCCGCGTCGTGTCGCAAGTTCCTCGGCCGGCCCGGATAAAACGAGGAATGGTTCGCCGCTCGGTTTTTTCTGGATGTCGATGTTGCGCCAACCCATCGCTCTGCCAATGCCAGTGCCGAATGCTTTCGAAACAGCCTCTTTTGCCGCGAAACGCGCGGCCAGATGACGCGCCGGAAATTTCATCGACATCGAATATTCAATCTCGCCATCCGTGAAAACGCGATGGAGGAAATGATCGCCAAATCGATCGATCGACCGCTGGATGCGGGCGCACTCGACAAGATCGACACCGGTACCAATCACGCTCATTTCAAGAGAATTGTGGGGGTTTGTGTAGAACGCCGACTTTCGGCGTCTGACACAGACGCCCTACAAAGGGGCACATCAGCACATTCATCCGGGGTACTTCGCCATTGCAGCGAGCATTTCTTTCACTGCAGCGTCAAGCCCCACCCAAACCGCCCGCGACACGATAGAGTGACCGATGTTCAGCTCGGTCAAACGCGGAATTTGGTTGATAAGCTCGATATTTTTGTAGTTGATGCCGTGGCCGGCGTTGACCTGGAGATTTGATTCCGACGCGGCGCGCGCGGCCGCTCGCAATTGCTCAAGCTCTTCCTTTTGGATCTTTTCTGTAAACGCGTTGGCCAGGCTGCCGGTATGCAGCTCAACCATTTCAACGCCCAGCTCCGCCGCGGCGTCGACTTGTTCCAAAGTGGGATCGATGAACAAGCTGATTCGAATGCCGGAGGTGTGCAGCCGTTTGATTGTCGGGTCCAATATCTTGCGATTTGCGATGACATCCAGGCCGCCCTCGGTGGTCACTTCCTCCCGTTTTTCCGGGACAAGGCAGACTTCATCCGGCACGATGCGTAGCGCCACATCGAGAATTTCCGGTGTGTTGCCCATTTCCAGATTCAATTTTGTCATGATGTTTTCGCGCAGCCGTTCGATGTCCCGGTCCTGGATATGCCGACGATCGCTGCGCAAATGGGCGACGATTCCCTGCGCGCCTGCGCGTTCGCACATTCGCGCCGCAACGATGAGGTCTGGTTCAGCGTTCTTGGATTCCGGCATCGTGGCGTAGCGGGCCTGCCGTAGCGTCGCTACGTGATCGACATTGACTCCCAGGCGCAGGCCGTTCATTGGCTCAGAAAATTTCGCGAATTGATTGCGCCAAATAGGACTCAGTCAATCAGTCTGAGCAAGTGGGAAAAGAATCGAGGAAACAGCGAAACGGCGAGTGCACAAAGTTGCGCCTTCGGCACGAAACGTGGGAGTCGCCGTCTTACCGATTCGTCAACGATCAGTGGGGCTCGGCGTATTAGGCGCCTGATTTGTCGACTGTTGACCGCTGGTTTCTGCTTTCACCTTGTTCAGCGCTCTTTTGGATTTTCGATGGACTGTTTTGGCTGTTTCTTTTGTTTTCTGGCCTACCGCTTGAGCGGTTTCCTTCGTCTTTCTGCCCACGGTCTTGGCAGTCTCTTTGGTTTTTTCGCCGACTGTTTCAGCGGTTTCCTTGGTTTTTTCGCCCGCGGTTTCGAGTCCGTTTTTGACTGTCTGCCCCGCTTTCTTTGCTCCGTGCTTTACTTCTTCCACTGTTCCTTCCTGCGCGAGCGCAACAAGCGCCGTAGCCGTGGTCAAAGTAATAATAAGGCTCGTTATCTTCATGACTGCCTCCTTTTCATTTGCTGTTCCTGTACAAAGAAAACGGATGAGACGTGCGAGCTGCGCGCATCATCGCTTATCACGTCGACAACTCAGTATGGCGTTTGCAGCACGTGCGTTCGTAAATGGACGCGAGTTTCGACAGTGGGATGCCGAAAATATAAAGCACCGTTATCAATCCGTAAGCCAGAGTCAGACGCAGAGGTCCAATAGTTTCGTAGCGCCTCGGGCTGACCAGGATCCGCTTACGACTGTATATGACCCGACCGGCGCGCCGGAGCCGGCGAAAACATTCCACGTCCTCCATCAGAGGCACTTCTGGAAAGCCGCCTACGTCCAGAAAGACCGCGCGCCGGCAGAATATTCCATGATCGCCACACCGCATTCGTAGGAGAATCCCGGCATAATGCGCGAAGCTGTCCGTCAATCGATAAATGGCGGCTCGCGGCAGACGAATTCGGAAAAAACCGCCTGCGACATTCGGATCATCCATGATGCGCTCGATCTCCTCCAAACAGCTCCATGGAACTTTGGCATCGACGTGGACGAACCAGAGAATGTCGCCGCGCGCGGCCCGCGCACCAGCGTTCATTTGTTTCGCTCGACTAGGCTCGCTTACGACAAGCTGATCGCAAAAGCCCTGCGCGAGATCGCTGGTGCCGTCGGAGCTTCCGCCATCGACGACGATCATTTCAGCGCCACCCGCTCGCTCGCGCAGGTGTCGTAGAAATGGCCGTATCAGCGGCGCCTCATCAAAGACCGGAACAATGATCGAGACTTGCATTGGAATGGTTTCTCCAATTCGCCCCTTCAAGCGGGGATCTTTGGGTTCGCCTGACTTCGCTAGGAAATTTGGGTTTGGGTTGGAATAAAGCGTTTCCGTGATGCGTCTTCTAAGCAAGTAGAGTTACTAAGCGAGGTTGTTTTTTCGTGGAGGCATGCTGGGAAACTCTATCAAGACATCCAACAACTTACGACAAGACGAAGTTACGACGGAGGAATTCACATGATCCCAAGACTTATTATTGCAGCAGCCATTGCACTGTTCTTTATGCCGGTGTCGTCGGTTTTCTCCCAGGAACATCCGGAACATCCAAAAAAGACCACGGAGCATCCAAAGCAAGGCGCGGAGCACCCGAAACAAGGCGCGGAGACAAAACAAGTCAGCACGGCTGATATCTCTGCCGGCATCAAGACAAATATCGACGCGAAAAGCAAAAAGAGCCCTGACGGGAAATTTCACGTCAAGCACGAGGGACAGGATCTCGCGCTCGACTTGATAAAAGTGCACGATGATCGCCTGCAGGATCTCGGTGGGAGCAAATACTTTGCCTGCGTAGATATGAAAGCTACGGACGGTAAAACCTACGACATCGACTTCTTTTTGACGGGACAGCCGGGGAAAATGAAAGTCACGGAGACGTCAGTTCACAAAATCGACGGCAAACCGCTTTACAATTGGAAAGAAGAAAACGGCACGTGGCACAAAGTGCCCGCGAGCTAATCGTGCGACTGGTCTCTTAATCGCCCATGCGGCTTCGGATTCCCCTGGTATTTGTCATGGCTGTCGCGGTTGCGAGTCGCGCTGCTGACAATGCAGCCATCGTTAAGGGCACGGACCAATTCGAGTTCGTCTATCGAGTCAAACTTCCCGAGATTAAAGGAGCAGCCCGTGTCTGGATACCGTTGGCGAAAACCGATGCATTTCAGACTGTTACTGAAGAAAAACTAAACATTCCGGTAAAATGGGAACGAGTACAGGACCGGGACTACGGAAACGATATTTGCGTGCTTTATCCGCAACCTTCAGACAGCGGCAAGACCATCGAGGTCCGATATCGCGTAGTCCGCAAGGAGAAAGCCGCTTATTCCGCAACCAATGCGGAAGCTGCGCGTTACTTGCGCCCCGAAAAGCTCGTGCCGATCAATGAAACTTTTAGGACACTTGCTGAGAAAGCGGCGGCGGGAAAAACCGACGATCTCGAGCGGGCGAAAGCCCTTTATGATCATGTTATGGGTCGAATGCGTTACGACAAATCAGGCACCCGGTGGGGCCGCGGCGATGCCATGTACGCGTGCGATGTGCGCACCGGTAACTGCACTGATTTTCACGCTTATTTTATCGCCTTGGCACGCAGCCTCGGCATTCCAGCGCGCTTTGCCATTGGCGCCACCATTCCTGCCGACAAAAACGAGGGCACCATCGACGGCTATCATTGCTGGGCTGAATTCCTGGCAGATGGTCGCTGGGTTCCTGTCGACATCAGCGAAGCATGGAAGAATCCAAAGCTGGCGAATTACTATTTCGGGCATAACCCGGCCAATCGCTTCGAACTGACGAAAGGCCGCGATCTAGTTGTGGACCCCAAGCCGGCGAGCGGCCCCATAAACTTTCTCGCCTACCCTTTGCTTGAGATGAACGGCGAAGTAATCAAGCCCGAGACCACTTTCACATTCCGGCGTATCGGCACGTAAGCGAACGACTTCGTTGCAGCAGCTCGCAATTGCCGCCGTGTATTCAGCGATGGTAGAATCACGTCGAATGTGTCGAATGCAGCCGACACGGCTGCCTCTACAGAAAGAGATCGTTGAGATTGATCGAGCGTGGCTGTAGCGGCAGGCGTGTCGCCCGCGAGGTTATCGAGAAAGCCAATCCAATGCCAAAAATTCCTTTGATGGATTATGTCGGCAGGCCATTGCTGGCTTGCATGTTCCTGGTGCTGCTCTTGCTGCAATGGCGTTTTCCGCTGCGTCGCCAGCATTTTAGCGTGCTGCACCGACTAGTGCGCAATTTTGTGCTCTCGATACCCGGCTTCGCTATCGTGCGCCTTGCCATGCTGCCAATCCCACTCGCGGTAGCAATGTGGGCGCAAGATCGACATATCGGTTTGTTGAACTGGCTTGCGTTTCCAGCATGGGCCGCTGCCATCGCGACGTTTTTGCTGATGGATTACGCTTACTGGTGGTGGCACTGGGCCAACCACATGGTGCCGCTGTTCTGGCGGTTTCACAACGTGCATCATACCGATCTTGATCTCGACGTGACCACTGCCGCGCGATTTCATTTTGGCGAAATGTTTTTTTCTATCGGGTTTCTCTCGCTTACGGTGATGCTTTTTGGCGTCGCGCCCATGATACTGGTAATGTTCTTCATCACCCTTGAGGCCGCAACACTCTTTCATCATTCCAACTGGCGGCTGCCAATCAACGTCGAACGGATTTTAAACCTCATCATCGTCACGCCGCGCATGCATGGGATTCATCACTCGATCGTACAACGGGAGACAAATTCAAATTGGGGTACAATTTTTTGCTGGTGGGACAAACTCCATCGCACTCTGCGCCGCGACATACCACAGGACGCCGTTACCATTGGCGTCGCCGCATATCGGGAAGAACAGGAGCTCACACTTGGAAAGCTCTTCGCGTTGCCGTTTCGTGAGCAGCGCCCGTGGCGTTTGCCAAACGGAGAGTTCCCCGAGCGCGAGGCGCGACCAGCGGAAAAGCTCGCCGAGTAACTGCGCCATGATTCCGCTACAGCAGGTAAGTCCAAAGCTGATCGGGCGAGCCTTCCAGCGCGAGCATGTAGATCATATTGCCTTCGCGCCATGTCGCCGTTGACCAGTGACCTCGCTGAACCAAATTTGCTTTGCGCTTAATGGCGCGATCCGAGGCCGCCGATGCATGCATCGTGACGAGATGGATTAATCCTCCGTCCCGACGCATGAAGCAGATCACCGAAACAGGAATTCCATTCCATGAAATGGTTTTGCAGCCGATGCTCTCCAGTTTATCGAGATTTTGAGGCAGTGTTCGCGCGGCTGGTGCATCGTTCGCGCGCAACCATGCCATGAGTTCACTTACGTTATGTGATTGCGCGTCGAAACTCGATTCGTTCCTAACAAGCGATGAAATAACATCGAGCGCCTGGTTCTGCCATCCGGCCAGATGCGTTGGCCGCGTTTCGTGCCAGATCAAAGAACCGAGAATTGCCATTGAGATCAGTGCGGCGGCAATCGCCCGTTTGATAAATGGTTTGGACCAGCGGAGCGGACGGCTGACCTTAACACCAGCGAGAATAGTCTTGCGCAAATCAGGTGGCACTTCCGCGGCGCGCAATTTTTCGGTCATTGCTGCGTCGAACGCGATTGATTCACTGAACCAGCGTTCCAAGATTGGATCGCGGCGGGATTGTTCGAGCGCGTCCGCAAAGCGCGGGTCACTGGCGTCCTGACCTCCAGGCCGATACGCGCTCAAAATAAATTTCGCTTCCCGATTATCCATGTGATTCCTCCCTCTTGTCTGATTGGAAGGCAGCGACTTTATTCCCGAGAACTTCCTCTTTTGAGAGCAGCCGCTGGCGCAACAACGCCTTGCCGCGCGACAGTCGCGACATCACCGTGCCGGCCGGCACCCTCAGCACGTCGGCGATTTCCTGATACGAGAATTGCTCCAGATAAAACAGAGTCAGGGGCGCGCGAAACGGCTCTTCCACTTCGCGCAATGCTTGCAACACTGTCGCGCTGTCGAACGCGTTTACAGTCGGGGAGATTGACATCTCCTCTTCACGCACATCGTCCAATTCGAGCTTTGGGAAACGAACTTCGTGCCGGCGCCGACTGAGAAATTCGCGATACAACGTGGTAAAAAGCCACGACTTCGCTTTCGAGCGGTCACGCAGTTGGTTGCCCTTCGACGCCCACAGAAAGAAGGTCTGTTGTGTCAGGTCCGCGGCGTCGGCTTCCAACTTTGAAAGGCTAAGCGCAAACCGGTAGAGGGGCACGTAATATCGATCAACCAGTTCTTGAAAATCGATCTTGCTCATATCAAACCAGCGTTCGGCTTTAGCGAATCCAAATATCTCATCGAGAGCGTTCGGCTGAGCCTTTAATGGACGCCGGACGCGTCAAAAGATTGGCCAGCGTTTTGAGATCAGTGGTCGGAAGCTGACAGACGAAATTTTCGCAGACGTATGCCGTTGGTTTGTTGTCGATCTTGCTAACACTTTTCATGAACTCAACGCGGTTGGCGAAAAACTGCTGACCCGCGCCGCCATCGGCCAGAATGAGAACTTCGTGCGGGACGAAGTGGCGATGCACCTCGCCCAGCATGATCTGCGTCGCGGCATCGTTAGCTTTGCCGGCAATGACCACCTGTTTCGGTTTCGAACGCGACCAGGAGAAGGCGACCAACATTTGCGGCATCGATGATGGCGCAACTTCGAGCTGCTTCGCGAAAGCCGTCAGAGTTTTTTCCGCGCGATGCCGCGCGCCGTCTTGATCGAGTGTGTAGCCGATGCGCAGAAGATTCATGGCAGTGATGGAATTGGGCGACGGCTCCGCCGTGTCGTCTGCTTCTTTCATGCGCAAGAGCACGTTCGGATCGGTGCCGCTGGTCGTGAAATAGCCACCGTCTTTGCCGTCGCGAAACAATTCGTCCTCGCGCCGCTGTAAGTTCATCGCCGGCTCAAGCCGTCCGACATCGAACGAAACTTCGTAAAGATCGAGCAGTCCCTGCACGAGAAACGCATAATCGCTGGCGAACCCATTCACGTCGCTCGCGCCCTGGCGGTAGCTGCGCGAGAGCGTGTTTGTATCCGCGCGGTAGAGCTTTTGTTGGATGAAATCTGCGGCGTTGTTCGCAGTCTCCAGATACGCTGGGTCGTTGAGAACTTCGGACGCGCGCGCAAAGGCGGAAATCATCAAGCCGTTCCACGCGGTCACGATCTTGTCGTCACGCGCCGGGCGCGGACGCTTTGCGCGCGCATCGAAAAGTAGTTTCCGGCTTTCGTCGAGCAGTTGCTCGGCTTTGTCATTCGTTAAGCGAAACTTCTTGGCTGTGTCGGCGAGATCGTGCCGCTCGATTAGAATGTTCTTGTTCTTGAATTCGCCCTGCGGGTCCTCGGGCGCATTGCCCCCCTCCTCCACGCCCTGGTGATACTCGAACACCTTCGCCCGCTCCGCGCCAAGGAGGCGATCAATTTCATCCTTTGACCAAACATAAAACGCGCCCTCGGCGTGCTCCGGCTTTTCGGCGCTGATCAAACTGTCAGCATCTTCCGCAGAATAAAATCCGCCGTCTTTGTCCGTCATCTCCCGATGGACGTAATCGAGAATGTCGCGCGCGGTTTTCTCAAAGAGCGGATCGCGTGTGATCTGGAACGCGTCGAGGTACGCGATAGCGAGTTGCGCCTGGTCATAGAGCATCTTTTCGAAGTGCGGCACGTGCCAGAATTTGTCGGTCGAGTAACGATGAAAGCCGCCGCCGATGTGATCGTGAATTCCGCCTTCGGCCATCTTGCGCAGGGTCAAGATCGACATCTCCAGCGCGCGCTTGCCCTCTTTTGATTCCGGATTGCTGCCGTAGAAATCGAACAAAAAATTCAAGGTCACTGGGCGCGGAAATTTCGGCGCGCCGCCAAAGCCGCCGAATTTCGCATCAAACTGTGACGCGAATTGGTCGTAGGCCTTGCGAGCAACGGCGTTGCTCACCTTCTCGGCGCCACCAGAAATCGCGATCGCGCTTTGCAATTGGTCGATGATTTTGGCCGAGCTGGCCACGATTCGTTCGCGGTCCGATTTCCACGCCTCAGCGATTTTGTTCAGCACTCTCGTTAGCCCGGGCTGACCCCACTTGTCCTCCGGCGGAAAATAGGTGCCGCCGAAGAACGGTTTTAGGTCGGGTGTGAGAAGCACCGTCATCGGCCAGCCGCCGCTGCCGGTCGTCGCCTGCACGAACGTCATGTAAACTTGGTCGATGTCCGGCCGTTCTTCCCGATCCACTTTGATATTGACGAAATTCTCATTCATCAGCTTTGCGATCTCTGGATTTTCAAACGACTCGTGCTCCATGACGTGACACCAATGGCAGGTCGAGTAACCGACTGAGAGAAAGATGGGCTTGTTCTCCTTTTTCGCTTTGTCAAACGCCTCCTTGCCCCACGGGTACCAGTCGACCGGATTATGCGCGTGCTGGAGCAGATACGGTGACTTCTCGTGAACGAGCCGGTTGGTGTGTTGTTCGTCAGCCGCACGGCCTGGCAGCGCTGCGCTCACTGCCAAAGCAAATGCAACACCCCACTGCCACCGTGAAAGAGAACGGTGCATCGTTGTTAGATGCGTCAAATGAGCAACGTATTCCCGCAATAACGGGTGCAATATCTATTTCAAGCTGAGCAGGCCATTAAATGTTTACCACAGGGGCGAAAGGGGCGAAAGGCGCGACCAGACCCGCGCCACCTCAATGCGCGTCGATCGAGCACGCGACGAGCGTAGCATCGAAGACGAAATCTTTAACCAGACATGAAATTGCTGCCCCAAGCTGAAAGAGCGGCGTCGCGACTTCAAGCGCGAGCTCTGCTTTCCTTAAAGCTTGGTGTCGGCATACATGCTGTTTTTTGGTTCGGTCGTCTTGTTCTTCCGACAAAGGAAGGTTCGCTGTTTTCCGATTGGTGGCCCGATTTGTCTGCTGTCCAAGGTGTGCTTGAAGAACCCGAATTATCGAAGTCTATTCGTTCAAGAAATGAGCCCGTTAAAAACCATCCTCGCAACGCTGATATTTGCGTGTTGGATACCGGCGACTTCGTGGTCTTGTCTTGAACGCGCAGGATGGATTTCCGATATCGATGACGGAACTCCGGTCGGCGAATCGTCGCAAACGGGCCCATGTTGGAATGTCGCGCCAGCGATTCACAAATTGCTTCATAACCAGCGCGAGCCGACGCCGACACCGACTCGCACGCTCGTGCTGCCCAACGAACTCTTTGAGCTTGCGCCGCTGCAGAATCTTATCCCCTGCGCGGAATTTGGTGTGGCGCCGCCCGAGCTTGGTAAATGCTGGCAGTTTTTCTTTCGCGCTGCCTCAGCGCCGCGGGCTCCTTCTTCCGTCTCGTAACTGAATCCTCCTCCAGAGGATTGTCGGGCGGCGTTCTCTACGCCGCGGTGTGTTTCGTTGGAATTGCGGTTGTGGAACAGTTATGAGGCAAAATATTTTCGGAGTTTCCATTGGTGTATTGATCATCGGCGTTACGCCGGCGCGCGCGGAGAATTCGTCCATTGCGCCGAATAACATTACGCCGGCGGCACTTGTACGACAGGCGCTCGCCAACAATCCCGAGTTGAAGTTTTTCGCTGCCGAAATTGCCGCGGCAAACGGAACGCTGAAAACGGCTAGAACGATTCGGAATCCGGAGCTGAACACTACGGCTGGATACAAGAACACGCGCGACAACTTCGGAGGTCCGAATGGCGAAGGAGCGGCGTGGTCGATTTCAGTCAATCAGACGTTCGAATATCCGGGGCGAATCGCTTTGCGAAAAGCGATTGCGAAAGGAGATGTCAATCTTGCCGAGCTTCATCTACAGCAGTTTCGGGTAACACTCGCTGCGCGTGTGCGCACGCTGGCATACAGTATTTCCATCGCGCAGGATCGGGCTATTGCAGCGCGCGAAGTTGCCGATCGATTTCAGGCGCTGAGCGATGTTCTGACGCAGCGCCCGACTGCGGGCGTCACGCCGTTGTTGGAAATAAGGATCATCGATGCCAACACGCTTAACTTTCGGCGACAAGAGCGCGAAGCGGCACTCGCGGTAAAAACAGCGGCAGCGGAACTGAATCAACTGTGTGGCCGACCAGCGGATGCCGCACTCCAAGTCAGCGCCGGCGAGTTGAACCTTCTCGAAATGTCGCTGCAAACGCTGGTTGATGCTGCGCGTGCCAACGCATTCGAGATTCGCATTCGTCAGAGAGAATTAGCGCAACAAGGATTCAAAGTAGCGCTGGCGAGGAACGAACGTTTTCCGGCCATTGCGGTCGGGCCATATTACTCGCAAGAGAATGCCGCAGATAAAGAGCAGCAAGCGGGCATTGGCATTTCATTGCCGTTGCCATTCTGGGACCACAACATCGGAAACATCGAGACCAGCAAGGCACGTGAAGAACAAGCGCAAGCATCGCTCCTCGCGACGCAACGAGAAGTAGAACGACGGGTCACTCAAAGCGCTGCGACCTTTGAGGCAAAACGTGAAGAGATCGCGAAATGGCAGCGGAACACGATCGCGAAATTCCGCGAGGCCACCGAGCTCGCGGATCGCAATTATCGACTCGGCGCGGTTGCGCTACCGGTTTACGTGGAAACGCAAAGGCAGTATCTCGAAATAGTCGGCGCGTTGCAGGAGATGAAGAAGGATGCGCTGCAAGCGGCGCAAGAACTGGAAATTCTTACTGGATTAAAGCTCTACCGCGAGGATGAGCGACCATGATCGACAAGATTCTGGAGTTCGCTGTGCGCCAGCGTGTGCTCGTGTTGATGGGTGCGCTCGCACTGCTGCTGGTGGGTCTTTGGTCCGCCAACAAACTGCCGATGGACGCGATTCCCGACATCACGGGCGTTCAGGTCCAAGTCAACACCACTATCCCTGCGCTCGCACCAGAAGAAGTTGAGAACCTCGTTACCTTCCCGCTGGAGACCGCGCTCGGCGGCATCGCCGGCGTAACGGAAATGCGATCGCTTTCGCGCTTTGGCCTGTCCCAGATCACGCTGCAATTCACGGATAAGACTGACGTGTATCGCGCACGTCAGTTAGTGACCGAACGCTTGCAAAGCGCGGCTGACTCGCTGCCGCCCGGACTGACACCGAAGCTTGTGCCTATTACCACTGGTCTCGGCGAGGTCTTCTATTACTCCGTGGACTACGCGCCTGGCGCGACCAACGCTCCGCCCACGCGTGAGGCGCAACTAATGGAACTCTTGCAAGTGCAGGAGTACATCATCAAACCGCAGCTTCGCACCGTACCGGGTATTGCGGAGATCAACGCTTATGGCGGGCATGTGAAGCAAATTGTCGTGCAGCCCCGGCTCGACAAACTACGTGATGCAGGCCTCACGGTGATCGAACTCGCCCGCGTCGTCAGCGAGAACGTTGAGAACGCTGGCGGGGGCATCGTCAACTCCGGCCGCGAACAACTCGTGATTCGCGGTGTTGGCCGTGTAGTCTCACCGCAAGAGATCGCTGAGCTTCCGGTGAAGTTTGCTTCGAGCGTGATGCCTTTGCGCGTCAAGGACGTGGCGGACGTTCAAATCGGACACGCCTTTCGCACTGGTGCGGCAACCGATGAAGGCGTTGAGGCCGTGATTGGTGTGGCGATGATGCTCATGGGCGAAAACAGCCGTGCCGTCTCGGAGCGCGTCGCGCGCAAGGTCGAGGACATCCAGAAGCGCCTGCCGCCCGGCATTGTCATCAAGCCGCAATACAAGCGCAGCGAACTGGTCGACCGCACCATCCACACGGTCGAGAAGAATCTTTTTGAAGGCGCGTTGCTCGTCGTGGCAATGTTGTTGTTCCTGCTCGGCAACTGGCGCGCGGCGCTCATTGTCGCCACGGCCATACCGCTCGCGTTTCTTTTTGCCATTACCGGCATGGCGCGTTTCGGCATTTCCGGCAATTTAATGAGCCTGGGCGCGATCGATTTCGGGCTCATCATCGACGGCGCGGTGGTTATTGTTGAAAATGTTGTCCGCCAACTCGGGCTGAAACAACATCAACTGAGTCGCGCGTTAACGACAGAAGAACGCCTGCACACTACTGTGGCAGCGAGCAAGCAAGTGGGCAGTCCCATGTTCTTCGGCGTGCTCATCATCACGATTGTCTATCTGCCCATTCTGTCGCTGGCGGGCATTGAGGGGAAAATGTTCCATCCGATGGCGCTGACGGTAATGCTCGCGCTGGGTGGCGCGTTGGTGCTCGCGCTGACGCTCATGCCGGCGCTGTGTTCGTTCCTTCTGCGCGGCCGCATTCACGAAGGTGACAACAGGCTCATCCGGTTTTGCAAGCGTCTTTACTTGCCGACATTACGCGCGGCCCTGCGGTTGCGTTGGCTCGTTGTGGCTGCGGCAGTTGTGCTATTCGCTCTGGCCGTCTTCGTCTTCACGCGACTCGGCGCGGATTTCATTCCGGTGCTGGACGAAGGCGCGTTCACTATGATGGTTTATCGCACCCCGAGCATCAGCGTGGACGCGACGGTGACGGCGCAGACCATGACCGACCGCGAAATTCGCGCGCGAGTTCCTGAAGTGGAAAGAGTCTTTACGCGAATAGGCAGCGCCGAAATCGCCACCGACCCGATGCCGCCGAGCGATGCCGATTTCTACATCTTTTACAAACCACGCGCCGAGTGGCGGAAGGTGAACGGTCATCCCATCACCAAGGCGGAGCTCGCCAAGGTCATCACCAAGGAACTCGAAATGCTCAACCCCGGTGCTTATGTCATGGTTGCGCAGCCCATCGAGATGCGCTTCAACGAAATGCTCGAAGGTATCCGGGCGGACATCGCGGTGAAGATTTTCGGCAACGACTATCAGGTGCTCGAACGGCTCGGTAAAGAAGTTAAAGAAGTGTTGGAGAAGATTCCTGGAACGCGCGAGGGCGAGGGCGAAGTCGAGTTTGAGACCATGGGCCACACTCCGATGCTGGAGATACAAGTGAAACGCGATGTCCTCGCTAAATACAACCTTCAAGCCGGCGACGTGAACCAAGTCATCGCAGCCGCGTTAGGCGGACACACGGCGGGCGCGCTCATCGAGGGCAATCGCCGTTTCGACATCGTCGTGCGCCTGGCCGAAAAGGACCGCGAAAGCCTCGACGCCATCCGTGCTTTGCCGGTGCGTGTGGGCGAAGCCGGAATGGTCCCGCTTGGTATGCTCGCGGACATTGAGCGTGTCACTACTGTCTCACCCATTATGCGCGACTCCGGCCAGCGGCGATCGGCCTTGATGGTGAACCTCGAAGGCCGCGACGTGGAAAGCTGGGTGCGCGAAGCCGAGACGAAAGTGCGCGACCAAGTGAAGCTTCCCGAGGGCTACACCATCGAGTTCGGTGGCCAGTTCGAGAACCTCCTGGAAGCCAAGGCGCGTCTCGGCATCATTGTGCCCGTCGCATTGTTGTTCATCTTCGTGCTCATTTTCATGGCGTTTGGCAGCGTGCGGCAGGCCGTTTTGGTTTACACAGGCATTCCCCTGGCAGTCACGGGCGGCGTGTTCGCCTTGTGGATACGCGGTATGCCTTTCAGCATCGCGGCGGCCGTGGGCTTCATCGCTCTGAGCGGAGTGGCCGTGCTCAACGGCGTTGTACTTGTCAGTTACTTCAATTATCTTCGAGAACAAGGCAAGGATGTGCTGGCCGCTGTCACAGAAGGTTCGCTCACACGCTTGCGTCCGGTGTTGATGACCGCAGCTGTGGCCATTTTCGGCTTCGTTCCAATGGCATTGGCAACGAGCGCAGGAGCGGAAGTGCAACGCCCGTTGGCAACGGTAGTGATTGGTGGGATTCTGAGTTCGACATTCCTGACGCTATTCTTGCTGCCGACGCTGTATCAGACATTCGAACTTCGATCAGCAGGCAGATCCTCAGTCATACATGAAGTTACTCCCCAAACTGAAAGAGCAGGCGTCGCGACTGAAGAATGAGCTTCATGCGCTTGGGCTGGCGTACTCCGACCCGCGCACACCTTGGTTAGCGCGCCTGTTGATCGTGTGCACCATCGCCTACGCGCTTAGCCCAATCGATCTGATTCCTGATCCAATTCCCATCATTGGTCATCTCGACGATTTGATCCTGCTCCCCATCGGCATCGCACTCGCAATTCGAATGATTCCGGATTCCGTAATGGCGGATTGCCGAGAACGCGCACGCCAAGCAAGTTTCGATAAGCCGTCGCAGTGGAAATGGATCGGAGCCGCCTTCGTTCTGATTGTGTGGCTACTAATCGCCATGTGGATGTGGCGATTGATTCATCACGAAGCTTAACGGGCCGATCTTGCACGAGCTTTCATCTCCTGGTGTTTAGAACGCTATGTAACCGCAAAATGACCATGCCTAAAATGATGACGGGAATGCGGATTTCGTGAGTCCTGTTTCGTTAGGGCCTGAACGCGTCGTTTGAATGGCTAGTCAGGTTGGGCGTGATTAGTTCGAAAGAACTTGATGACAAAAGGAACCTTGGATCGACATCAAGCGAATCTGCAGAAGGAAGCCAGCTTTGAGGCTTCGCGCGCCGATGCTGTACGGCTGGCGCTGTTGCTGACCTACATCACGCTCGGCTGGATGACGATTGAAGGAACAGCGTCGCTCCTGCTTGGCTGGGCATCGAAGAGTTTGTTGCTGGAGGCATTCGGTATCGACAGCGTCATCGAACTTTTCAGCGCAGTCGTGCTGTTGTGGCGCCTGCGAGTTGAAGCGAGCGGCACCGCGACATCCGAACATGTGAATCTCGTCGAGCTTCGCGCAGCGCGTTTGGTCGGCTACTCGCTCTACGCCTTGGTTGTCTACGTCGTTCTCAACTCCGGCTACGGATTGTTCATCGCCAAACGCATAACCGACACGCATGAAAGCGTCTGGGGCATAGTCATCGGACTCGTCGCAAAAATTGGAATGCCGATCCTCGCGGCCTACAAATTGAAAGTCGCAACTCGTCTGAATTCTCGCGCGTTAAGAGCTGACGCGATCGAATCAATCACGTGCGGCTATCTGTCGATCGTTTTGATGATCGGCTTGGGGGCGACCTGGTTGGTCGGTTGGTGGTGGCTGGATAGCGTGGCTGCACTTGCGCTGATTCCATTTCTTATCAAAGAGGCGCGGGCAGCGATCAGCGGTGAATGCGATTGCGGCAAGGCTGAGTGATTCCTTGCGCCAGCAAGTGCTGTAAAAGGTAGCAGCTAAGACTAGAATCAACGAGGGTTTTCGTAAGCCGCTGATCGCAGCTGACCTGTGGCAGATTCATTGGGTCAGCGGCACGAATATTCTGCTGGCCGGGACTGTCAGGGCTGCGACCTCGGCGTGCGCAACTGACAATCGGGCCACGTCGGCGAGTCGGGCGCATTCAGCGGGCTCATCGGTGCAGGGATGGGCACCGCTGGATCGAGCATGCCGATGCGCTTGTTCACCCAAAGCACCTGGTACGCCCAAGCAGGGAGCGGCGCCGCCTTCGGCGTGCACGACCAGTTATTGAAGTGGAGGTTCACGAGATAGAAGTTGCGCTTCAGCTTCCGGAGCACCTCGACAATCTTCGGATCATCGAAGCCGTGCAGCTCCATTGCGATCTGCGGAATTGAAGCCAGCAGTTCGTCAGGTGCTGCGAGGAGCGAATCCCATTCCCCGCCCTCGATGTCCATCTTGACGATCAGGCGGCGGCCGATGTCACCGTTTTTCCTGATCTGGTTTTCCAGCGTGTCGAAGAAACGCGACT
>Ga0137384_10001011_pt1 | contig 21940 bp, 18 predicted proteins | sample SagtaG_2_FD_104922 | JGI IMG/M metagenome (GOLD analysis project Ga0137384, IMG submission 104922) | Vadose zone soil microbial communities from Sagehorn Ranch, Mendocino, California, USA - Sage2_R_60_16 metaG | ecosystem: Environmental > Terrestrial > Soil > Vadose zone | place: USA... | reverse complement strand
TTGCCCAACGTCAGCAGGTTCCTGGGAAAAAATTGGAGCAGCAACGGCGACCTTCTGACCACGGCGTTCTATAAAGACCGGATGATCTATCCCTATATCGGCCCGAACATCAGCAGTGCGATTGATTTTGGCGACAGCAGCCGTGACGGCCAGGCTTTTGGCATTGAAGATGGTGGTCTACCCAACCTGTTACGCAAGCACTCTGACGCGGCAACGGCGGTCAACGCGCCCATTGCCAAGCACCATCCTTTCCAGAGGATCATTGCTTGGCTGCAAAAAGAACTTCAGATGGCGGACCCGTTTCCGCACCTCATGCCCTGGTTCGCCAACGGGGTTGACGCCGGCAACGGCGAGTATCGGTTGAAACGACCGTGGTACTTTTTTGGCCGCAAGCACCTTCATTTGCACTGGGACATTACCAAGTCCCTGCCGGTTTTTGAGGCCCAGATCAAAACCCACGTAGAGCTTTCCCAAAAAACCGGCGGGCGGGCGCTTGTTCTGCCCTGGTGGAAAGAGGCCCTCATCTCGCCGCATTCGCTGGGAGGATGCAACATGGGCAACACCGCGCAGACCGGCGTAGTGGACCATGCGGGAAAAGTTTTCGGTTACGAGAATTTATACGTCATCGATGGCGCAACGATTCCAACGCCGCTGGGGTTGAATCCTGTGCAGACCATCGCCGCGCTGGCGGAGCGGGCCGCGGCGATTATGATTGCCAAGCGCCCGGCTGCGCGCTGAGCGGCACAAGTGTGGAATAAAGTTGCGTTCGGGAAACAGCAGTTTTGTGCTAGCTTCGTCAATGATCGCGTTGAAGGATATTAAAATCGGCCTGCATTCCGCCACCATTGAAACTCAATCATTCTTGCTACGCAGGGAGGATCCTAATGAGCTATGACCTGATCGTAATCGGCAGTGGTTTTGGTGGAGCAGTCACGGCCTGCCGCCTGGCGCAAGCCGGCATGAAGGTCCTGATTCTGGAACGTGGCCGGCGCTGGGAGCCAAAAGCCGGGCCTGGAGTGACCGCGTATCCGGAGACCCTGGAAGATCCATGGATTTGGGACCAGGAAAATCCTGAGCTGTTCAATGGATGGACCGACCTGCGCATGTTCAAAGGCATGTCTGTGGTCGCAGGCGCGGGCGTGGGCGGAGGTTCGCTGATCTATGCCAACGTTTCCATTGTTCCTCCTGACAGCGTTTTTAAAGCTCCGTGGCCGCCCGAAATCACAGCCGACGAAATGCGTCCGTTCTACAAACTTGCCGGGGAAGTTCTGGATGTGCAGTTTCTTCCGCAGGACCAGATCAATCCTCGCGTCACTCTGATGAAAGAAGCTGCGGAAAAAATCGGCGCGGCGGACCGCTTTGAACAGCTTCCCATTGCTGTGAGTTTCCGGTCTGACCTGAAGCTTGACCCTGCCAATCCTCCCACGGAAGCTGATTCGTTACAGCACAAGAACAAACATGGAGCAATGCAGGGCACATGCGTCCACCTGGGCCGGTGCGATTTTGGCTGCACCGTCAAGGCTAAGAACACGCTGGATGTGAACTATCTGTTTTTAGCTGAGCAGACCAAGCTGGCTGAGGTGCGCCCGCTGCACTTTGTCACCAAGATTGAGCCGCAGGGCAGCGGCTACCGTGTCTCCTTTGACCGTCTGGAAAATGGAAAGCGCATTCCCGGCACGGAAGATGCCGGCCGCGTGATTGTGGCCGCGGGTTCGCTCGGTTCCACTGAGTTGATGCTCCGCTGCCGTGACGAATACAAAACTCTTCCCGCCATCAGCGCGTTCCTGGGCAAGAACTGGAGCAGCAACGGCGACTTTTTGACTCCGGCTTTTTATGAGAACCGGGCGCTCTTCCCGCGCGTCGGCCCGACCATCAGTAGCGGAATTAATTTCCTGGACCGCAGCCGCGAGGGTCAATCGTTCTTGATTGAAGACGGCGGCATTCCCAACATCCTGAACATGCATATGCAGGCCACCCAGAGCCCCAATGCTAAGGGCGTGAGCAAACAGGCCGGCGGCAAGACCCATCCCTTTGAGCAACTCGTTGACTGGCTGAAAAAAGAATTGCAAAAAGACAATCCTATTACGGACACCATGCCCTGGTTCGCCAACGGCGTGGACGCCGGCAACGGGGAGTACGAACTCGCCCGCCGCTGCTGGCTCTTTGGCATGGGCTTGCGGCTCAACCTGAAGTGGGACGTCACAAAATCTATTCCCTCATTTCAAGCGGAGATCAATACCCAGGTCGAGCTTTCGAACAAGACTGGCGGCCTGCCCTTTCCCGCTCCTTGGTGGAAAGAAGCGCTCATCACGCCGCATCCTCTGGGCGGATGCAACATGGGCAAGTCTGCGCCGGAGGGTGTGGTGGACCACACCGGACAGGTCTACGGTTACAAGAATCTTTACGTGATCGATGGCGCGATTGTGCCCACGCCGCTGAGCGTGAACCCTTCACGCACTATCAGCGCGCTGGCGGAACGTGCGGCAAAAATCATGATCGGACACTAGATCAGTCCTGTCCTTGCGGTCCGAATACGGAAAGAAGATGGCCGTCAGGATCTTTGAAGTGGGCTACCCAGTCCGTGGCCGTGGCTTGACGCGGCTCCGACATAAAGGCGACGCCCTGGGCGATAAGGTTTTTGCGCGCCCCCCGCACGCTCTTCACCTGGAAAACAACTTCCGTTGCGCCGGCGATATGCGGAGCAGACCTGGCGTGTCCCAGGCTCAGTCCCAACATCACTGTCCCGCACTGCAGGAGCGCAAGTTGGGGCTCCTGCATGAGGGCCTTGAGGCCAAGTTTGTCTTTGTAAAACGCCAGGGACAAAGCGAGATCGCGCACGCCGAGCATGACGGCGCTAATGCCGGAAAGCTGGGCTGGTTCCGCCATAAGGTCCTCCACCGCAAGAATGAAAGATAGTTAGCAAGGCTAAGTAATAAGCGATGCGTTGACCTTTGTCAAGAAAATAGTTAGCCTAGCTAATTGATGGCGAAGGGAGCGCAAATACGACGGGGGCAAAGATAAAAGACACAAAAACAGAAGAGCTGGCCGACCGCTTGCATAGCGCCGCCATCCATCTTCTGCGCCTGGTCCGCGTGCAGGATGCCGCCAGCGGCATTAGCCCGGCCCGGCTGTCCGCGCTTTCCGTGATCGTCTTTGGCGGGCCCATTTCCCTGAATGATCTGGCCCGCGCGGAGCAGGTACGACCGCCCACCGCCAGCCGCATTCTCGATGCTCTGGAGGCGGAAGGCCTGGCTCGCCGGCGTGTGAATGAACACGACCGCCGCGCGGTCCTGATTGAGGCCACGGAGAAAGGGGCCACCATGCTCAAGCAAGGCCGCAACCGGAGGGTGAAATTCCTGGCGTCCTATCTCTCCCGGCTGACTGGGGCTGAGCTTGGACACATTGAACGCGCGGTGCAGGCCATCCAGAAGGCGATGAAGCAGGCCTGATGTTGATTAGGCAGAAAAGAGACACCGGCAGGAGTGCCGGCGCCGCACAGGCGTGGTTTGGCTGAATTTGTGTGCACTTAAGAGGATCGTGTGCCGCAGCCGCCCCGGCTGTGGGGGGAACCTTGATTAAGTCGTTCCTGGAAAACGTTGAATGAGCGTGCTCGACACAAAAAAAACATCGGCGCAGAAGCTCACAGTGCGGGTGGAAACCGGCGGAGTAGAGGTCGTCAGCCAATTGGCGGATGCCTGGCGCCGGCTCTGCGATGAAACGCCCGACGGCGAAGTATTCTACCGTCCGGAATGGATTGAGGCCCATCTGCGCGCCTTCGCTCCGAAAGCAACGGTCATTGTTATTTCTGTCTGGTCGGAGGAGCGCTTGCGTGCCGTGCTGTCCTTGATACGTGAGCGCACGTTTCTCTCCGGAATGCCGGCAGCCCGGCTGCTTGTTCCTGCTGGGTTGTATTCCTGTCGCGCGGGCCTGGTGCACAGTCAAGGACAGAAGGAAGAAGCGGAAGAGGTCCTGCGGGCCCTATGGCAGGGGCTCAAAGAGTTGCCAGGCTGGAATGTTCTTGACGTATCTTTTGTGCTGGAAGGCAACGGGCTCGACCAGATATCGAACCTCGCCGCCACGGAAGGTTTTCCCGTCGCGCGCAAACGGCTGATGCAGTCGTTGTATCTGCCGATTGGACCGTCCGCGCAGGGACAGCCTCCTTGGCTCGCCGGCACGCGTCCTAAGTTCCGGGCGAACCTGCGGCGGGCGCGCCGCCAGCTTGAGGAGCAGGGCACGCTGGCGCTCAAGCATTACACCTCCGCCGATCCGGAAGCGCTTGGGCGTTTTTATGATCTGGAGGGTTCGGGCTGGAAAGGCGAGCAGGGCACCGCGATCAAGTGCTATCCGCGCACGCAGCAGTTTTATGATGCGGTGGCAGAGGCGGCGGCGCAATATGGATATCTCTCACTCGACTTCCTGGAGTTGAACGGAAAGCCAATCGCTGCGCACTTTGGTTTGAACCTGGGAGGGCGTTACTATCTCGCAAAAGCGGGTTACGATGAGACGTATCATCGCCAAGGTCCGGGGCAGCTTCTGATGCATGAGGTACTCAGTGAGTCTGTCGCACGCGGCCTGAGCGAGCTAGACTTCGTAGGCCCCGCCACATGGGACGAAAGCCGCTGGGCCTCCGCACGGCGAACGCACTTCCGTATTTTTATCTTCCGCAAGAGCCTGTACGGCCGCTTGCTGCATGCCGTTCGGATTTCCGTCCACGACGCCGTGAAGTCGCTGCTGAAACGCGGCCCGGACGAGAACGCTCCCTTGGAATTGCTCGGCAAACCACAGGGTGCGGAAAATGAATCCGGAACAGGGGCGTAGGCTACAAAAACTATGGCCGCAAAAACTATGCCGTCGCGTAACGACATTTCACCGGTGTTTGTGGAAGGGCTGGACGTTTCCGCCTACGGCATTGCCCGCAGCGTAGGCCGGCATGGCGTGCCGGTGTATGCCCTGAATGACCGGCTGCATGACTCGCTGCGCTTCTCGCGGTACTGCCGCGGATGTTTTGTCTATCCGGATGATCCCGCGCAGCAGCGCACCTACGCGGGCGATTCGGTGGCGAATGAAGATGTTCTGTGCCAGCTTCTTCTGGAGTGGAGCACTGGTTTTTCGCAAAAGCCGGTGCTGTTCGCCACGTCGGATTGGTTCGCGCGTTTTCTTTCCAACCGCCAGCGGGAACTGGCGCAGCGTTTCCTTTTTCACTGGGTCGCACCCGACCTGTTTAACACCATCGTGGACAAAGGCCGCATGGTCGGCTTCTGCGAGAGCGCCGGGGTCCGCATTCCCCGCACGCACATCACGCGCGCGGAAGACGATATAGCGAAAGTGGCGCGCTATTTTTCTTATCCCTGCCTGGTCAAGCCGATCCACCGTTACACCGCGGGGTTTCCCATCGAGATGGCAAAAGTATTCATCGCTGGCTCGCCGGTGGAGGTAACGTCATTTTTTTCGAGCTATCCGCAGTTGAAAGGCGCCACGTTGATGCAGGAGCTGATCGAAGGCGGTGACGATCAGGTGTTTCAGTACACCGCGTTGATCGACAACGCCGGCGAGGTTGCAGCCTGTTCCACGGTGCGCAAGCTGCGGCAGTTTCCCGCCGGCTATGGCAGCATGTGCTATGGAAGAACGGAGCGCAATGAAGCGCTGACCACGGAGTCGCTGAAGCTGTTGCGCGCGCTGGGCTATCGCGGGCTGGGCTCGCTGGAGTTCAAATACCGTCAGAAAGACGGCGGATACTACTTCATCGAGATGAATACGCGCCTGCCCTGGTACAACGGCATCTTTGCCGATGCCGGCGTCAACCTGGCGCACCTCGCCTATCTTGATCTCACCGGCCAATTCGCTGAACTTTCCGCGCCGCCCACACAGCGCGAAGGCACAACCTGGCTTGGCTTTCACAACTACGCGGCTTGGCGTCGTGAAACCAGAAGCCAGCGCTCTATCGGTTTCGGCAAGTTCGTTGCCAGCGTGGCCCGTTCGAAGTCGTATGCGTGGTGGAACTGGAAAGATCCCGCACCATTTCTGGGGTCCGGTGTCTTCGCGCTCCGGCGGACTGCGGGAAAGGCCTTGCGGCGGTTGGGGTTGCGTTAAGCAAAGCGTTCAAGTCCTGCGCATTATTGTCTTTATGGCTCTTTCGTACTCGCTCAGATTTTCTAAGTGAACCTTCGGCCAGGAATCGTCTTGTAAGATAGGTAGCCAGTAAACGTCGTAGGTAGAATCTGAGAAACAAAATTTGAAGAACGAAGGGAAACCATAGAAATGAGAATCAAAGGAAAATTGAGCTATATACGGTTGCTTGTCCCTGTCTTGCTGGTCGTGGGAGTGCGGATATTTGCGCGGGCCGCGGCGGACAGCAGAATGCCGGCGGCCGGTCCTGCTTCACACCAGACGGCGAGACCCCATGCCGACGTGCTTCTAATTTCTGACCGAACCTTCATTATGAAGAGTATTGGGGGAATCGGGAACCAAAACTTCAAATCGCAATCAGCGGGGCCCGGCTGCTCCTCCACTATCTTCTCAATTGGGGTTGCAAAGCTCTCCTCACGCGAATGCCCGATACCAGATTGCGCAGCACCACCTCCTGGGTGCTACTACGAAGGGCCGCCAGATACGGCCCCCAACGGCTGCCCGATTGACTGCGGACATCTGGTGTGCGGTCCTGATATTAACTAATTCGTCCAGATCGCTTGATCTGCTGAGCGAAGGGCCTCAGGCTCTCCGAATTCGAAAGGAAGTAATGGTCCGGACGGAAACGCTGAGGATGTGGCCCTAGCGCGAGTGCTCTGGCAAACAAATTAGTCAAGAGCCGTTGTCGTGGCATAACTTGACTTGTCGACAAGCAAGTTAGGACCAGGAAGACAGCGGTTTTTTTTAGGACAGGATCTAAATTTTTTGAGAAGAACTTTGCAGCATGACTTTGGATTTCCGCAGCTTTCTTGTGAACGGGCCAGAAAATTTCCATTCAAGGATTTTCTCATGCAAAATGAGTAATCGCCTGCGTTCTTTCTCTCAGAGGGATTAGGGAGACGCTACTTGTGGGGATTTCAACCCGATTCAGAATCGTAAGCCTTGCGACCCTGGCCTCCTGGCCATCCGCCCACGGCGCAACCCTGGCGGCGAAAGATGCCGTCTCAAGCCCCAGACCTGCCGTGTCCCACGCTGCAATGCCGGTTGGGCAGTCTATTGTCGAAAAGCTGGATCATCCACAACTGCGTTTCCGTGTGGCTGAAGCTGTTGGAGAGATCTTCATCTGTGGTCCCTTCCGGGTGACGCGGGAAGTACATGAAAGAGAAGTAGCGGCATTTGCTGAAATCCAAAGGGACATGGAATTCCTTGACTGGATCAAGCACCGTCTTGGTTTGACGGGCAAAGTCGAGCTTTCTGATCAGGAGAAGGCTTCCATTTACCAGCAATATCGTCGGTTGCAGTCCGTTGTCTTAGAGAAGTCAGCAAATGCATACAGCTTTCGCGTTCGGGCGATGGATCGCGCCCACCCTGTGAAGCGCACCTCGCTGTTTCTGGTCAGCGGCTTGTTCGATGGCGATGGAAAAGTGTCGGTACAGCGTCGCGACCCGGTCTTTTACCACCACTGCGCGAAGTGAGCCATTGCCGAGGGAAGTTTCATGGGCAAGTTCTCTCTTAGATGAACTGCTCAAACTCAGACATGGGGGCATACCTCACATTTTGAGGTAGCAATTGCCCAAATCAGGATTGGTCGGGCCTAGCGGACGATTTTAGAACTTTCGATTTAACGGCTCTTTAGCGCATCGGCATAACTTTCCACTCTATCGCCCTGTCCGCTGTCTTTGCTGTCCGTTTTCGCGCTTGATCCACACAGCACCCTTCGTCTGCCCCCCTCGTTTATCGCACCCTCTAACCTTATTCATCCCTATGCTTGTCTATTTCCGATCAGATGCCATACGTGTTTTCCCCAATAGCCACACTACTGAAAAGTTTCGCCAAAGGGGGCACTCCGGCCATCCCCCTCTGGACTCCCCCGGCCCTGGTATCGCCCGCATCAGCCTTCCTCTTGCCCCAGACTGCCTTAACCGCTCCATATCTCCTGCTTTTACTTTATCGCCGCTTCTGACCCCAGATCACGAGCACGGATGCTTCAGTCCCCTTCTCAGATGCCCGAGAGTAGTTGCGGCAGAGTCTTGCGCAACCCCTTCGCGATCAGGTAGAGATTAAGAATGGAAATGTTCCGCTTGCCCCGCTCTACGTCCGCCAGGAACGTCCTATCCAACCCGATCTTTTCAGCCATTACAACCTGAGTCCATCCACGTTTCTTCCGCAGTCTTCGAATACGTTCGCCTAAACGGATTAACAGGTCGCCAGCCATTGACCTGAATCATCGCGTGTAGCTCCAATCCGACAAACCGTGTTTATATAACATTTACCTTGATAAGACAGACTAGGTCTATTGACATCAGCCCTGGGGAACATTTATAACTCCCTCCAACTATTACCCCCTTCGGGAAATTTCTGTCTTCCCGCGCATGTTGAGTTCTGATTAGCGACGTTTTGAGCCGCCGCGAGAAGTTTTGAGGGCGCAAGCGCAAAAGGATTTGTTGCAAGCTTGAAGATGCTCCTGCGTTCTTAAACTGTTTCAAGTAAGTTCGCGGGCGATGTGTCCCTGCCTGCGTGTCTGGGGCAGTAGTGGTGTATCTGGGGAGTGGATTTTGAATTAACTGTTTTATTTGCACGACCAATATGATGAGTCGGGGCATCAAGTCCGACGGTTCGGAGGACATTCATTCGGCATGTTGCAGGCACCATTTGGATCGCAGTTCTCGTGTTGTCTCTTAATTCCGTGTCACTGGCTCAAACTCAGCCAAAGGCTTCTTCGCTTAAGAACGATCCGCAGGCCGTGCAGTTGTTGGCCAGCGCTTTTCAAGCAATAGGGGGCGGTCAACGAGCCGCTCTGGCGGATGTACGAATCGAAGGGACATTACGGTCGCCAGCCGCTCCCGACCAAATCATCGGAACCTTCGTAGCCAAAGTTCGCGGCGAGGACTGGGCACTGGAGACGACGATCGGGAATCGTACCAACAAGTTCCGTGTGCTGAATGGCTCCGGGACGCTCGATAACGGAGGCTCCATCAAGTTGTTCCAACCTTCGATTACGTCCGGCACTCGGCTTGACCTCTTTCCGCTTTTTCACCGCTGGACCGAATTCAACCAGCCAGGGTCTTTGGCCTGGGGTGTTGGGCCGACAACGCTGGATGGTGTGGCATGTACACAAATTCACGTACATTCCGCTTTGACCAATCTTCATCCAGCTGAGAGCGAGCAGCATGGTGAAATTGATGTCCTGGTGGATTTCACTTCAGGGCTGATCGCAGCAATTCGCTACAAGGCGATGCTCGGCATGCCTAATCCTCACCTTATCGGGATAGAGAATCGCTTCGCCCAATACCAGCGATTAGGCGGGCTTTTAATGCCCACCCGCATCACGCGATATCTGGCCGGCCAGCCCCGCACGGTGTTTCAAGTTACTGCTGTACAGATCAACAATGGCTTCACCGATCAGGATTTCCGTAACCATGGAGGCAACGGACAATGAGATCGCTCAAGATATTTTTCTTGCTAGTTGCAGTGTTGTCTTCATCAGCGGCCTACGGGCAAGCTGACCAGTCGGCGAATTATACTCCTCCAACGGCTATCTATCATGGTTCTAACATTGATAATGTGAGCCTCCCAATGCGGAATGCTCATGTCAGCATTCCGCTGGTTCATCTAAAGGGCCGAGGCCTGGATATGGACATCAATGCGACCTTTAATAACGAAACGTGGTCTACGAATGAAGTTGATGATGTCGACGCATCACACTTTATTACGACCTCGCCAAATTTGAAACCTGATACCTCGCCGAGTGGGGGCTGGAGCATAGGCGTAGCCCGCATGGGGGACCTTAGCACCACCACCTGGAAGTGCGAGGTTTACATGGGGGATGGTAGCGGACAATGTCTTAATTATGCCCTGTATGCCAATTTCATAACGGCTGAGGGTTCGATGATACAGCTTGGTGATGACAGCGGTCTACATGGAACAGGTCCCAATCCCACAAGCTTTTGGAGCAACGACGGAACTTACATGAGGATACATACGTCGTCGACAGCTGCCGGGCTCGTTTATAAAGACGGTGTCACGCTCTATCAGCAATACAACCCGGCTTCTACATTTTTGGAAGACACTAATGGAAATGTTATCTCATGCAGTCAACAGCCAGTGGCATATTGCACAGACACCGTTGGACGGACGGTGAATTTCAATTACGGCTCCAGCCTCGTCTCGCCTAGCAGCCTGACATATCCAGATTCTTCAGGCACGACGCAAACGGTAACGTTCACTTGGCAGTCCTTCCGGCTCGATGCACCCTGGGCGAATGGCGGAGACTGCGGAGCCCAGAGCGGGACGTGTTCCGTGACGGATGACCGCTATAGCATAAACTTGATAACTAAGATCACATTGCCCAACAATTTGGCGTATTCTTTTGAATATGTGACGCTTGCTCCAGGCGTAACCACAGGGCAGTTGGCAAAACTGATTCTGCCCACCGGTGGCTATATCAGGTATACCTATCCCTGTTCCAGCGGATCTGCGTGCCCTTCCCTTACTTATGCGCTGTCGCCTGATCAGGAACCGTGGGCGCCTGCGACCGCACGTATCGTTAGCGCCGACGGTTCGTCGGCGAGCGAGAAAACGTGGTCCTATGTGAGTGGAACCGTTGATTCAACTTACGGCCAACCATTCACCGTCACCGACCCTTTGGGAAACAGCCAGACCTCATATTTCAAGTGGGATCTTCAGTGCCCGCCGGCTGAGACCCGGACTGACATGAAGAATTCTACTGGGACATTGTTGCAACAAGTAATTAACACCGCCGGTTCCGATGGCACCGCTTACACCGATCCGTTTCCGTATGCCCCCTCGACTGTTTGCAATAACCCCAGAGTAGTGGCTACAAATAAGGCCCTTTCCGACACAAATCAGCAATCGAAGGTAACCTACACCTTCGGAGCGTTTGGAAATGTTACGGACCAATACGAGTACGACTGGGGGAGCGGAGCACCTGGCTCGCTACTTCGTCACGTCAATTACCAATATCTTCACAGCTCCAATGGCGCGTACGGGGACCTCACGGCCCACATTCTGGACCGGCTGACGAGCCAGCTTGTCTATGATGGCTCAGGAACGCTGAAGGCCCAGACGACCACGGTCTACGACGGTACAACACCCACGTCCACCTCCAACGTGGTGCAACATGATTACACAAATCATTCCGCCAGTAACACGCTACGCGGCAATCCGACCCAAACCAGCAACTGGCTCAATACGAGTGGGGGTTGGCTGGCCACAAACCGCGTCTTCAACGACGTTGGCAGCGTCCTCCAAACGACGGACCCCATGGGCAACACCACCTCCTTTAGTTATGCCGACAACTACTACAATTACACTCCTCCACAGCCAACGTCTGCATTTGTTTCGCAGATAACGCGCCCAACAACGAACGGGGTAGCCCATGTTCATCGGTTGCAGTATTACTTTGGATCAGGATTGACAGCCGCAACTTGTGGAGAGAATTTTTCCACGGGGACAGCGTGCTCGTTTGGGCTAAGCGGGACGCAGCCCGACTACGCAAGCTTTACCTATGACTCTCAAGGCCGACCATTGTCCATAAAGCGTGGCGATACTGGGCAAACCACGGTGGCATATAACGAAGCATCGTTGCCGATCAGCATTACCGGCACGGTCAATATTGATGCCAGCCATAATCTCGTGGGCACCGTCGTGTATGACGGCCTAGGACGCGAATCACAGACGCAACTGAATTCTGATCCCATCGGCGTTGATTTCGTGGACATAACCTACGACGCTCTCGGTCGCAAAGCGTCGGTCAGTAATCCTCATAGGAGCACGGCGTCCTCAACTGACGGAGTGACACAAACGCAATATGACGCTTTGAGTCGCGTCACCCAGGTCACCAAGCAGGACGGCAGCATCAGCTCGGTCTCTTACTCCGGCAACTGTACCACCGCGACCGACGAAGCGAATAAATCACGCAAAAGTTGCAGTGATGGCTTGGGACGGCTGACCAACGTGTGGGAAGACCCATCGGGACTGAATTACGAGACTGACTATCAGTACGACGTCTTGGGAAACTTCCTCCGTGTAGACCAGAAGGGATCGGCTCCCGCGGACAATACAAAGTGGCGGACGCGGCTGTTCACGTACAACTCTCTCTCGCAGTTGCTCACGGCGTACAACCCCGAATCCGGGACCATCTCTTATGTTTACGACGCAGACGGCAACATGGTCAGCAAGACCTCTCCTGCGCCCAACCAGACCGGAACAGCAACGGTCACGACCACCTATGGTTTTGACCTGTTGAACCGCGTAACGCAGAAGACATATTCCGATTCCACTCCGACCGCTTATTTTTTGTATGACGCTGGCGGTGGATGGGGTATCGCGCAAACAAACACGGTGGGGCGACTCGCGGAAGCCTGGATCGGCACACCAGCAGCGGCCGCCAAAGCGTCTATTTTTGGTTACGACAACATGGGCCGGACCGTGATGAATAACCAGTGCACGCCCGCCAATTGCGGAGTCGCCAATTGGTCTCTGAATTACACCTATGACTTGCTGGGCGACATGACTTCCTATACGACCTCAGTCGGCGTCACCTTCACCCAGGCTTTTGACTCCGCTGGCCGCATCATGCAACTCACCAGCAACATGGTGGGAGCGCAATGGCCCGCTGCGCTTGCTACGGTCGATCCCAGCATCGGCTATTATCCCGCCGGAGGTCTGCGGAAAGTGACGCTGGGCAATGGTCTGACAGAAACGGCAGCCTTTAATGTCCGCTTACAGCCTTGCCGCACGAACGTGAATTCTTCGGGCTCGACCCTGGGGAACTGCACCGACGCTATTCCGGGGGGCAACGTACAGGATTTTGGTTACGCATACGGAGCGGTCCCGTTGAACAACGGCAATGTAGTCTCCATGTCGACCAGCGGGAATCAGAATTTCAGCCGGAGCTATGGCTACGACGCCCTGAATCGCCTGCTCACTATGTCCGCACCGGGAGACAGTTGCAGTGGCTTGGGCTGGACCTATGATGCCTGGGGCAACCGCACCGATCAGTCGGTGACGGGTGGATCGTGCAACAGCTCGCATCAGCCGACGACAGCGCAAAACCGGGTATTGGGCGGGTCATATGACGCGGCCGGCAACATGACCAACGATGGATTCCATGCGTACACCTACGACGCGGAGAACCGCATTATCCAGGTCGACGGAGGCAGCACCGCCAGCTATGTGTATGACGCTCTGGGACGCCGCGTGCGCAAGACCGTTGGTACCGCATGGACCGATTACGTTTACGATCTTTCGGGAAATGTTGTGACCGAATATATAGGCCCTCAGAGTACATGGGCAACCAGTTACATCTACTTCGGCGGCCAATTGGTGGCAGAATACAAAGATGCGACTACATACTTCGTGCACAAAGACCATCTCGGCTCGACCCGCCTGCTGAGCAAAATGGACCGGACGCTCAAGGATTCGATGGACTACTTGCCCTACGGCGAGCAGATCGCCGGCAACACCAGCACCTCCCACAAGTTCACCGGCAAAGAACGCGACTCCGAATCAGCCCTTGATTATTTTGGTGCGCGCTACTACTCAAGCGCTTTGGGCAGATGGATTTCCCCCGATTGGAGCGCGGGCCCTGTGCCGGTGCCGTACGCGGATGGAGCCGATCCGCAGACGCTCAACCTATACAGCTACGTGCGCAACCTACCAACCACGAAGGTGGATGCCGACGGGCATAGCGATTCCATGACGCGTTACTGGCAGTGCCAAGGCAACTCTAGTCCGGGTTGCGCAGCTGCTAATCACAACACAACACCAGGGGAGGCTGTCGCGCAAGGTGCCGCGATGGGACTGTGGTTTGGTGGAGGTTTGCTGGCCCCCGCAGCAGGTCCGCTCACTCGAGGTCTAGCGGCGCTTTTTCTCGCCACGGCACCGAAAACGATGCCCATCGTGGTTGACACGCTTGAAGGGCTAACACCAGGTCGAACGGGAACACTTACGATCTCTAGCACGACCCGCCTTACCGCAACTGAAATCAGTACTGGCGTCCGACTCGCAGAACAGACGGGCGCGCGACTTGTCCAGAGTGAGCATATCGGCGCGGAGTTCGTCGACGCCGCTGGAAAAACGTACGACGCTATGGGAGGCGGGAAGGCATTCGAACACTTCGGCGACGGCAGCAAATTTTTGAATTCGATTACGAATCACCTGAACAAGGCGGTTGATTTTGTGGCCGTCGACTTAAAGGGAGCCTCGAAAGACCAAGTCAAAGCAATCAAGGATTTCGTTGGTGGTCTGGCGAAGGACCAGCAGAACAGAATCAAATACGTCCAATGAGGTGTAGTAGATGGGCACGAGCTTTGTCAAATTTAAGGGATTCGGTTTCTGGACTCGCGACAGCTTTCTTGAGAGCTGGCTTACAACCCTGTTGGATGAAATGCGGAAACTGCCAACACGGGAGCCTTGGCAGGAATCGCTGATGGACCATTGGCGTGTTCAGGCAACCATCGATGGCGGTGTCATGTCGGTCGGGCTGGACGACTTCTTGACGGAGACTGCGAGAACAGACTTTTTGCTTTCTCTGGCGAAAGGAGCCCTGGGGCGTAGTGACCCATTGGGGCACCGCACAGGCGAGCTCTTTGTTGATCTTCTTGCCGGGAAGCTGAAAACGACTGTCTCCAGTCCAATCGACTACCTCGATGGTTCAGAGCAGCGATCTGGATCCGGATGAGGCGCTCTGGTTCCTAGAGGGTGTCTTGCCGGGGTTTTTTCTTACCTGCTGATCCCATCTCTGGGGGCCGCGCTGATCGAGGCGCGGCCCTTGCCGTTTTACCTTGCCGATCTCTGCCCTGAATCCTGGGGGGGTGAACTGCCGATCCGCGCCGTGGTGGTGGCCGGGAGTGTGGCGGTTCCGGCAGGGTGAGGGGGTGAGTTTCTGGTGTTTCCGAGGCAGTATTCCGGGGGTTGCTTTTCTTTCGCTGCCTTCGGCATCGGCAGTTGTGCGACACGTCACCCCTGGCAGGGTTGCTGCACAGGAACTTTCGGTTACCGCACGGTAACCAATTGAAAATTACAAGTTCACCGGCAAAGAACGTGACTCGGAATCCGGCCTCGATTATTTCGGAGCGCGATATTACTCCAACGGCCTGGGTAGATTCATCACTTCGGACTGGGCTGCCAAGGCGACGGCTGTGCCGTATGCAGAGTTTGCCGATCCGCAATCCCTCAACCTGTACACGTACGTGCGGAATGTTCCGACGACACGGTATGACGCTGACGGGCATGAAGTTATCGATTTAAGGGCTGTTTATCAAACCCTCAGCAAGATTACTTGGCAGCAAACCAAAGATACGGCAGCAGGGATTGGAAAAGCAGCCATTAACGCGGTTACTAAGACAGTTAATGCGGTTAACAGCATGGCTGGGAGCAGCGTTGGCGGAAGTGCCGGGGAAGTAGTCGATATCCCGCAGTTCCACGCGAGTAACAGCACGCAGCAGAACGCGATGACCGGGACGAACATAACTATAGCGGTTGCCTCCCTTGCCCTCCCGGGCCCAAAGGGTGCAGGCGCAGTAGAAGGTGGAGCGGCAGAGACTACAAACCTGTCAAAGGTCGATAGCATCATTAAGACGATCGATGAGAGTGGCTTCAACGTAACGGCGAATGCGAAGACGGCTGCTCAGGAAGGAAATGTGACGATCACTAATCCAAGTGAACCAGGAGTAAAGTTGAATCTAAGAACGGAGACCCATCCGTTAGAGCCAGGCGGTCAACCAGTTAAGCACGTGAATGTTGAACGAGTTGAACCTGGGCCGAAAAATCGCCCAGAGGTAAAATCGAATACGCACATAGACCAATAACGAGACAAATATGACTATGACGAAGAAGCACTTTGCTTACGATTTTGAACCAGACACAGCCAATCAGATTTCCTTCGACTACAGCCCTAAAGGGGATGACAAAATCGAAAGCGGTGTTGAAAGTGGAACGTCTGTTCTGTACCTCAATAGGCCCGGCATGATTACGCTCGCACGAACTCTGATCAAAATGGCGATGGGTGACTATCAGCCAGGCTTCCATGTGCATATACGAAAAAACTTCAACGCAGACCTGCCAGAGGCTCTGACCGTCATTCTTTCGCCTGATGATGCTCCTCCTTACGAGTGACAGAAACTACTCACTGTTTGGTTTCCTGGCCGCGCTGATCTGTGGCGCAGCCTTTCGTTTCTGCCCTGGCCCGATCCCGCGATCCCCTGCGGCTTCCGCAATCTCCCGCCGCGAAGCTGGCCCTTGGTTTTTCAGCTTCGCTGCAAGGGTGGGATTCGAGGATGCTTAGGCCACATGTCGGAAGCTACGAACAATAATTGCGCTGCCTTCGGCATCGGGAGTAGGGGTGGTACGCCACCCCTTAAAAAGGGTGCCGCATTTAGCGCCAATGGCGCTCGTTGAAAACAAAGACAATTTAGAAGCGCCCTAAATGGAGACGCTTTCTAGCGAGACCGTAAGACGAATCCAGAAGCCTTTGGCCAGCGTCTAATCCAGCAGAAATTCAGGGCCAAGCAGTTATGTCCCGCTGGGGCAGCGATCCACGCGACAGTGATCCACGCGACCGGGCAGACTTGCGCGAATCCCGACATCGCGATTACCCCACGCGGACACGCAACCTGCCCGACCGGGAAACTCCCGAACAAATCGGGGAGCGCCAGCTATATCGCGACCAGGACCGCGACTACCGCCTCAACGAAGCCGAAATTGCCGTCATCCGGGATGTGGGCTGCTTCCGTATCGTGGACAGCCATGACTTAGCCAAATTCGTTTACAAGAGCCAGCCGCAGGCAGCACAGCGGGACTTGCGCCACCTGGAAGACCAAAAGCTCATCCGCTTTGTCAAAATCCCCGGCAAAGACCGCACCAAGTACGCCACGCTGACCAAACAAGGCAAAGAACTGGTAAGCAGCAATTTCCGGCGCACTCCCGGCCAGGAAGTCTATTTCGGCGTGAAGAAGCTGCGCGAAGCCGAACACGATGCGGCGGTTTATCGCATGTACCGCGCCGAGGCCGCCCGGTTGAGGGAAGAAGGCTTTCAGCCACGGCGCATCAAACTCGACTACGAGCTTAAGCGCGACGTTCAGCGCGACCTCGCCCGAGAACGCCGGAAATGGGGAGGGGATTTAAAAATCGTCCGCCAGGACATTGCCAGGAAACACAATCTGCCAATAGTGGACAACACGATCCAGATTCCCGACCTGAGAATTGAATACCAAGCGGAAGACGGCTCGAGCATGGGAGGAGGCAGCGGCTCGGTAGACCTTGAATACGTCACCGATCATTACAAGGGAGCACAGATTGCCACCAAACGCGCCGCCGGGTTCACCATGTATCACGAACAGGGAGGTCGAGGACGTTCACCGTATGGCCCTGATCTTATGATGAGCATCATGCCATGACCCAAGCTACCCATGACAAACTCGACCTGTTTCGCTGGTTCGGATATACGGAAAGCGAAGCCCGCTTTCTCTACCTTATCGCCACCCATTCCGGATATTTCTTTTTGAAGCACTACGCTGATTTTCTTGGGCAATCATCGAACAAGCGCACCGCCCGGTTGATACGCAAAGCGCTTAGAAAAAATCACATCATGCGCCGACCCTACGAGCAAGGCTCCTATAAGCTCTACCATCTCCATTCCCGCAGGGTTTATGCCGAACTCGGCAACGAGAACACGTCTTTACGGAAAATCGGTAGCGTGAACCTTGCCCGAACCCGGCTGCTGGTGACCAGCTTCGTCGTGCTTTATCCCGACCGGAAATACCTGGAAACCACAGCGGACAAGATTGCCTATTTCGAGCAAAAAGGAATTACCAAGGCGCAGCTACCCAAACAACATTATCGCCGGAGCAAGAAGCAGCCTTTTACGGTTGTTGAGTTCCCCGACAGGTTCCCTATCTTTGTGGCCGATCCCCGCCAGGAGGAATTGACCATCCGGTTTGAAGTTGATCGCAAGACCGAGGCTGACCTTAAACGATATTGCCGGTTCAAGGACCGGACAAAAGATCAAATCATTGCCGACGCGCTCCAAAATCTGTTTCAGGCCGACACTGAGTTTGGTCCCTGGCTTGACCAGCACCAAGAGGAAGTCGAAGCCGCCCGCAGACTGGCAGACCTTCCCGCCGGAAACGAGCAGGTCGTCTTTACATTTTTTGACGATGGAATGTCCGGCGTTGACGCGTTCAGGACTTGGCTGGAACGCTACAAGGCTTTGCTCATGTCTCTGGATGGCGAGTACAAGATTATTTATGTTGCCAGCACGGAGAAGAATTTTCAGCGGGCCGCCAACCAATTTCAAGACGTGCTGAATCCTGCCCCCGAGATCGACAAGCTATGCAACTTCTTCCGGGTAAGACAACGCTTTGAATATGTGGGACAGGGCGGAATGTTTCCTCAAGAACTTGCCATCCTTCTTCCAGGTCAAAAGAAATATAACGGACCACGATTGGAGCACTTCTTCGAGCAATACAAGCGTCTCATCGTTCCCCCCGAACGCGCACGAGAGGAAATGAACTTTGGAAAATTATTTCGGCCGGGCAAATTTGAGACCCTGGTGCTTCGATTCTGATTGAAAAATATGAGCGGATCAGAAATCACCCTATAGCTACGGGGCAGTGTACGGAAAGCTCTAGCGTAAGCCGCTAAAAACAAAGAGCGTCAGCAATGTCGTTGTCCCCGGCAGCGTTACCCCACCGGGCAGGGTGGTGGCAGGGAGCGACCCCACTCGGCACTCCCGTGCCGCGTCCGCTATGGCGGCTCCGCTTCGCTTCGGGGGTCGCTCCCTGCCACCACAGGTCCTCGATCCCTCACGGCTCTTGAAAAACTTGCCGCGCTTGACGCGCGGCCATCGGTGCCAAGCCCGATTCCGAATTGTAGACATGTTCCATCATGAATCTGAAATGAAGTTGCGTCGCCTTGCGGCCGTCGGGAGTTGGACGGACAAGCCACCTTTGGAAGTTATGCGGTGGTATACCCCCGCCTGAGCCTCCCGCCTATCGGCCTTAACGGGAAAAATTACAGCAAGGCGAATGACATCAATCGTTCTAACTAAGAATAATCGGTCCTGGATGTCAGACTGGACGACGGACGATTAAGCTACTGAACGAGAAACGCTTCTATGAGATTTCCTGTATTATTCTGCATTATCGCCTTGGGAGCAATTTCCACAAAAGTACATGCAACAACCGAGCCAGTCCAGCAAACATCCCGCTTTGTTTTCTATAGCGGGTTCTGGCTGAACCTCCACCACACTTTGTATGCCGCTGCATGGGCGCGCCGGCCACATACTACCGCACGACCTCAAGCGGAAGCCTTCCCGGAAGCACTCGACGAGGGAGCATTAACGACGAAAGAAAGGGCCGCCTGGGAAGTAGCCATCGCTTATTATGATCGGGAACTGGCAGACCGCGATCTAGCCTTTGACGATGAGATGACTGCAATTAGGAAAATATTGACTGTTGCCCAAGCTAAACTTCCAGACGTGGGGCTGCCTACAAACTTCCATGATGTCCTTGTCAAGGCCGCGCCAGTCTACCGCCGATACTGGTGGCGCATGCACGATCACGCAAATCGCACCTGGATCGCGGATGTTGCGCCAAGGCTCAAACTGCTGGCTCCAGAAGTAGTCCCGCGCCTGACAAAGCTCATGCTAATGCCATGGTTTATTCAGCCGGTACGTGTGGACGTTGTCAGGGTCGGCAAATCGGGAGGCGCTTATACAGTCATTGATCCTGATGTCCACATCACCATTTCCACCGGAGATCCGAATGGCCAGCAATGGGAAGGAGTTGAAACACTTTTCCACGAGGCATCTCATGCCCTCATCCATCCAATCCAGGACCGTATCGACGCGGAGGCGAAAGCAACCGGGAAACAGACTGGCCCTCTCTGGCATGTAGTGCTGTTCTGGACCGTGGGCGAGATAGTCCGAGAGGCTTTGGAACACCAAAACGTATCATATACTCAATATATCTACGCGACAGGTCTGTTGCAGCGAGCTTGGCCTCAATTTCGAAGACCGATTGAGGTCGAATGGGCGCCTTACGTTGAAGGCAAGATCTCAATTGACCAAGCGGTCAAGAGGCTTGTGGCCGCGGTCTAGCCCATTGCGAACAGGGCGGACAACATCAATCGCTCTACAATTGACATGGATATGAAATTCACGGAATCGATTGGCTTGCCGAAACATCCAAAGCGCTGGCATTTTCATCAGGAGGCAATCATGGCTGTACGCACCGTTTTGATGATCTGTCCCCATGGCCATTCATTTGTTACCGGCCAAACTATTGGACACAAGTTCCTCTGTCCTGAATGCAACCAAACATTTGAGGATTGGGAAGGCTACAGGTTCGATCTTCTTACCTGAAGAAAAATCAGTATCCACCTACGAAGGCGTGGGATTGTGGCGAAATGCCCGAGGCTATACGGGTCGCCTTAACTCGGGATAAGACTTCAAAGCCTCGATGAAATGCTTGCCACATAGCGGCACATTCCTGGCTGATCCAGCGGAGTTGGATAATACCGCAATCCTATAACAAATTTGTCCGCACTCTGCGCATCTTTGGCTAGATTCATGATCGACGCGGACTCCGTAGCCGCTAACCGCTTCGCCGCTTTGCAATACCATAAAATACAGTCTTCGAAGCACGCTTGACTTCAAAGTGCACACCGTTCAATGGACGCCTGCCGATATCCATGACGGCTGCAGAACCAGCCGAAACCATCCAGAAGACTGCGCGAGGTAATGAGCCTTTAAGTTGCCGCTCCTCCCGCGATTTGACCGTTCGTCCTAATTCAGTTTCACGTCGGTCCGCCGCTGCGGATAATCGCTGCTGTTTACGAGCTTATCCGTTTCGCCACCGGTTTCCGAGGAGAATGCATGGAACTGAGAATCGACAAACTTTCAAAACGTTATCCCAATGGAACGCAGGCCTTGCACGATGTTTCACTCACCATCCCTCTGGGGATGTTCGGACTGCTTGGTCCGAATGGAGCCGGCAAATCGACCCTGATGCGCACCCTGGCAACGCTGCAAGAGGCCGATTCCGGCAGCGCGCGGTTGGGCGAGATTGACGTTTTGCGACAAAAGGACGACGTTCGACGGATCCTGGGTTACTTGCCCCAGGAATTCGGGCTTTATCCTAAGGTGACCGCGGAAAGGCTGCTTTCCCATTTTGCCGCATTAAAAGGGATCGAAAATCCCACGCAGCGTCGGGCTGTAGTTCATGCGTTGCTGCAACAGACCAACCTGTTTGAGCACCGCTTCAAACCCCTGGGAAGTTACTCCGGAGGCATGAAGCAGCGCTTCGGGATAGCGCAAGCATTGCTGGGCAATCCCCGGCTGATCATTGTCGATGAGCCGACGGCGGGCCTGGACCCGGAAGAACGCGTGCGCTTCCACAATCTGCTAAGCGCAATTGGGGAAAACGTGATCGTGATTCTTTCTACCCACATCGTTTCCGATGTCAGCGATCTCTGCGCCAGCATGGCAATCATCCACGAAGCCGCGTGATGACTGTAGGGGCGCCCGCAGCCTTAGTCGAGGAGCTGAACGGGAGAATCTGGAAGCGGTCGATTCCGCCAACAGAGCTTGCTGCTTATCGCGAGCGTTTCCAGGTGATTTCGATGCGCCGATTCGCCGGACAGACGCTGATCCATGTTTTCAGCAACCAACAGCCGGACTCAAGCTTCGAACTGGTCACAGCGGACCTGGAAGATCTCTACTTTGCGACCATCAAGGGCTTTCTCCAGCCAGCGGCCACTGCCGCAAGGATGAACCGACCATGATTGGAAC
>Ga0137384_10000997_pt1 | contig 22089 bp, 19 predicted proteins | sample SagtaG_2_FD_104922 | JGI IMG/M metagenome (GOLD analysis project Ga0137384, IMG submission 104922) | Vadose zone soil microbial communities from Sagehorn Ranch, Mendocino, California, USA - Sage2_R_60_16 metaG | ecosystem: Environmental > Terrestrial > Soil > Vadose zone | place: USA... | reverse complement strand
TTTCGGCCTCGACTAAGGGCGTCAATAGCAACTGCAAACCGCTCTGCCTTTGCTCTCTCCCAGAGCCTCACGACTCCGTTCGCCGTCCCTTCGCCGGTCTCGATGGCCGTAACCTTCGTGACGCTGAGTCTTATATCGAAAACAATTCTGCGGGTCAATTTTTTGCGTGTTTTATTTTTTGAAGAGTGATTTATTTTTCCGCCCTGGAATATTCGTGAACCTTTCTGCGGATTTCGCCAACTATTAACCAGCGGTTATTTAGTTAGATCTCGTTGTTCATTTGACGGGGCGCGCAGAGTCTGGGCAATCAGGGGCACAATCTTTCGTGGAACATCGATGGCCGCCTTAATATGGCGTTCGTTCGTAAAGTGGCCGGCTACGTAAACGCCCGGCACGTTGGTTTCGTGAGTTGCCGTGTCATAAACAGGAATTTCCGACACTCTGCCGCGTTCCGTCTTAACGCCGAGTTGTCGCAACAACAAAAGCTCGGCATCGCTGCCAATTAGCACAAACACCACATAATTTGGCACTGACAACGTTTCGCCTGTTTCGTCGACCACCCGGACCGCACCTGCCGTAATTTCTTCGATATGATCAAAAAGGATAACGCGCAGGCGCCCGTCGGTGATCTCGCGTTCGAGCGGTGTTCGTACCCAGTGCTTCATCGCGCCGGCTTTCGGGTCGCGATTCTCCCAATCCGATCTCCAGATGCACAAAGTGGTATGCGCCCCTTCTTCGGAAAGAAACAATGCTGCCTCTGCGGCGCTGTTGCCGCCGCCGATTACCATTGCGTCTTTGCGAACGTACGCATAGGGCTCGACGAAGCGATGGTGAACTTTGGGCAGATCCTCGCCCGGCACGTTCAAATACCTGGGATGATCCATGGCGCCGATGGCAAATAGCAGTCGTCTCGCGCGGTAGATCGAATTCGTTTCCTGTCCCAGCGCGTCTCGGCCTTTTGTGTGAACGACAAAATGCTCCGGCGCAGGATGTTCAATGCCGGTCACTTCTTCGCCGGCATTAATTCGCAGGCCATGATCCAGCACGAAATGGATGTAGTGTGATAGTAATTCCTCGCGCGTTGGTTTGCCCTGGACGGGTTTCAACGAACCTTCGCACATCTCTAATTCATTGGGCGTTGAAAACAGCGTACGTCCGACGGGGTACTGGCGAATCGTATTGGCAATGGTTCCTTTTTCGATTACCAGATAGTCAAGGCCTTCACGCGCCGCTGTATCGGCTGCGGACAATCCGGCGGGACCTCCACCAATGATTAGCAGATCGAGCAGTCCTTCATTCATCATGATTAAGTTCGCGAAAAGATCGCAATCAGATCTCTAACTCACCCCGGGCTACCACCACCGCGGTTCCACCAACTCGCACTTCTTCAATCTTGCCGGCCTTGCCTTTGACTTCCAGACCAATACGACTTGGACGATTCATAAAGTCGCCCTGCTCAATCACAAATCGGCAGACACCATCAACAGGCTCAACTCCAGCCGCGTCGTGATACACGAGATAACCGCCCAAAGGTCCGGCGGCACTGCCCGTCGCCGGATCTTCGCCGATATTCATCCCAACAAAAAACCGCGCATGGGCGCGCGCCTCGCCAATCTCAATCGTCTCTCGGGTGAACGCGTAACAACCGGTTGCCTTTGCGCGCTCGTAGACTTCGCTCAGGAGGGCCAGGTTAACCCGGCAATGCCCCAGGTCAGCGAGCGATCGCACGGGTACCAGCAGCATGCTGTTTCCGGTTGAAACTGACTGAATCGGTAAATTCTCATCGAGATCTTCGCGGGCCAAACCTAAAGCGCGGGCAATCTCAGCTTGTTCCTGCCAGTCTTCAATCTCGTTGACTATTTCGAATTTGCCCTGGGTCATTACTACCTGGGAAGGGTCGCCGTCCTTGAATTCAATATCTACCGGCAGCACACCAATGCCGACCTCCTGCTTGATGTGCGCCCAACCCCTGCCGTTTTCGGGCAAGGGAACCATGCCTTCACGCGCCAGGCAATACCAGGTACCGACAACCGGGTGTCCCGCGAATGGTAGTTCCTGAGTAGGTGTGAAAATGCGTAACCGTCGCAATGCATTCTCGTCCTTTGGTGGCAATACAAAAACAGTTTCGGACAAATTCATCTCGCGGGCGATCTGTTGCATCCGTTCATCAGTTAATTCGCTGGTTTCCGGAAAGACAGCCAGCGGATTACCGCAAAACGGGCGATCGGTAAACACATCCAATTGAATGAATCGATGACTCATTTGTCGCTCCAATGTTTTTGATTGAGCCGCAATCATCGGGCACAACGACGCACGGGTCAAGCACGGATCAAGTCACGACAAGAGACATGTGATCGAAGGCGGCGACACTCGTTGAAAGTGCCAAGGTCCTAGTAATCATCTTAAGAAATTGTTTGACTTTTTTGGTTTAGACGAATATCTTGCGAACGCTTAACCGGCTGAACCCTCCCGAGCCTGTGGTTAATCTTCACATACTCGTTAGTTCAGCCATTTAAAAACCGCTGTCCAAACGAGCTTTAGAACATCGGTCTTCATCGCGGCTTTGGTTACAGACCTGGCTCACGTCTTAGGAGAGTCTCGATCATGAAAAAATCAGCATCGAATCCCGAGCCGGCACATCGTCCGATGGTCGGTTGGTATGACCCTGGCCAGTTGGCCCAGACCGCGGGCAAAGTAGCCGTCTCGACAATCTTCGGACGGCACGCCGACTATCGAATTACAGAGGCTCTGGTACCACCATCTAAGGACAAAGTTTTTGGCGACGAGGCCGGAGAACCTGCCGACGCTGACGGAATTTATGACTACACCGGGGTCGATACGATTTGGATCGACTACATCGCCGACACAGGTGACGGCTGGGACTCGACTTATTCGGTTGCCTACCACGCCAGCCAACCGGAACTTAAACTGCCCGGGATCGACCAACCAATTCCGCGTGGGGAGGTTCTCATCTTTGGTGGCGACGAGATCTATCCGACTGCGAGTCGCCAGGTCTACCGCGAGCGTCTCATCGGACCATTCGAGGCAGCGCTTCCGCGAACCGACCCCCCCAATCCGCATGTCTTCGCCATAGCCGGCAATCACGATTGGTACGATAGTTTGGTTTCGTTTACGCGACTGTTCTGTTCGCGGCGCTGGTTTGGCGGCTGGACAACGCGCCAAGACCGCAGCTACTTCGCGCTCAGGTTGCCGCACCGCTGGTGGCTAGTCGGTACTGATGTTCAGTTGGACCACGACGTCGACATTCCCCAGGTTAGGTACTTCAAGCGGGTCGTTCAGAAAATGGGTGATGGCGATCGGATCATTCTCTGCACGGCAGAGCCGCACTGGATCTACGCGAAGGTCTATGGGAAAGACGACAAGAATTATAGCGAGGACAATCTCGCGTTCCTCGAAAACAAGATCTTCTGCAACCAGCAGATTGCAGTTTACTTGTCGGGAGATCTTCATCATTACCGTCGCCACGCCACGGATGCCGGGCTTCAGAAAATCACCGCTGGCGGAGGCGGCGCTTTTCTGCATCCGACTCATGGCGAGGACGTCAAAGAACTTGCCGATGGTTATCAGCTAAAGAAGGCATTCCCGCCTGAGAATGTATCGAGAAGACTTACGTGGAAGAACCTCGGGTTCTTGTTTCTAAACCCGTGGTTTGGATGCGTCACGGCCTTGCTCTACATGCTCACCTGTTGGTCCGTGATGGCTAACCTCGGCACTTACCGCATCAACGACTGGTGGCTGGCGGTCAAGACCGCCATTGCCGCTTCCGTAGCTAATCCTACCGCAGTCTTTTGGATCTTCCTTGTGTGGGGCGGCTTTCTTCTGTTTACCGATACACATTCAAAGGCATATCGGATTGTCGCTGGAACACTCCACGGTTTCGCGCACGTGCTGAGTACATTTTTTATTGGCTGGTTTGCCTCTTATGTTGGCGTGACGTGGCTCGGGCTGCCATTCAGGGGAGTGCTACAACTGCTTTTGGCCGGACTGATCATCTTCGTCCTGGGATGGATCGTCGGATCAATCGTGATGGGCATTTATCTTCTCGTCTCATTGAATCTTTTCAAGCGCCATGCGAATGAGGCGTTCTCGGCGCTGGCGAGTCCCGACTGGAAGAACTTTCTGCGTATGAGAATAGATCCGGACGGCGGGTTGACGATTTTTCCAATTGGCATTCGCCGGGTTGCGCGCAAGTGGAAGGCCTCGAGTGGCATCGGCGGCGCTGTATTCGTGCCTGATGACGGAAGTGCAACGCCGCCAGAATTAATTGAGTCCCCGATTCGAATTTGACTCTCACCACAGTCTCTCAAGAAGAAAGCATGACCACCTTAATACCGGAGGGAAAATAAATGGATCACACAGTTGTAATCATCGGCACTGGATTCGGAGCTTGCATGACAGGTATTCCTCTGGCGCAAGCCTTTCAGGACCGCAAGAAAGGCGAAGACATCCTCATGCTCGAGCGCGGCACCTGGTGGACAACGCCTATTAGCACGGTACAAGACAAAGAGGTGCGAGCGGCCGACTTCCTCAAAGAACAAAAACAACCGGTGCAGTATTGGTCTTCAAACAACAGTTTTCGGGGCTTCCTGGATATCTTCAGCCGTTGCTTCCGTCGCACGAAAGACGAGAATATCTTTACTCGCTTATTCAAAAGCCTGCGCAACGAAGACGGCCTTTATGATTTCACCATCATGGGAACGCGCGGCTTTCTCGGTCTGTTCGGACGCAAGTCAGACGGAGTGACAGTGGTTCGGGCAAGCGGTGTTGGCGGTGGATCGCTCGTCTATTCGAACATTACCATCCAACCGCCTGACTTTGTTTTCAAAGATCGGCGCTGGCCCATAAGTTGGACTGACGCGGAACGCGAAGACTATTTCAACTTCGCACGACATGCCATTAGCTTCAGCGTAATGTCTGCACTCGCGGCCCGGAAGGCGAACAACCTTCCATTCAATGATCCCGACCGGAAGATGCCCCCTTCAAGTGTTAATTCAGGCTTAAGCAACATCGCGGCCCGCACGGCGCACCTGAATCCACACTGGACCGTGGTCCAGGATCCCAGTAATCCAGGCAACAAGCGCGGCGTGAAGCGGATTACTCCGGAAGCAGAGCGCCTAACCCTGGACAACAAGGACAAAGACAAGGATCCGAAGAATGACCTCTGGCTCGATCGCGCCCGCGTTTTCCAGACGGCTGTTAGTGGTCTAACGAAGGACTACGGACTTGTCGACCTCGCTATCAATGATCTGACGCCGGAAAACAGTCCGCTCGGCCTACCTGGCGAATTGTTTCCTTACAATCATCCTCAGGCTAAAGAGACCAACTATTGTGATCGGCAGGGTCGTTGCAACGTCGGCTGTTTACCGGGAGCGCGCCACACTCTCAATAAGCAATTGATGCTCGCAACGCTCGGCAAGCCTGACGGAACGGCACCCGCAATATTCACGAACCTTAAAATAAATCCATTGTGCGAGGTTGACGTGATTCGCGCGCTGCCTGATGGCGGTTACGAGATCCAGTACATCCAGCGTCATTACGATGATCCCTCCAGCTTCGACAAGAAGACCGTAACGGCTGATAAGGTGATTGTGTCAGCCGGATGTCTGGGAACGAATGAAATCATGCTGCGATCCAAAGAACGACAAACGCTGCCAAACCTGAGCGACAAAGTGGGAGTGGGCTTTTCCACTAACGGCGACTACCTGGCCTTTCTGGAAAAGACCAAAGCGCGCGCCAGTCTCATCCGAGGGCCGGTAACGACTTCATTTGCTCATTTCAATACCGTTCAAGGCACCGGACCAGACGGTAAAGACTCGCCAACCCCACCAAATACAGAATTGTTCCACACGCTCGAAGACCAGGGCATTCCTCCGGCGCTGGCCTCCGTGGCAGGCGAGGGTTTGCCGCTAATGCAAAAGCTGGTGGATGACGGCGCCGGCGGTGGCCTTCTGGTTCGAGCCGTCTGGCGTTATGCGATGAAACGCATACCACAGCTAATCAAAGAGATTTGGCGTGACAACCGTGAGCGCGCCGACTTCTTCAAGTCGGAAGAGGAGCGCATCCAGAACGTAATGTGCGTGGTGGCTATGGGCCGCGAATCTTCGCTCGGCGAGTTCCGGCTTGGCAAAAGCGGTGAGACACCCTTAAGAATCTCAAAACCTGGAGGCAAGAAATTCTGGGATGATCCTGTGTACGTCGCTATCGTCGAGTCACTTAAGCAGCTCGCAAAAAAGGTTCGACCTGACGGTACAACTTTTGAATTCTTTAACCCATTTCTGACCGCAACCGCGAAAGCCGGCGGCGCGGATTCCATTGCGGTTAGTCACCCGCTTGGTGGCTGTCGCATGGCAAAATCAGCGGCAGAAGGTGTCGTTGATGAGTTTGGACATGTCTTCGACAAAACCAAAACTGGCGCGCAACCGTTCTACGAAGGACTCTACATCGCTGACGCTTCGGTCATTCCTACGGCACTTGGCGTAAATCCATCGCTGACGATCTCAACACTGTCGCTGCGCATTGGGAAAAAGATAATTGACGAACTCTAAGCATAAACGGACTTTGAGTTGTTGAAAAATGTCGGTGAACCCCTACGAGCCGCTGTCGTCTTGGCGCGTGCGTAACCGTCTCCTCAGGGATCTTTGGGCTTTTGCCGGATCTGTCGTATGGCGATGGGTGGCACTAATGGGCGGTTTGATTATGACCGCCGTTTATCTATTTGAACGATGGAGCAAACATGAGATTTCGCCGTGGCTTTACTGGTCGTTGGCGGTTTTCTTTATTGTGGTCGCTTTTTTCTTAGCGTGGCGAGAGGAGCGACGGAAATGGGAACGTCTAGGCGGTATGGCACCTCTGGCTCGTACTCTGAAAGAGTTGGTTGAACCCTACCATGATCGAACACCAACACGTGCGAAGCGACTAGTGGAGGTCTATAAAGGCGAATGGTTGAAGGTTACTTGGCCAATTAAGATTGTGGAATCAAATAATCCCATCAACTGGTTCAGGGCTCGCAAGGTTTCTCTACATACGCCCCCGGACTATCCGGATGTTCTTCTTTATTTTTCCAGAAATAGGGGGGGACTTTTCGACGAACGCTTGGATACAGGCGATCACATAACGGTGTTTGGCCGAATTCTACGCATACACAAAGACCAGGTGATACTGACAGCATGTGACGTAGTTGACTTTGAGTTGGCAAAAAAGAAACAAGAAGGCGACCAGCCTCACTAAGAATCTCCGCGCGATTTGTCTTTTCAGCGCGATCCGACAAGGTCTTTCACGCGAGTTACGAGGGCTCGATATCTTTCTACGATCGTGTTGTCAATCAATTCGAATGGCGATGGAACAATGTCAGTTCCCCAATTGATAAGACGAAAATGACTTACCTCCCACACGCCTAACGAAGTCCAACTTTCGGATCGTTCGGCCAAAGTCGCGGACGGAACAGACACAACCCCATCATTACTTTGCTCGCGTTCACTGACAAGATCGTGAATGTGTCCCAAAAGACCGATTGGTCTTCCGAGAATTCGAGGCGGTTCGAATTGACCTGCGATTGAGAAGTAGCCGATGCCTGGAGAATCAAGCACGTCGAGGTTGAATTGCCGGCAGGCCCGCGTGGTCAGATCGGAAGCTGCTTTGATATCAATTCCCAGGTGTTCCACGAATTGATTCAGAGCCGGGTTCGTGTGCTCGCTGACAATGTCTGCTACTGGGGTGCCGTGGTGTGGCGTACCTATCGTGGTCAACGACAGTACCCGGTCCCCCATATCCAGCTTCGAAATCATCTGACGCGCGTCGAGTCCAGCTAAACTGTGAGCAACGATGTGGACCTTCTTATCAAAAACCTCGTTTTGACTTTGCAGGTATTCTTTCAAGTCCAGCGCGCGTTCAGCGATGCTACCCGCCGGATTCAGTTGAGGAGGGGTGGGCACCACGTGACCGTCCCTTCGCAGAGCATCAGGAATGAGCCGGAAATAATCTGCGATGTTCAAGCCACCCAGGGTCAACTGACTAAAACCAAAAATCCCATGGACCAGTACGATAGGTGCTGTTTGAGATTCGATCATGAGACACCTGTAAAAGCTCGCGCCCCTTTAACCTTGGCTTTACTCAATCCCAGAAAATGCGTCGGGTGAATTCGTTGACAAACTTCCGCTCCGGGTCGTGTTCCTGCGCCACTTCAAGGAACCTCACAAAGTGCTCTCCGTGTACCTTCTCCAGGTCATCTTTGTGTAATGAGTGACAAAACTTCCCGAGATGCGGGCGCGCCCCCACCTGTTTAATTAATTCTTCGGCGGCCGCATAGAACTTTTCGAACCCATGAGAATCGTCAAGGACCAAATCAATCCAGGTGGATCGACGCTCGCGCCCGGCGCCGATTAGCGTTCGATCATTGGAAGGAGTGAATCGCACCTCGAAAAGCGCGTAAGGCAGTCCTTGTGAGTACATGGCTTCATAGAGCCCGACAAAGCGACGGCACATATCAAAGGTTTCTTCGAATGGCACTGTAAACTCCAACTCCTGGTGCAGATGATAGATTGTTCTATTGAAGGCCTCGTTACTTTCCATGACAAGATCAGTTCCTTTTTTTATGCTGTGAGTTATGGAAGACAATTTGGGTAACCAACCAAGATACGCCATCAGATTTCCGGCCCACGCCGCCAGCAACGCGTCGACCGAAATGCCTACAAATTCATGAAAGGGGCCGAGAAAACTTTTCGGCTTTGTTGTGCGGTTCCAGGTACTTATCTGACATTTTTGGGTAAACGGAAACAGGTAAAGACTCAGGTGATCGTTCTCTTTCAACAACCGATCAAAATTGTTATCGACGGAAGATAGATCCGATATTTCGAATTTCTGCTCGACGTTGAAGCGTGGAACAGCTTGAATCACAACTTCTGTGATGATCCCGACTGCTCCTACTCCGCCGATAGCCGCTTTGAAAAGGTCATCTGAGGGCTGACACTCATGGACCACGCCCTTACCGTCAATCACCTTGAGACTCACGACTGCCTGGCTGACAAAACCCCAGTCCCAATTCTTTCCACTTGTCCCGTGCACGTCGGTCGACAGAATCCCGGCAATGCTCTGGGCGTCATGAGAAGGCAGCGCCTTGAAGGCGAGGCCGTCGTCCAGAAGGAACCGAACCACGTCACGTACTCGCGTTCCGCCTTTGAAAGCCATCTGCTGTTTTTCCAGATCCTTCCAAATAACGCCGCTGTATTTGTCCAGTGATACGAGAACGTCATCCACTACTACTCCATCATTGAAGGAATGCGCGGAGCCAAAGAACCTGACCTGGCGCGAGTTTCTGACGAGCTCAACGATTTCTTCCTCGGTGCTCGGCTGAACAAATCGTCGCGGCCGGTAACCAAATCGCCGGCCCCAGTTTTTGAAGAAACCTCCGCGAACTCTTCCCTCAAGCCAGAGATAATTTCCAAACGTCAGAGCGTAGATCACGATGTTCAGGGTGGTAGCAAGGCCTACATATAAGTATCCTCGATATTTCATCACTCTTTTCTACTCCACTTATAGAAACTTCAATTACCGAGAACGCGCCAACTGCGCCGGATTTTCCCAAAGGACCATCGGACAGATCAGCTGGCTTTTTTCTTTGGGTTTTTGCCGCTCAAATCAACTCTTTCCGGAGTTTCTCCGTGCGGGAACCTTCTTGTTAGAGCGGTTCTGGGAGACGCTGCGTGAAATTTTTCAGGCTGAGTTTTGCGAGTATGCCAGCGATTAAGCAGAGGCTCGTGAGAGTCAGCCGGATCAAGATTGCCGGAGCAACATAATCCCGGAATTTGTGAAAGTCAATGGAATTTTGCGCTCATGAACGTCTCGGGATCTTTGGCCTGCGCCCGTCCCAGAGGTTTTCAAGAACGCTTTCCAACTGTTGCAATCGGGAAGCTTTGAGGCATTAGCAAAAAACATCTTGACACGTGGTGGTTGTTAAAGTATAAGGCGGCGCATCACTCAGGGTTTATCGGCGCGCCGCGCGGCGTGCGTTCCTCTTAACCAACTGCGACTTCGCTTCCTCTTAATTCTTTTCACCGGTAGCGACGCCGCCTTTTCTCACGGAGAATCTCAGTTTTTCCAGGCAGGATCTCCGAGTCGAAAAGCACTAACTCAAGCTTCTTGCCAGTGGGGCTTGCCCGCCGCCTGGCAGTGCTTCACGAAGTCAGGAGAACATTATGTTCAATACTCAGATTCTTGATGTCGCTATCGGGATGATCTTCGTGTACTTGCTGCTTAGTCTGATGTGCTCGGCAGGAAATGAAGTCATTGAGTTGTGGCTAAAGAACCGTGCGGCGGATCTCGAGCGAGGACTGAGAGAGCTGCTTAATGACCCTCAGGGAAACGGTCTGGTAACCCAGATCTATTCGCACCACCTGGTAAGCGCACTGTTCGAGGGACAATACAATCGCGGGGTAGTGGGACTCGGCAATCGCCTCCTGGGTCGCGTAAACCTTCCTTCCTATATTCCCGCGCGCAATTTTGCTTTGGCGTTGATGGATGTGGTGCTGCCCGGACAAGCCGGCGCCGCAGCAGTGAAATCTGGTACCAGCGGCGCCGTCGCGCCGGCAAATGAGGGTGCCGTTCCCCCGGTTGTGGTTAATGTCTCACCGGCTCCCGGAATTGCTCCCGCTCCTCCGCCCGCGCCGGCACCTAATCCGCTGGATGCGCTTCGCAATACGCTGCAAAACCTGCCGAACGCTCAGGTGCGGCAAGCTTTGATAGCTCTGGTTGACGCTGCCGGAAATGATGTAACAAAGGCGCGACAGAACATCGAGGATTGGTACAACAGCTCGATGGACCGAGTTTCGGGGTGGTACAAGCGGCGTTCACAGATCATCGTTTTGATAATCGGCGTGCTCATTACCATCGCGGTTAATGCCGACTCGATTACTATTGCAAAAAGGCTTTCGTCCGACCGATCTTTGCGCGAATCCATGGTTGCCGCCGCCGATGCCTATGCCAAGGCAAATGCCGTAGCCAGTCCAACGCCAAGCCCGGCAAAGTCTCAGACGCCTGCGACGCCTTCCGTTCCAACGACTTCTCCCAAGCCGAGTGCTTTGAAACCTGTACCACCGTCTGCGACGCCAACGCCGGCTGGTACGCAATCGCCCGCTACGGCGGCAACGCAGACAGCTACGCCAGCGATGTCGCCTACGCCTAACCCGGCGGCTTCAGAGTCTGCCACGCCGCCGCCTGATTCATGTTCGGCAAAGGAGTGCGAAGGCAACGAAGACTCGCCGAGTTGCAAGCTGAAGAAGAGCCAATGTGCGATAGAAGCATTAGGTTTGCCAATTGGATGGGACACAGCTAATGACCCGAAATCCGTCTGGCCGGGATTGCATTTCTGGGAAGGCAGTTTTTGGGGCGATTGGTACTTGCAAATTCGAATGCATTTTCTGGGCTGGTTACTTACGGGCCTGGCGGTATCGCTTGGCGCCCCCTTCTGGTTCGACCTGCTGAACAAGTTCATCGTCGTTCGCTCGACCGTGAAACCTAAGGAGAAGAGTCCTGAGGAGAAGTCGAAGGATTGAGGGAGATGTAGGTGGCACCGAAGCCCTTTTTATGGAGTAGTGAATCTACGGAGAAGATCACGAAAGTCTGTCCGGGCTTTCGCGCTTAACTCTTTGCCAATCAAGAGGAGTGATGTCATGAAGCCAATTCCCCCCACCAAGAACGTTTTTCACGTGTGCCCCGGTGAAGAGATTACAATGGTCTTCACTCCTTTAGCCGGTGCTGATCCGAACATGATCACTATTTCGCTCGCGGATACCACCGGTCAGAACGGCCACGCGCTGCAGCCCGATCCAAATGTTCCAGACACCCCAACCTTCAGGTTCACGGTGTCCCAGCCGCTGGGCAGCACGGAAACAGTTGAATACCAGTGTGATTTTTCGGGCAATGTCACCAATAACACGAGATTTGAATTGGCTTTGTCGGGCTCACGAGGCGGAAACAATTTGCCGGGCCCGACTGTTTTTGCGGATGACCAAATAAAACTGATCGATCTCGCGTTCGATGTTCGCGCCGATTGCTGAGAACGATTCCACGCATTTCTTCGATGTGTATCGACTAAGAGGAGACTTGAAATGCCAAGATTACGTCGACAACTCACCGCGACGGCCCTGGTTTTTATCCTTTGCACTCTGGGATTGGCGCAGCAGGATCCGGTCGCTCAGTTAAAGCAACGGATCGCCGAAATGGAAGCCGTGGACCGCGATCCAACTACGCCGGCCGAAGTCAGAAAGATCAATCGTGACTTCCTGAGACAACGACGTCAGGAACTGTGGGCTGCTTTGAGAAAAGGAATTGCAGATTTACAAAAATATCAGTCGCGGGTTTCGCTTTCGCCTGCAGAAAAGGAAGTGATTGCCGCCACAATCGCGTCTAAAGAAGCTGACCTGGCCACTCTTGAAACCTTAATCGGTCAAATCAGCCTGCCGGCTGACAATACTCAAACCGCCAACGTCCGAGTCATGATCGCTCAACCAAAGACCGAACAGGCAGAGATTACTTCAAACGCCCCCGCGGAACGATCCGAAACAGGCCTGGCTGCTCATGGCGGGGCAGCACCCGCCGATTGCACCTATCCGGATGTTCCGGAGGTTATCAAGTCGGATGTCGACAAAGTCGCCAGCGATATTGTCGAGCGCAATGACGTTAGCAGGATCGGCAACATCAACCAAAGGGCCATTTTCTTTGCCGTGACTGACGCCCTCACAAGAAGTGAAGCTGTTAAGGTTAGCGCCCTGAAAGCCTACATCTACATTGGCCAGACAACTCGAACGGATAAACAGCTGGGCACCACAGCCGCTTCGGGTGGATCCACCAGCGCGATCGAAAAACCAGGCTGGTCCGATTTGCTTGGGTTTGCAATCGAGCATGGAGCGATTCAACAGCAAACAAGCACGACGACCCTCACCCTTAGCACTACGCCCTATGCCTTTTTCGTTCCCAGCCAGGACGATACTGCGGCCGCCAACCGGCAATACGGTTATCTTAAGCGCCTGGGTTTATCGGCCAGCTTTAACATTAGCGACAAGAACACTGGGCTCCTGAATGTCAGAAGAAAGAATTTGTCTCAGTATTCAGCCAAACTCAGACTGACTCCGGAGCGGGGTCCCAATACACGGGAGTTTGATGATGAATGGAATACGCTTATCAAACCGGCTATTCAAAACTACTTGAACACGCTAAGCGGCGGCATTCAGTCGCTCTTCGGACCGAATATGGATCTTCAGGAGTATCGCAACACCATAAGCATCGCCGTCGCGACCGACGTGCAAAATGTGCTTACGGCAACCCGCGCGAACCTGGGCGCTCTCAGCGCAGACCAGCAGATCGAAGCAAAAAAAACCGCTAAGGCGAAGATAGCTTCGATCATTCTTTGTGCGTTGAAGACCAGAGTATTCGATGAAGTCAAGGCGGATGGTTCCGGCAGAATCAAAGTGGACAAGTTAACTGCGGATCACATTGTGGCTACCGTACTGCCTTCATTGATCGCCGCGCGCAAGCGCGTTGGTGAAGCAAGAGAGCTGTACGACCAGATGATGAAGGACTTTGAACGAAAGCCGGAGGCGTCACTTTCCTTTACCAATAACCGGCCGACGACGGGCACGGAATTTGGAACCTTCAACTTCCTGTATCAACGATATCTGGGTGATACGCCTGTCAAGTTCACTTTCAATACCGGGCCCTCGTTCTATCATCGACCGGATCCCGCGATGAATCAGAAGACATTTCGCGACTTCGTCACTACATTGAGTTTTGAAGGTCATCGCGACAGCCCGTTCAAAACTACCGAGTTGGACCTCAGTCCTATGACCTATTCGCTGACGGCTCGATACCAAAGGCTTCAGGAAAATAAAGGTATCCCTAAAAAGAAGGCCGATCTTGCCATCGTGCAGTTCAAGTTGGAGGTCCCGGTCGCCAAGGGGTTTAGCGTCCCGCTATCTTTGACATATGCGAACGCGACCGAACAAAACAGAGAGAAGAACGTCAGGGGAAACTTTGGGATCACATTCGATGTTGATAAGTTTCTGGCCATTAAGAAGATTCTGGCGATGGTCCAATAGCGTTCTTTCTCGAACCAAAGAAGTAAACGTCAGCCGGCGGTGAAGGTTTGTCAATCAAGTCGCCGCCTACTTCTGAAAATAAGGCTTGACGAACGGATCCTTTCGAGAAAAGCTATGGCGCAAACAGGCACGGTAATACCTCAGGGCTTAAATCTTCGCGCGACTTCCGCGGCGCTGTGATCACGCCGCTGCCGCAGGGTACGATGGTCGAAATTATTGAGAGCAGGTGACTTTCTAACAGTAAGCGCCGCCGGACAAGTCGACTTCGTCGGTGCAATTTCATCAGTTGGCGCAAAGTTCGTAAGTCGCTGCAAAGCTCTTTCAAACGCTAAGCATCTGGAGGATACACCCGGAACACCCGCACTGGAGACACGCCGGGAAGACACGCAATGGCAAACGGCAATTTTCATTTCGAAGGTAACAACGCGGTCGCTCCTGACGGCACGGTCTTTGGAAAGAAATTCAAGTTGGGCATCTTCAATAACGGAAGCACTTCGATTGGTGATTTTGTGGGCGCTAATCCCGGCGCTTTTCCCAGTCTCGCGCTGTCGCGCCTGCGGGTAATGTCGGCCGTGTCGGTAAACGAAGGCAAGCTCGAGGCGATTAATACTTATGACAATGCCTTTCTTACCTTTGGCTGCTTTCAATGGACGGTCGGCGCCGGAGATGGGGGCGGAGAACTGCCGGCGATGGCTAACCTTCTCAAGCAAACGAACGCAGCGGCCTTCGATCAACTGTTGGGCCAGTTCGGACTCGATATCGCGTCGGTAAACAGTCCCGCCGGCCAGCCGCCGACCGGGTTCTTCTCGTTAAACGGCGCGGCAATCAAATCGGCGGCGGACAAACAGCAGAAGATGCGAACGCTGGAAATGGCTTTTCGATTCTTTCGCGCCGGACAGGATGAGGCGATGCGCCAGGTGGAAGTTGAGTACGCTGCAAGTCGCATTGATCTGTTCTATCGCGACCCAAATCACAAAATTCGGAATCTCTTTATCGCCGACTTTGTTAGTTCAGAATTCGGCGTGGCTTTAATCCTCGACGAACATGTGAACCGGCCGGGACATATTCCCGGGACGCTTGCCAACGCGGTAAATCAGTTCATCGCCGCAACCGGAAAAAGTGATCCGTCCACGTGGAATGACCAGGACGAAGAGAGCCTGTTGAATAAGTACATCAACATCCGAAATGGCACGAGCATGACCGATTCCAATAATCGGGCAAACCGAATCCGACAAGCGGTTGCCAACGGGCTTGCTTCTGATAAACGTGGTTCATTTCAACCGTGACCCGCAGAAGGGGAGCAACTTGGGGATGATTTCGCGACCGCATTCACAACATTGGGAATTATTTGATTACCTGATTTGAGAGGAGCAGCAAATGAGAGTCCTGAGAAAAGGAATGACCGGCGATGACGTCGGGCGGTGGCAGTTTTTCCTGGTAGGCCAAAATCATCAACTGGAGGTTAACGGGAATTTCAACGATGACACCTATAACGCCACCCGCGCTTTTCAAACTGATAATCACCTGGACATCGATGGCCGGGTAGGCTCTGAGACTCTGGGATGTGCCATGACCCTGGGCTTCGATCCGCTGGACAATTCCGACGCTCCAGCCAACAGCGGATCGAATTTTCCACCGCCGCCAAACTTCAATCCTTTGATTTCAACCCCGGAACGGCAAAACGTTTTTGGTAGATTTGAGTTTGCTTCTGATCCGGTTCCAAGTAATCCTGAAAACATACGCATTAAGGGAAACTGGGAGGCAGACAGCATCGTCCGGGTGCAGTTGCTGCAACTGGTCGGAGTGCAGGGTGCGCCACACGATGGCGGCGCGAGATTCCATAAGAAGGCAGCAGAGCAACTAATCGGCCTTTGGAAAGCCTGGGGCGACGCTGGGTTATTGGATCGTATCCTGACCTGGGATGGCTCCTTCGTTCCTCGATTCGTTCGCGGCAGTCGAACCGTTTTGAGTAATCACGCGTTCGGAACTGCATTTGACATCAACGCATCGCTTAATCCTCGTGGGACGCGTCCGCCTCTCCTCGGCAAGAAAGGTTGCGTTCGTGAGTTAGCAACGATTGCAAATGATAACGGCTTCTACTGGGGTGGCCATTTTGGTCAGAAGCCGGACGGAATGCACTTCGAAGTTGCCATCTTGAAACAGTAGTTACCAGTTACAGGCCAGTCAGCTGGTTATTTCCGTCGGGAATACCTCGCGAGCGTCTCTGGAAACACGCGCACGCCTTCGGGCATTTTGTCCATCGAGATTTTATTTGCGCCGGTCAGGATGTCGCGCGCGTTCATGCCGTACACCTGAAGGTTGTCTTCGTTATCGGGTTTGATGACCACGCCTTTCAATTCCAAACCGGCGAATGCGCCGCGACTGCGCGAATAAGAAAGTATCTGCGCATTCAATTTCACATCGGTTGAGGCGCTGGCTGATCGGCCGACAGGTCCGGCGGCGGCGCTACCTTCGCCACCGATTTCGAATTTGTCGCTCAACAAGCTCTCGACCGCATTCTCGTTCATGAAGAGCAAAATGTAATCGGTCGAAGACGCGCCGATCTGCAAGCCAACACTGCCGCCACCCAGATCGAAAAACGCGGGTGCGCCCCATCCTCCCGCGACCCGGCGGCTAATCACGCCACTGCCGCCACGGCCGCCCACGATGAAACCCGCCTTGAACACACTAGGAAAGACGGCCACGGCTTCAGCTTTGTCGAGGAGGTCCTGCGGAATTGATTTTTCGCGCGTCCCCATAATCTCATCAAACACCCGCGCCGCTTTCGCTGATTGCTTAGCTGCTTCCGAAACTTTTTTCGTATTGCGGTCCCGATTCTGTTGCGCGGGCGACGTCAAGCAAGCACCCAACATTAGAATCAAACCAAGTAAAGTCAACACTGACGTTTTGGTAAAGCCCTTCATGTTTTCTCCTCACGCTTAATTGATGAATTTCAAAGAATCTTAACGCCTCCCGGAATATCGCGCCAGCGTCTGGGGAAAGATGCGGACGCCCGCCGGCATCCGGCCGATCGTCCACGCGCTGCCAGGAGCAAGAATGTCGACAGCCTTCCTGCCATAGACTGCAACGTTGTCATCGTTGTCAGCGCTGATTACGACGCCCTTGATTTCCAGGCCCGCAAAGGCGCCGCGACTTCTCGAATAAGAAAGAATCTGCGCCTTCAACTGCGCGTCAGTAGTCGCGCTCGCGGATCGGCCGACAGGACCGGCGGCGGCGCTGCTCTCGCCGCCGATTTCAAACTTGTCTTTCAATAAGCCTCCGAGAGCGCTGTCATTCATGAACAGCAGGACAAAGTCTGTAGAGGAAGCGCCAATTTGCAGACCTATGCTGCCACCCCCCAGGTGAAAGAAAGCCGGAGCGCTCCAGCCATTCTTTGTGCGCCGGCTGATGACGCCATGACCGCCGCGGCCGCCGACGATAAATCCGGCTTTGATCACGTTCGGGAAGACGGCGATCGCTTCGGCCTTGTCAAGCAAGCCTTGCGGAATCGCTTTCTCGGGCACGTTCATAATCTCCGTGAAGACATCGGATGCTTTCTGCGCCTCCTTCGCAGCACCGGCAAGTTTCTTCTGATTTTTTGCTTGCGCCTGCGCCGTAATCGCGGCGCCGGCAGAGACCACCAATATCAGTACACACAGCACTTGCTGAATCAACTCGGTAACGCTTTTCATAAATCTCCCTTCAGGACGTTGACAGATTCTTTGTTTGATTCAGAATGTTACGAGTGTAAGTAATTCATCGCAAGTGTTTTGATTCGCAGGGCGAAATCCAATCCCGAAATGTTATTAACTCTTGAGAAGTTTTTGTCCAAGGAGAAACAAAGATGGGCATGAGCGATATGATCATTGGTGAGTTTGACCACGAGATGGGGAATATGCGCAAGACTCTCGAACGGGTCCCTGAGGACAAGTTCGATTGGAAGCCGCACGAGAAATCCACCTCGCTCGGCGGCCTGGCGACACACCTGGCGAATATTCCCAGCTGGACGGTAAACACTTTCACCCAGGACGAATTGGATCTTGCGCCGCCGGGCGCGCCGCCTTTTCGTCTCGACGAGGCAAAATCGCGCGCCGCTTTGCTCGAAGCATTCGACAAGAACGTTGCGGAGGGCCGGGCCGCGCTTCTTAAGGCAAGTAATGAAAGCTGGGGACAGGATTGGTCGCTACTTAGCGGCGGCAAAAAGATTTTCGCCATGCCCCGCGCGGCCGTGATGCGCAGCTTTGTCATGAGCCACATGATTCACCATCGCGCGCAGCTCGGCGTCTATTTGCGTTTGCTTGATGTGCCGGTGCCGTCGATCTACGGACCGTCGGCGGACGAAGGTGGATTCTGATACGAACTACAGAACGCGGAGCAATGAAGACCGGGGCGTCTTGTCGTTGGACCCAAGGACATCGAGAAAGCAGAGAAGTTGGCGAACTGGCCGGCAAGGTTTTGCGCAAAGCTGAGTTTGCTCCCAGCTTGGCCTACTTCTGCGTCGCCGATCCGGACAGCTACGCGAGTAAGATCTGGTTTGGGTGATACCAATCCGAGACTCAGCGGTGCGAATCGGGCCTGCGCGGCTCGCGCCCTCTCGAATCTGGATCACGCGGCGGCGGTTGCGACTGTCGCGGAGACGATGGCGCGCTGAACACCGGCGGCGGAGGATTGCTGGGACCGCTGGATGAACCGCCCGATGATCCACGCGGCGGGGGGTTACTGAGGATCACAGATCCGCTGTTAGTCCGGCTGCCGCTCCATCCACCAGGGAAGTTATCGTATATTCCCCAGTAATGGCCGTAATAGTGCCCATACGGGGAACTCCATCCGTAGTAGAAAGGCATGAAAGTAAAGCAATGCGAGAATGGGCTGAACGCCCAAAGACCACGAGAATTCGCGGCGGAAAAAGCCCAATCGAAATAATTGAAACTGGCAAGATAGCCATTGACAACGCGGGTCGAAAGTTTTTGGTTGGCGCGGGCCAGAGTCTCGGCTCGTTGCTTGCTCCAAGCGTCAAAGTCGTCGAGGTCCTTCCTGGTCAACTTCGAAGTAAGAAACGGGTTGTTGGTGAATACCACTTTGCTGCCGCCCTTGATGATGCTGGCTGGACTGTCGTTGGTCAGTAAGCGACCTTTTTGTACCAATAGCTCACTAAAACCGGGTTGGACATTGATTCGATAAAGGCCTCTCCGAACAATCACAAAACGGCCTCGATCGGTCACGATGCCAATTCGCAACTGTGTGTCGTCGGCGCCTGTAGCCTCGACGATCACGCTTCCTCTAATCAGCTTCACCTGCAAATTGTTAAGCGAATTGTCAATGAGTTCGAACTCGCTGTTTTCGGCCGTGCGCAAGTAAGAACCCGGGTTGAGCAAGGCTTCGATCCGAGCCCCGACCGCGGTACTGACGATGTCGCCCGAAGTTAAATTATCCTGATCAGTAAGAAGCTGCTCCGCCTGGCCTGTTCGTCTGACCGTTACTCGGCCACTAACGTAGTTGACTCCGCCGGCCTTGGCCGAAATACCAAATTTCTCCCGATTCTGAGCCTGAGCAACCGCCGCCAAACCAGTGCACAGCGCAATCGCTGTGATTACCCGGCACATGAGCGATGGACTTTTCACGGTGGACCTTCTTTCCGAAGATGGATTCAATCCGATCATCATCAATCAGGAGAGAGCCAAAGCATACTCCCCCAACATCAAAATGACCAGAGTTCTCGGTTTGCATTTATCCTTGCGCGGCGGCGGAACTTACTCTCTTGATTGCGTCGGCAACTCGCACCGCCTCGACCACCGCCTTCACGTCATGAACCCGCACGATATCTGCGCCGTTAAGAACTGAAGCAGCGACGCTCGCGATTGTTCCGTGCAAGCGTTCGTCCGCAGGCGCGCCGTCCAGGAGTTTTCCGATGAAGGATTTGCGAGACGCGCCTATCAGGATCGGAAAGTCTGCGAATTCGCCAGCAAGTTGATCGAGCTTCGCAATGATCTCGACGTTCTGTTCGCCAGTCTTGCCAAAGCCGATTCCCGGGTCGATCGCGATCGCCTCGCAAGCGACTCCGCGCTCGGCTGCGACGGCAAGACTCTCACGCACGCTGCTAATCACTTCGCTCATGATGTCCGCAACCGGCGGCAACTTTTGCATCGTTTTCGGAGATCCGCGCGAATGCATCAGCACCAATCCCGCTTTAGACCTCGCAACTTCATCCGCGATCGCGAGATCGAATCGCAATCCGGAGATGTCGTTGACAATCCCCGCTCCGGCGTCGAGCGCCGCCCGCGCGACAGAAGATTTTGTGGTGTCGATCGAGATCGGCACAGATGATTTCGCAGCTAGTCGTTCAATCACTGGAATCACGCGACGCAGTTCTTCCGCTTCGGTGAGGAACTCAGAGCCAGGCCGCGTCGATTCGCCGCCGATATCGATGACGTCAGCACCTTCTGCGATCATTTGTTCAGCGTGAGCCAGTGCGCGATCGAATGAAAAGAACTGTCCGCCGTCGCTGAAACTGTCAGGCGTAACATTGAGCACGCCCATGACGAGTGTGCGCTGGCCATAAGGCAGCGAATATCGTGCGACTCTCCAAATGCGGGCCTTCATAAGGGCAAAAGTAAGAAGGAAAAAGGTAAAAGTAAAGAAGGGGAAGTGATGAGGGTTCGGAGCCCCGCCTTCAGGCGGAATGTTTGCAGGTTCGGAGTCCCGTCTTCAGGTGGAATGTTTGCAAGTTCGGAGTACCGCCTTCAGGCGGAATGCTTGCATTAGAAAGACTCGGGCTGAAGGTTGAGCTTCAAACCCCGAATCAGAGTCACCTTGACCGTGCTTCCTGCCTTTTGTTATAAAAATCGTTCTTGCCTGGCGCGATTTCGCGTATTGTGCATCGTCAATATTCCGCAGTAGCTCAATGGCAGAGCATTCGGCTGTTAACCGAAGGGTTGTAGGTTCGAGTCCTACCTGCGGAGCCAATTCATATGGCCACTGGAATCAACTCCGGCGGCCTTTTCGTTTTGCCAGGCGGTATTGGTAACGGCAAGCAGATCAAACGCCTGACGGAATATAGCGGTTAGAGTCTGATCCTTCCACGTCGAGTTCGAAGACACAAAATCCAACAGTCGGCGCTTTTCGGTGGGATTCTGTTTTTCAAACAAGAAATAGACCGCGAGGCCAAAAGCGGCTAGGTTCGCAATTCTTGTAGGGCCGTTCTAAGTGAAACTAAATCCAGAGTATGCCGGTCGGGTACACCATCAAATAGTATCGCTAGGTCCGCACGGTTAACTTCACGCAAACATGTCGCGAAGTGTTCCATGTAACTCGGATCTTCAAGACTCTACGCAACAAGTATCTTTACCGCGGTCACTCGTTCGCCTCGCGTACATTTGTAGACGCGCCCGTCACCGCCCTCTCCAATAACCTCGACGCTCTCGTATTTTGTCCGCAAGAACTCGGGGGTTGAATCCATGTTTTCTATTGTACCGAAATCGGAAGTAGAGTTCTCGGCCCCGTCTCAGCGCGGGAGAAGGATTGACTCAGTCGGTGACTCATGCGAGCCAAACGGAGAGTGATGGAAGTCCTTTGACAATGCTATACTCGCCCAACCCTTAGAGTTGCCTTTCGCGAACCTAGGAGAAGGAATATGGCCTCAAACCTGGAAGACCAACTGATTGATAAGGTGCGAGCGTTACCGCCTAACAAGCAGCAGGAGGCGCTAAGACTCCTTGATACTCTTGCCAGTGGCGCGAGCTCTGAACCTAACGGAACGGGTGTGGAGCGCAGGCCCATTTGGGAGGTCGTCGACGAGATCAACGCCGCGTTACCCACGGACACCTGGGAGAACGTACCGACCGACGGCTCGATTAATCTCGATCATTACCTCTACGGAGCGCCGAAGCGAATAGGAGGACCGCGCTGTGGCTTTCAACGTTCAAACTGAAGCGCCGCCACTTAGTGAAGATGCGACTGGTGCTCTGCGCGTCGGCGATTCGCG
>Ga0137384_10000996_pt1 | contig 22092 bp, 24 predicted proteins | sample SagtaG_2_FD_104922 | JGI IMG/M metagenome (GOLD analysis project Ga0137384, IMG submission 104922) | Vadose zone soil microbial communities from Sagehorn Ranch, Mendocino, California, USA - Sage2_R_60_16 metaG | ecosystem: Environmental > Terrestrial > Soil > Vadose zone | place: USA... | reverse complement strand
CCGGCAGCACGCCGGTCAGCGTCCAGGGTGGCGGGGCAGCCGGCCGGCGAGCAGCCGCACGTGGTCGGGTCCGACGCCGCAGCAGCCGCCGATGATCTGCGCCCCGTGGCTGACCCAGCCGGCCGCCTCGGCCAGGTACTCCGCCGGGCTCAGGCCGTTGAAGACCCAGTTCGGCGCTGCCCAGTCGCCCGATTCCGCGTACACCCCGATCGGGCCAGCGAAGTGCCTGCGGATGATCTCGATCGAGTCCAGGATCACGTCGGGCTTGGCGTGCATCACGTTGACCGCGGCGATTCCCGGGCCGGCAAGTTTCCGCAGCAGTTCTTCGAAACTGTCCCCGCTGCCCAGTTCCGGGTCGGTGCCGAGCGTGCCGTCGGCACGCCGGATGGGGGAGATGCCGAGCCAGACGGGCAGCCCGGTCTGGCTGGCGGCCTCGATCGCCGCCCTGCCGTAACCCGCGGACTCCATCAGCTCGAGCGCGATGATGTCGATTCCGGCGTCCGCGAGGAGTGCCGCCTGCTCGCGGAAGTCTGCCGGGCTCGGGAAGCGGGCGTCCTCCGCCGTCTCCTGGTCCGCGGGACCGCTCTCCGCGCCACGGCCGTGCATGGCGATGGGGCAGAACGACGACATCGAGCCGGCCACCGCGACGGGCCGCCCGGCCGCCGCCTCGCGAGCCCGGAGCGCGGCGCGGACCGCGTTCTGGTTGGCCTCGGCGACCCGGGCGCCGAGCCCGGCCGGCCCAAGCGCCGCCCTGCTGGCGGCGAACGTGTTCGCGATGAGCACGTCCGCGCCGGCCCGCAGGTAGGCCTCGTGCACGGCCTGGACCAGATCGGGCCGGTCAAGATTGGCCCGGCCGCTCCACGCGTCATCGTCCATCGCCGCGCCGGCCGCCTGCAGCTGGGTGCCGGTGCCGCCGTCCATGATGACGACCTCGCCGTCCGCGAGGCGCCGGAAGATCTCCTGTGCCGATCCCACTCCTGTTGTCTCCTCGCCTGCCGGGGCGGCACTGTCCGCCCGGGACAACATCGTCGCAGAAATGATCTACGCGCTCGCCGCCGGGCCAGCGGGCATGCTCGGCCGACGGCGCGCCGACCCGGCGGCCACCGAGTGGGTGATGGTGGTGGTGTAGGTGTCGGCCACACTGTCGGCCGGGACGGTTAGCGGTCAGTGCACCTTGCGTAGCCAGATGGAGCCAGGCTCCGCGCGGGCCAGCCGCGGCGGGACGAGTTCGGGATGGCATCGCCAGAACCAGGACGAGAAGAACAGGATCTCCCAGCTGGCGTTCCCGGCCAGGAACGCGTGCACCAGGTAGGCCTCCGTCCAGTCGCGGCGCTGCTCCAGCCAGTGCGCTGGGTACTCGAACGGCCAGAACACGTCGTGCACGTGGACTATCACCCCGGGGGCGAGGCGGGGCAGCACATGCAGGAAGATCCAGACGATGTCCGAGCCCGCCTTCACCACATGCGTCGAGTCGACGAAGAGCACGTCGCCGGCCCTGAACCGGTCGTAGGTCGCCGGGTCGACATCCTGTACCGGCTTGCGGAGCAGCGTGAGCCGACGGCAGTCGGACTCGCTCAGGATCCCGAGCAGCCGGTCAGCGAACGGCTCGATGCAGGTGATCTCCAGCGCGGCAACCTCACGGTTGGCCTCCGCCTCGTCGAGGGCGAGCGCCGTGGAGTAGCCCGAGCCCACCTCTATCAGCCGGGCAGGCCGCAGGTGCGCCAGCATCGCCCGGTAGACGCGCCGAAGCGGCCGACGACTGCATCACCGTGGGCACCTCTGCGCTGAAGCAGAAGTTCTCGTTCACGGGCGGCACCGGCTCGGGCCCAGTCGCCGTGCCCGGCCAGGCGGCCTACTTCATCGGCCTGCAGTCCAACGGCACGAGAGCGAACTTCCGCGGCTTCATCAACGCCACCGAGGGCTTCATCACTGGGTCGGCCACCGGGTCATTCGGCACGGTCTCGTCCACGCCGGGACGACATATACCGTGAACGTCGCCCCCTTCGGGAGCAGGTACTAGCAGGCAGCCGGAGACCGGCGGCGGCGGCGCCAGCGCGGGCATGCGCAGAGCGAGCAGTCGCTCCCGGCGCGATGGTGGTCATGGGCCTGCCTGTCGTGACCGCACCGGCACAGCGCCAGCCCGGCGAACGCCCGGTGGGAGACCCGCCACGCGCGCAGCCATCTGAGCATCCGGCAATGGTAGCCGCCATGCATGCCCGGACAGCACAGGAGGCGCAGTGTGGCTCGCTTACCTGGCCGGCCCGGTGGAGCTCACTGAAGGATGAGCGGAGAGGAGGCGATCTTCCTGAAGTGGCTGGCCGGTGTCTCCTACCCGCTGCTAGCGGGCAAGCTGAACCTCTCGGTGATGTCCGCGGCCTACGGCATCTTCGGCCTCTCGCTGATCTTCCAGAGCCACCGCTGGGGCTCCACGCCCGCCTATCACGTACTCCTGCTGATCTTCCGGCCGCAGGCGTGGGCACCCTGTTCCTGCTGTCCGGCCTGGCCATGGGGCTGGCGATGTGGCAGTTCGAGCGGCTCTGGGTGGTGGTCGACTTCCTGCTGCTGAAAGTGGCCATCAGCATCGACCGGCCCCCGGAGGCGCCCGCAGGCGACCAGCAGGAGATGAGCGACTACCCGGCAGACCGTGGATGACGCGCTGACGGCGGCGGCGCGGGACCAGAGAGCCAGCCTCCGGCGCGTCCTGGACGCGGGGTGGGAGAGAGCCCGCGACACGGTAGGCGCCGCCTTCGCCGCGTACGGGCAGGCGCTGGGGCCGTCCCCCCGCTGGCGTGATGCCATCCGGGGACCTCGCTCAGCAGGCCATCGACGAAGCGCGCAACGCGCTGCTCAGGGCGGAGGAGGCGTATGCGCGGGCGACGGGCAGCCTGCGCAGACCCGGGACCCGCCGTGAGCCTGCTGGCCGGCGCCGCGGCGGCCAGCGGCGGCCCGGACACCGTAACCCTGATCACGGGAATCGTCCTGGCACTCGCCGCCATCGTTGCCCGATGAACCGTGAGTCGCACCCGCCGGCCAGCAGCACCGCCACGCACCACAAGGCCGGCAGCGCACCGGTGATAGTCAGGTAGGTGGCGGGCACGCCGCCATGGCTGCCGAACCGGAGCTGGGCTGCCAGCAGGCCGGCCGCGAGCGCGCACCCGCCGTCCACCGCCGCGGCCTTGCGCAGGTAGCTGGCCGTCCAGGTCTTCGTGCCCGGAGCGGCTGACCGGCCGCAGGCATCGAGCCGGGGATCTGCGTCGATAATGCCGTGATCTGTATCGATTATGTTGCCGGCAACGCTCATACCGACCCGACAGCCCCTTTCGCCAGACCCGTCGCACCGGTTAATTCAGCGCACGGCTAGAACGGCTTGCAGTTATCCGGTGCAGCAGAGACTAACAATTCTCGGGTACCAGGCCAGTCTTTTTCGCAAGACTCCGGCGACCGTGTCCCGGCATAAAACTGCCCGGATACGCGCGGGCAAGGAATGCAGGTAGATGCCAGTATCCGGGCGCACGGGCGGCAATCTTCGCCGCTGTCGCGGTGCGCAACGAAAGGCGCGCGGCGAATCAAGCGCTGGCGCGCGGCGAAGCCGGGTCTGGCGAGCGGCGAATCCGGCGCCTGACCGCCAGCCGGGGTCAGCCGGGGCGCCGCCCCTGACCTGAGCTGTGGCCCACGATCACGCCGCCCACCGCCGGGCTGCGGCGGCTGCTCTCGTCCCGGAGCCAGGTGGAGTAATCGCCGTGCGCCACCGCGCGCCGCGCTCTCAGCCGGGCGATGACCGCCACGGACAGGAAGAACGCCACCCGCAGTGCCAGCCGCGGCTCGCGGCGGATCAGCACGGTCAGGTCGGTAATCCGGGTTCGCTCGGTCGATGCTGGCGCGTGCTCCGCCCGCTCGAGCTGGGCAAGCCCGGTTGCGGCGTGAACCCGGCGGCGCAGCAGGTCGGCGAAGGTCCGCGGCGTATGCATGATGACGCGGGCGGCGGGTACGATGGTCCGCTCGTTCGGCCCGAACAGCAGGGCTGCGGCGAGGTCGCCGCCGAGCAACGGCGGCTGGCCGGCCACTAGCTGCTGGCCGGCCTCAGCCACGGCGATGACGCCCCGGCCCCACAGCCCGCGCCGTACATCGGGCAGCCGGGTCCACACGTCGTAGTACCAGCGCACCGGCCAGGGCCGGCCGGCCAGGTCAAGCACCCGCTCCGGGGCCGCGGCGAGTATCCCGGGCTGGCGGAGCGCCGCGACTAGGGCCCGGACGTCGCGGCCTCGCAGTTCGACATCCGCGTCGACATAAATCAGCGGGAAATCCGTTACGACCCGATCTGCCGCGGCAAGCGCCGCATATTTAGATGCGACCGGAATGGTAAGCACCCGGACGCCGGGGCCAAAAGAGGCGGCTATCTCAGCCGTGTCATCGGTGCAGCCGTTGGCAACCACGAGGATATCCAGGCCGCCGGGCGGCGCGACCGGCACGAGCTGGCCAAGCAGGCGCCCGATGACCTGGCTTTCATTATGCGCGGGAATCACGACGGTTGGCATGCCGGAACAGTATCCTGTCCGGCGACGACTGCCCGGCGATCTGTGAAGCATACGCATAAGCGTGGACGTCCGGCCGAGAATGGCAAGACCTTGGAGTTCGGCAATGCCAGTCAAACCGGCACAATCGGCGCGACGGTTACCTGCCGGAGCCGATGCGGGAGTGATCGTCGGCTATCCGGTATCGCGCGGGGAGCGGAAGTCCGCTCGTCCTCGGCGAGGGCGCGCGGCTGAGGTCCGGAACTGTTCTCTACGACGGCACGGCCATCGGCAAGCGCTTGCAGGCCGGACATGGTGTGGTCGTAAGGAAAGGCTGCACGATCAGCGATGACGTCTCCATCTGGAGCAATAGCGTGATCGACTACGGCTGCCGCATCGGCAGCCGGGCGACCCGGCGCCGAGCAGCTTCACCCGGTCGTGGTCCCGTCATACCCGATCACGCGGTGACCCTGCCTCCGCGGCGCGCATCGCCAACGGCAGGCCCACGTATCCGAGGCCGGCGACGACGACCGTGGTCATACCCGCTCGCCGCGCGCTCTGGCCGGAAGTAGCCATCCCGGGCGCCCGCCACCAGCCAGGCCCGGGTACTTGCGGCCAATCTCGGCCAGCATCCGGTCGAGGACGTCCCGCCGGGCGCCGAGGAAATACACGCGGTAGGCGTGGCGGTCAGCTTCGCCGAGCAGTTCAACGAACAGGTCGATCCCCGCCACCCGTTCCGGCACCGGCGAGCCGAGCATCCGGCTTGCCCACACCACCGACTGGCCGTCCGCGAGCACCATCGCGGAGCCGGCCACGGCTTGCCGCAGCCGCTCGTCCCGGTGCATCACGGCGACCTTTGCCGCGTTGACCATGCCGACGGAAAGGAAGCGCCCGTGCTCGACGGCATCGGTGCAGCGGCCGACGGCCTGCGTCATGGTGAGCGCGTGGACGCCGATCCCGAACAGGTTCCGCCGGGTCAGCCCGGCAGCATCAGGGCTCATGGCAATCCCGCCGCAGCGGCAGATCCGGCACCGCGCGTGTCGGCATGGCTGGCTGCCCGGTAGCTGCGGGCAGACCCGGCACCGGATATCGCCGCCGCATGGCCCACTGCCCCGCGGCGGCCGGCAGGTCTGGCACGGCCGGCTGTCCGGTGTCGACCGGCAGGCCTGGCACCGGATATTGCCGCATCGCCCACGGTCCCGCCGCGGCCGGCAGGTCTGGCACCGCGCGTGCTGGCACGGCCGGCCGCGCGGGCAGCGCGGCCAGTTCCGGCAGCCATGCGAACAGCAGCCACCCGAGCTCGCGCGGCCGGCACTCGTGCTCGACGGTGCCCGGCCGGAAGATCCAGTTGAGCGCTCGCGGCCCAGGCCCCGGGCGGAGCCTGGCGGCTGCGCGGCCGGCTCCGCCGCCTGATTCCCGCGGTCACGCAGTGCCACCTTGCGCCAGGTAACCGGCGGCTCGTCGAGCAGCAGGCTCTCGGTCGTTTCCGGCGGCCTGGCCAGCCACCGCAGCCCGCGGCAGATGGCCTCCAGGTGGAGCTGGCCGCCTGCGTCGGCCAGGTCAAGCAGTGCCATCGGCGCCAGCGCATGCTGGTGGACGCCGTAAACCGGGTACCCATCCACGATTCCCCCGGTGCGCGCGTCATGATGGCACCACCATTGCCCGGCCTTACCCTGCGTGCGGCAGATCGTGGCGGCGACCGATTCCGCGGCGGCCAGCGCCTCGGGGTCGTCGGCGCTGCGGTGCAGCCGGGACAGCGCCTGGACCGAATACGCCTGATCGGCGAAGCTGCCCACGCCGGAGTCATGCGTCGCGGTCGCGGCCCCGATCACCTGCGGATAGAGCGCATCGCGGGCCGCCAGCAGGCGATGCCGCGCGGCCGTCAGGTGCCGTTCCACGTCAGCCAGCGGGCGCGCGGCAACCAGCGCAGTAACGATCCAGGCCGCCGCCGCCACGTCCAGCGGGTCGTCCCGCAGGTCAAGCTCGGCAAGCCGCCCCAGCGCACATGGCAGGTCGCCATGCCCCGCCTCGGCCGCCGCCCAGCACAGCAGCGCGACGTCGCCGCGGCTGGTCATGCGTTCGACGCCGGCGGCCAGGCGCCCGATCAGGTCACCGCAGTCCTCGCCGCCGAGCACGCTGCGCCTGCGCTGCTCGGGCAGCCGCAGCAGGCCGAGCGCGGCGATGGCGCCCTCGTGCGCGCTTGTTCCTAACGGACGCAGCTGCCAGGCCCGGTCAGCCATGCGCGTCCCGGACAGCGTGCGCGCGAATTTGCCGGCGGTGACCGCCTGTGGCAGGACCCGGACGGCGATGCGCAGCAGGCGCAGCAGCAACGCGGCACTCTGCGGGTCGTGCTCGGCAATCAGGCGGAGCCGGGTCGCATGCGGCATGGCGGTGCCATCAGGCAACGCTGCCGTGCCGCGCAGTACCACGATTCATCAGCGTCCAGAGCCCCGCTCCCCACGTGGCCACACCCCTCCCCGGTCTGCGGCCCGGATACCGGCCCGGATAGCGGCGGCTGCCTGGGTGACATCAGGGAACCTTGCGGCGGGCGCCGCAACCCCGCGGCTGCTACATGATCAGCAACAACATGTAATCAATCGACTACATCAGGTGAGATCGTAGCGGGCCCCGGTCCGCACCGCTACGGTTTCCGGATGGATGCGCTCGATGTCGAAGGGGCGTGGGTCTTCACTCCCCGTATTCACAGCGACAGGCGGGGGAGCTTACTCGAATGGTTTTGTAACGCAACCGTCCTGGCTGATGCCGGCCGCAGCCTGGAGGTCGCGCAGGCCAACTGCGCAGTGTCGCTGCGCGGCACGATCCGCGGGATCCATTTCAGTGATGTCCCGCCCGGCCAGGCAAAATACGTCACATGCGTGAGCGGGTCGATCCTGGATTTCGTGGTCGACCTTCGGGTCGGGTCACCGGGCTACGGGCGCTGGGCGGCCGTGCCGCTGAATGCGGAGACTCGGTGCGCCGTCTTCATCGCGGAGGGGCTGGGTCACGCATTCGTTACGCTAAGCGACGAGGCCACGGTGCTCTACCTGTGTTCCACGCCGTATGCCCCGGCCCGCGAGCGCGGCGTGCACCCGCTCGATCCCGGCATTGGCATCGCGTGGCCGGCGGGCCTTCCGGTGATCTTGTCGGACAAGGACGCGGCCGCGCCGTCGCTGGCGGAGGCGCGTGCCGCCGGGCTGCTGCCCCGCTACCAGGACTGCCTGGCGCACGCGGCGACCCTGCACGGCGCGTGATCGGGCTGCCCATGGTGCTCCGCGTCCGCCTGGCCTACGCCATCGGCAGCTAGTAGCCGCGACGTCCCCGCCGACAGCCCCATGAAACCCGGGTTTGATAAGTGCGGGTGCCTATCAAACCCGGGTTTCATAGGCTTATGGGCTACCAGGAGTCGGAGCCGAACGCCTGGCGCTCGCGGCGACGCCGTACGGCGCGTGCCGACGGCCGCCGGCGGGCCTCGTTTGCTACCCGCCCGGTGCCTCCGGGCGGGCGGCCTCGCCGCCGCGCATCCGTGCGAGATCGGCTCCGCAGGCCGCGGCGATGGCCGGCCAGGCCCGCCGCAGCGCCTGGTGCCAGTCGCCGATCGGCTGCACTCCTGCTGCCGCGTGGCGGCCGTGGCCGAGCACGCTGTAGGCGGGCCGGCGCGCTGGCCGCGGATAGCTGCTGCTGACCGCCGGGCGCACCCGGTCCGGGGCGGCGCCAAGCAATCGGAAGACCGTTCGAGCCAGCCCGAACCAGGTCGTCTCGCCTGAGCTGGTCGCGTGGTAGATGCCGGCCGGGGCGGGCGACCCGGCGATCGCGATGATCTGGTCAGCCACGTCGACCGTCCAGGTGGGCTGGCCGCGCTGGTCGGTGACCACGTCAATGGTCGGCCGTTCGCCGGCCAGCCTGATCATGGTCGTAACGAAATTCCGCCCGGTCGCCCCGTACAGCCAGGCCGTCCGCACGACCCGGCCGGTGTCCGGGAGTAGCCCGAGCACCGCCTGCTCGCCGGCCAGCTTGGTGCGCCCGTAGGCGGTGCACGGCGCCGGCGGGTCGTCCTCCGCGTACGGCCGCCTGGCATCCCCGCGGAACACATAGTCAGTGGACACGTGCACTAGCCGGGCGCCGGCCGCGGCGCAGGCGGCCGCGACGTTGGCCGCGCCCCGGCCGTTCACCCGGAGCGCGTCATCCTCGTGCACCTCGGCGTCGTCGACCGCCGTCCAGGCCGCGCAGTTGACCACCGTGGCCGGCCGGTGGCGCCGCAGCGCGGCACGGACCGCGTCCTCGTCGGCGACGTCGAGGTCACCGCGAGCCAGGCCGGTCACGTTCTCGCCGTGGCCGCGCAGCACCTGGACCAGGTCCCGGCCGAGCATCCCGCCGGCTCCCGTGACGAGCCAGCCATTCATCCGGCGGGTCCGGTCCCGATCGCCGTCGCCGCGGCGTCGCCCGCTGCCGGATAGCCCGCGCAGGCATGCTCGTCCGGCACGGTCGCCCGGGCGGCATCGAGCCTGCGGCAGGCGCCGGCCAGGACGGCTCGTATAGAACGCGTGCCGGTACGCCCGGTGAACGCCGCCACCAGGATCTTCATGCGCTGATCTGCCCCCTCCTGTGATCGCCGAGCACGAGCCGGTGCGCCTTCGGGACCCGGGGGGCCGGGGTGACCTGCACCTCATGGCCGATCAGTGACGCCTCGATCCGGCCTACCCCGCGTACCGACGCCCCACGCAGCAGGATCGAGTACTCGATCTCGCTGTCGGCGATGGCGCAGTTCTCTGCGACTGACGTGAACGGGCCGACGTAGGAGCGATCCACGGTCGTGCCTGCGCCGATAATGGCCGGGCCCACGATCCGGGACCGGCTGACCCGGGCGCCGCTGCCGATCGCCACCCTGCCGATGAGCTCGGAGGCGTCGTCGACCATGCCATGCTGTGCTGCTTCCAGGCTCTCCAGCACCATCCGGTTGACCTCGAGCATGTCTGCGACGTTGCCGGTGTCCTTCCAGTATCCCGAGATGATCGTGGACCGCACCTTCCGGCCGTCCTCGATGAGCCATTGCACGGCCTCGGTGATCTCGAGTTCGCCGCGACCAGACGGCGCTAGCTGGCGCACCGCCTCATGCACGGCCGGGGTGAAGATGTAGACGCCGACGAGCGCGAGGTCGCTCTTCGGGTGCAGCGGCTTCTCCGCCAGCCCGATCACCTCGCCCTCCTCGTCGAGCTCGGCCACGCCGAACTGGCGCGGATCCGGCACGGCGGTCAGCAAGATCTGCGCATCCGGCCGGACCGACCTGAACTCATCGACCAGCGCGGTAATGCCGCCGACGATGAAATTGTCGCCTAGGTACATGACGAAAGCGTCGTCGCCGAGGTAGTCACGCGCGATCAGGACCGCATGCGCCAGGCCGAGCGGTGCCTCCTGCCGGATGTAGGTGACATTCAGTCCGAACTGCCTGCCGTCGCCTACCGCCGCCCGGATCGCCGGCGCTGTGTCGCCCACCACCATCCCGACATCGGAGATGTCAGCGTCCCTGATGGCTTCGAGCCCGTAGCACAGGACGGGCTTATTGGCGACCGGCAGCAGCTGTTTCGCCGACGTATGGGTAATGGGCCGGAGCCGACTGCCCGATCCGCCGGCCAGCACTAAGGCCTTCATGGCTCAGAAACTAGCGCGCCCGGCGGCTGGCCGGTGCCAGGCCGAGAATTTAAGCTTTAGCGCAGCGACATCATCGGCAGGTCGCTGATATATAAGGCGACTATTCTGCAATCTGTTCTACTTTGCGCATGAATAGCGTAATTGCCCTTACCTGCCGTCTGAGCTGGCCGACGCCGACCTTGTCGTGCTGCCAGGCTCCCGGGCGTTTGCTCGGCGTGGACGCGGCCGCCGAGTTCGATCCGGCGCAATTCGATCTCGGTGCGACCAACGAGGCCCTGTCCCAATGGCGTTAAGTTAAGCTTACATGGGTGTAAGATCGCCTGCATGGCGAGGCCAGGGCAGCTGGTAGTCGCCGGGGACCGTCTGGCGGACCGGATCGGCATCGGCGTGCTGGCGAAGGTGTTCCCGCCCGAGCTGGTGGACCGGGTCGTCGACCATGCGGGCGCCCGCGAGCGGCGCTCGCGGGCGCTGCCGGCCAGGATGGTGGTCATCACTGGCGGCGTCCACGACCCGCTCCGGCTCCGACAGCCGGTGCCGCGGCATGCTCGCTGCGTCCGGTGTCGGTCTTGGCCCAGAAGCTGGCGCCGGTGAGATCGCCTAAACGGTACAGCCCGCGACAGCGCCAAGATCCGGCCCGGGCCGTGGCCCGGGCCGGATCGCCTGTTAGGGGTACTGGCTGGCGGTTACTGGCCGGCCGGGGAACTCACCTGGTGGAACCCGGCGGGGATGGTGACCAGGGCCTTGGCGATGTTGGCGGCGGTCGGACGCAGCCACCGCACGTCGGTCACGGACGTGAAGAGCGAGCCGCCCCCCGCGCCGCCGAACGTCTGCGTCGAGCCGATGATCCGCACTGGGAGGTACGTCTTGGGGTTCACGTACAGGGTCCACCGAGCGCGCGCCCACTTTTCGTGGACGACTCTGGCGTAACCCGCCGACAGCTTGACCGTGATCGGCGTCCCGGTGATCTTCGTGGTTTCCACACCGTTGATCCGGACATGTCCGGTCACGGTGGCGGCGCCGCAGGCTAGCGTCTGATTGACGAAGTCCGCCCAGTGGTTGGTCGCGACCGGGGGCCCGCCCATCCCGAGCGCCGCCTCTTCGGAGCACGCGTTCGGCGGTATGGACTGCGGCGACAGGCTCCACTCGCGGTTGTAGTACGTGACGTAGACGCCAGTGAGCTTCCCGTGGATGAGAGCGGTCCCCATAACCCAGTAGGGCTGCCCGTGGGAGAACTCCTCGGTCCGGTTCCGGGGGCCGTACGCCCAGGTGGGACCCGGTCCCCCGTTACTGGTGGTTTGCCCGTAGAACACCAGGTGCTCTCCGGCGAGCGCCCTCTCGACCCGGCTGACCACGTACGCGACGTCCCGCGCCTTGGCCACGCTAGCGCCGGTCCGCGCCGGGCCGCCGATGGCCCCGGCCGCCGCGGCGACCACGGCCGCTGCTGTGACAGCGGCGGTCCCGCCGGCCACCGCGGCCCGGATGGTCAGCCGCCGCCGGTGGAGCCGGCCGGCCGTGTGGGCCAGCCCCGCGGGCGCCCGCACCCCCGCGGCAAACCTCTCCATCCCCTCGCGCAGCAGTTCCTCGATGTCTGTGTTCATGACCACTCCTTTCGCCCCGTTTCGTGCAAACCTGATTCCTGCCAGCCGTCGGCGAGCCCCCGAAGCCGCCGCAGCCCCCGGGAGGTGGCCGACTTGACAGTGCCCTCCGGCCAGCCGAGTACTGCCGCCGTCTCGGACTCGGTCAGCTGCTCCCAGTACCTGAGCACCAGGACCGCCCGCTGCCGCGGCGGCAACTGCAGCAGCAGCCGAACCATCGCGTCCCGCAGGTCCACCCCGGAGGTCGCATCTGCCGGCGCCTGCGTCTCCGCCCTGAGCAGCCGGAGCTTGCGCTGCAGCCTGCCCTGGCGCCGGTAGCGGTCCGCAGCCAGGTTGTACAGCGTGCGGCGCAGATACCCCTCCGGGTCGCCGTCGAGCGTGCGCCAGTGCCGGAGCAGCCGCTCCAGCGCGGTCTGCAGCAGGTCCTGGCCCGCCTCGCGACTGCCCGTGAGGAGTACTGCCGTGCGCATCAGCAGGTCGGCACGCTCGGCGAGGAAGCGCTCTAGCTCCCCCACCGTTCGGTCATTTGCCACTGGTCATCCTCCCTTCGCCAACCAAGCACGAAGGGGGCGGCGCCCGCGTTCCCTGCTGGCCAGAAATGACTTACGCTCGCTGCTGGCCAGAAGTGACTTGCCCTCGCTGGCTGCGCATGCCTGTGAGTTTCGGGCGCGATTGGCGTACCTGGCGCCTCGGTCATTCGCGCCGAAGGCACCCACCGGAACGGGCACCACACCAGCATCAGACGCATTCCAGAAGGCCCCCGCGCGGTCCGGTCACCATGCCAATTTCGAGCCTGATCACAGGTGGCCCGGCACACCACCTGGCTTGCAAGAGCGCTCGGTAGGCGACATGGATGTGCGGGCAGCCGGGGGGGCCCACCACGCCGTTGACTGGCCGACCGGGGCCAGGGGTCATCTGGGCGGGGGTTCGTACCGGCGGTGATCGGGCGTGCCGTCAGGGTCTTCTGGTGGCGGTTTCGTACTGCTCCGCAACGCTGGCGGGGATGCGCCCGCGTGCGCTGACCGGGATTCCGTTGGCTTGCGCCCAGGCCCGGATGTCGCCGCTGCGCTGACGGCTTGATGCGGTCCGCGCTGGCCGGCGTCGCTGTCCTCGTCCGGCCTTACGGGCGTGCTCGACGAAGGGTGCGAGTTGCGTACGGAACGCCCGGGCGTTCTTCTTGTTCAGATCGATCTCGTACTGCGCGCCGCTGAGCCCAAACCGCACCGTCTCATCGGCTGGGCCTCCATCAAGATCGTCTTCTAGTGCGATGGTTATCTTCGTTGCCATCGCGGCCTCCATGACTGCGCTGGACTGCCTGCACCGTATAGATCAAGTGTCAGGCCGCGATCACCGCACCGCCGCCAGCTGGCGGGCCCTACATGAATCGACCCGCGCCGGAACCTGCTGCGGCGGCCGGCTACCGACCCTCCACACCCCCCCGCAGCGCGGCGATGGTCACCCACCCGGCGATGCCGGCATAAGAGGGAACGAATGGCGTCACAACGAGAGTTCGTACTGGTCGTGCGTGACGCCACCGCCACCGAATGAGACCTTGAACTCATACTGCGACTCGTTTAGCTGCTTGCCGCCGCCGAAGGTACTCGTTCCGAAAGTGATGTACCGGCAGCCCCGGTCCTTGGCAAGGGCGATGCTCCAGTCGATAACGAGGTCGGTGCAATGCACGGCCCGACCTTCCGCTGAGGCCGCCGTGTATTGCTGGTGCAAGGCCCGGCCTGTCGAGAAGTACAGGCTCCCGCCAATGAGGGCATCACCGACCTTTGCGGCGACCAGGGTGATATCGCGCGGAAACCGGGCGTGCAGGCACTCGATTTCCGCCAGCGAATGCGTCGGGGACGCGCCGTGCCGCTGGGCAAGGTTCATTTCGAGGATTCGCCAGAAGGCCGCGACGTTCTGCCAGCCCTCCTCGACGCGCACTCCGGCCGCGTCAGCTTGCTTGCGCGCCCGGCGTCGGTCCGCCCGTTCCCTGCCCCTGGCGGCGACGTCGATCACTGCCGCAAGGTCACAGCCAGACCGCACTGCGCCGAGCCGGAACAGCGCATATAGCTCATCAGCAGCCGGGGCTGACCAGTAGATGTACGGCGTTGCCTTGTAGCGCAGTCGCTTGTAGCCGAGCGCCCGGTACTCATCGGCGATCTCACCGAGTACCCGGATCGCAGCCGCGCCGCAAAGCGAGCCGTCATGAACCAGGCCGCCGTAGGTGAGCCCGGGATGACTGGCGACCACCGCACGCTCAGCAGGATCCTCGGCCGCCGGGAACACGCCGACTGCCCTTCCCCGGCTATTGGTCACCAGCAGCGACCGGTCAAGGAATCGGTCACCGTGATAAGCAAGGAACTTGCGGGTGTGCAAGATGGTTCCGTTGACCGACCGTTCGACCAGATCGTCCCAGGCCGTGGCATCATCCGGCTCATATGCACGGATCGCGCTGCCGATCTTCTCCGGCGTCATGGCCGATCTCCTTTTCGGCACTCATTCGACATGCCTTTACCCTAGTCCATTGGCCGCATGCGGCGTCTGGCCGTTACCGCCGTCCCGGCACGGAGTCGAGGCCGGATCCCAGCGCAATGACTTGACGGTCTGCTGATAGATGGGCGCCGCCGTACTATCTTCTCGATACAACCGCAGGCTGCCAGCAGAACAATGATTCGCTGGTATCTGGCCTGTTACGCCTTGACCGGCGCAGCTCGATTGCGCCAGCTCCAGAATCAACGCAAGCGTCCGGGCTTGAGCTGCCGGATCCGGTGCAGAGACATCAATATCGGACGTGCCGGTGTCTGCTCTCCCGCCTTCGCCCGAGGTCGGCCGAAACAAGTCGAGCCCTGCGCGCATTTGATAGATGAGCAGGACGATTATGAGTACGGTAACGACGCCACTGGCGGCGAGCGCCGTAAGATCAGATGGGGCTATGGCCTTCGCGGCCATTGCGGCGAGTCCTGCCATTGCTGCGCCAGCCAGCGGAAGCCAGACGCGAGTGACCAGAGCGCGCAACCGGATGCCTACCCTGCGCAGTTCTATAAGATACCAGGGCAGGACCAAGCCTGCGGCGACCGCCGATCCGGCCATTGCGGTGCCGAAAATGCCATATGCACGAGTACCCGCGATAAGCGCCGGGATAAGTGCAAGCAGCCAGACTAGCTGAGCCAGAAATACGACGCGAGATCTGGCGAGCACCACGAAAAAGTCGTACACAAGCTCGAAGAAAATGCGTAGAGCGGCCAGCAGGCCCAGCCAGATCAGAGCCTATGCTGCGGGCCACCAGCGCGCACCATAGACGAATCCGATCAGCGGTACCGCCGATCCGCTGAGGAGCACGCAGACTGGCACGGCCACGGCACACAGCATGCCTGCCACATTCAGGAAGCCGGCAATCATAGCCTTTCGGTCATGTTGAAGCCGCGAGAACGCAGCTGGTGCGACGGCGCGGACAGGCAGCGAGAAGATACTGCCCGGCCAGCCGGAGAGATTGCAGGCAAGCACATAACAGCCCAGGGCTGTAGCGCCAAGCAGGTGTCCGACGACGAGCTGGTCCACATTAACGACGGCGAGCGCAATGACGCTTGATCCGCCGAGCGGCAGCCCGAATCGGAGCAGGGCCCGGGCCTTGGCCGCGTCGAACCCGAGGCGCAGCGGCTCTGGCGAGAACGCCACGAGCAGGATTCCGCCGCCCAGGCAGCCCGCCAGCCTGCCAATCGCAAGGCTCATGGCTCCGAAGCCGTGCCAGGCAAGCGCGATGGTAAGGCCGGCGCCTAGCCAGCAGTTTACCTGGTCGGTGATCGCCTTCTTGTCTTGCAGGAAGTGCCGCTGCAGCAGCGCAGCGGGCGTTGAAGTGACCCCATCGATGACAACGCTCAGAGCTAGCACCCGGATGACGCTGGTTGCCGCAGGCGCTCCCATAGCCGCAGCGAACGCTGGCGCGCCGAGAAAGCAGCCTACATAGATGGCAATGCTGCTGACCATCGAGATGGTCATGATGGTAGGCGCTATCTGGCGCGGTTCGCCCTGCCAGCGCACGATGGCGAGGCTGACGCCGAGCTCGTTGAAACTCAGCACGGCGATAAGGGCTACGTAAGCTACCGCATAGGTGCCGAATGAGCGGGGGCCGAGCAGCCGTGCGAGCGCGATCCCGATGCCGACCGTCCCGAACCGGGCCAGCACGTTGCTAGCGAAGCTCCAGCCCATCGCCCGAGACGCCCGGCCCGCCAGCGTGTTCTTGTCGGCCATGGCGAGCGTCTTGCGACGGCGGGCAGGTTCATGCCGTGGCAGCGCGCCAATCCTATGGGCACCGCGGCCGGCAGCCATCCGGCGCCCAGCGCGCCGAGCCGATTGCCCGGGCCGCTTCACCGGGCTTGGGCTGCTGGCGCGGTCGGTGGATGCGCAGGTGGCAATGCTGTCATGGCAAGGCGGCTTGGCTGTGCTCGCATCACCGGCACCATGGCACCGCGTTCGGCCAGGACGCCACCGATATCGTGGGCCGCCGCCGTGTGCATGTCGCGCCCTGCCAGTCCTGCCACGATTCGCTCCATCTATCAAGGTAGCCAGGCCGATTGATCAGCCGCCTCAATCGCGTCCCCTCGGGTGAAAGAATGGGCGTGCTACGGGACGTAGCCGATCTTTTGCCACTGCCGGAAGTAGTTCCGAGCCGGTCCTGTGAACGGCCACCCTGGCCGCTTCCCGCAGTCTGCTGCCGCGCGGATACTGCTGGGCGATGGCTGCCGCGTAGACACCTTCGAGCGTGCTGGATGCGGCCTTGAGGCTGAACCGCTCCCAGACGAGCTGGCTACCGAATGCGCCAAGCTCCGCCCGTAGCGCCGGCTGGTCGGCAAGCGCCTTGAGATGGCACGCGAGCGGGTGCGGGTCGAGATCGCCGGAGCCGATCCCGTAGAATCCGCCGGCCAGGAACTCCTCGGCATCCGGCGGCGCGAACGGCCTGGCGAAGCCGTGTATGCCGAGCACGATCAGCGGCTTGCCGAATGCCATGGCGCGCAATGCCGATCCGCCCATGCCGAGCGCGATATCTGCTGCCGCGTACGCCGGCCGCGGGTCGGTGAGCGATCCCTTCATGACCACGGCCCGGCGGCCGCAAGCAGCGTTGACCTGCTCCGCGGCTTCGTTCAGGGAGCCGAAAGAGGGGCCGTCACCGATGACTAGCAGCTTAATTCTCGGATCATCCAGGATCCGCATGGCAGCTATCGCAAGTCGAATGCCATGGACCTTCACGTCTGGCTCCAGCCGAGACACGACACAGACCACGATGGCCGCATCGAGGCCGTTCGCCTTGCGGAACGCGGCCCCGTCCACGAGCGCGGGGGAGTCGGCGTCGGTGTTCACCGGCGGCTCGATCAGTACCGGCGGCTGCTTCCGCAGCGGCGCGGCCAGGTCGGCAAGCTTGCGAGTGCCGACGATGAGCGGCTGGTACCTCGGCAGCCACGTGGGCACGCATTCCCCGTAGATGGTGGAGACAAGCGGGACGCCGTGCACGAGATGCGGGCCGTAGAACGCGTCCAGGGTCTGCGGGTACTCGTAGGCGTGCACCAACTGGATGCGTTCCTGCGCGACGACCCGCGAGAGTGTCCGGGCCACCGCCCGCCGGACAGGCGGCAGCCCCTGCGTGACCCGGCTATGCCGGACGAGCACCAGCGGCAGCCCGGCAGCGCGAACCTTTTCCGCGACCGGGCCGGGACTGTCCTGGTAGGTGGCGAGGATGGTTACTTCGTTGCCCCGCTCGCGGCTTGCCACGGCGAGGTCAAGGGCATTGAGCTGGCTGCCGCCGAGCTCGAGGTGGTGCAGTCCAACAAGCAACCGCATATCAGGACCTTTTCGGCAAATGTCGAGAATGTGCCGTAGCCAACTGAATCCCCCTTCTCGCCGTGATCACTGCATCAATAAAAGCCAGGCTCCCAGCCAGCCAGCCAGAATTGCAACCCGGTCTCGGATATAGGCCGATGATCAGCCGGGAGAGAATAGTGAAGATACCGGCAAGACCGGGCTTTTGTGATAGTCAGCAAGAGGCAATTCTGCGGAAATGCGGCCAGGCGGCGCGGGTCGAGCATCGAGGCTGGGCAGTGGCATGCGGCGCTAGGACCGTGCCCGCCGCGGGTAACGGCCAGTCCGGCGGAACGCCAGTGCCTGGCCTTTTTTACGTCATGGCGCTTCTGTTCGCTTCCGAAGGCATGCGCAATCCCCGGTCACGGGTTCCCAGGTGCCGCATCGCGTGATAAGCCAGGAGGCACGGGGCAGATCGGAACAGGCGACGGCGTCCGCCGGGGCACGGCCGCCAGGAACACCGCAGGAGGTGCCGTGATGACCCGCCGTTTCGCAAGGCTGACTGTGCCAGCGCTGCTGCTTGCCCTGCCGCTGGCAGTTCCGGCTACCCTGGCCGCGACTTCCGCCCCGGCGGCGGCACAGGCCGGTTCCGGCGCCGGGGTTGTCCCGCAGGGCACGCAAAACAACGCAAGCTACGCGGCGAGTTTCGCCGCCGCGCAGGTCACGAGCACCGACGCGACCTCGGGCCAGGTCAGCTGCTACCGGCCGGAAGATCCGTATTCCGCCAACGACGGCCCGAACGACGGCTACACGGGCATGTCAGCATGCCCGGCCGCGGGCGCGACCACCGGTGAGGACACCGGGGCCTCCGGGCCGTACCCGACCCAGGCCGGCAGCAATCCCGGCTATCCCGCTACGGGCCCGATGCTGGTCAAGGACTACTCCGAATCGGACATCCGGGTCGACCCGACCAATCCGAGGCACCTGATCGGATCGTCGAAATGGTTCGTCAGCGCGGAGGGCTACAACCACGTGCTCGGTTTCTACGAGTCCTTTGACGGCGGCGCGACCTGGTCCACCGGGCACATCCCCGGCTACGAGGGGTGGACCGATAACACCGACCCGGTCGGCGCGTTCGACGGATTCGGCAATTACTACGAGTTCATCCTGCCCTACCAGTTCTTCTACAACTCAGACGGAACCCACAACTTCACCGTGGGCATGCCGCTGGAGCCCAACCCCGCCGAGCCGGCCGAAGCGGTCGCGATGGCGGTCCGCCCGCACGGCGCGACAGCCCCGGCCAACTGGATCACCACCCACGCCGGCCACCCGGACTTCGTCGCCAGCTATGACAGCGTCGGGAACGAACCGGACAAGCAGTGGATGACGATCGACACCAACCCGGCCAGCCCGCACTACAACCGCGTCTACGCCATGTGGGTGGACTTCCACTTCCTCACCCCGGTGCCCTACGTCTCCTACGCCGACGCCAGGCCGGACGGGACCCACACCGACTGGTCCGCCCCGCAGAAGCTGCCGGTCGGCCCGAATAACCCGACCGGGGTCACCTACCTCCTGCCGCACGTGGACCCCAGCGGCGCCATCTACACGACGCTGACCAACTTCTCGCCCAAGAAAGGCTTCTGCTGCGCGTCGGTGTTCGTAGACAAGTCCACCAACGGCGGGAAGACCTGGTCGGTGGCCGGGACCGCGGTCAGCAGCGTGAAACCGCCGCCGCTGGTCTACCCGAACACCACGTTCCGGGACGGGATCGAGAACACCTTCGCCGTCGGCAACCAGCTCGATGCGCAGGGCCGTTACCCGCTATATGTGGCCTACGAAGACTTCAGCGCCGGCGTGGACAACGTGATGCTCACCACGTCCTACGACGGCGGCGCCACCTGGACCAGCCCGGTCCAGGTCAACGACAACGCCAGCGCCGCCGACGAGTTCCAGCCCAACCTCACCGTGGCGCCCGACGGCACGGTCAGCGTGAACTTCTACGACCGCCGCCTCGCCTGCCCCGCAGCCGGGACCGCGCAAGCCGTGGCCGCCGGGCTCGCCCTGGACCAGGTCAACCCCAACTACACCGGCAGCCTGCCGCCGAACGGCGCCGCCAACTACTGCGTGAACGCGAGCATCCAGTTCTACACCCCGCAACTGAGCCCGATCGGGCACAACATCCGGATCAGCCAGCACACGTTCGACCCCCAGCTCAACGCCCCGCACACCGCCTGCGCGACCTGCGAGACCACGTTCATCGGGGACTACTTCGGGAACACGGTGGGCGCGAAGCCGGGCGGTGCGGTGGACTACTCGACCTTTGCCTCCACTTACGACGACGGCACCAACCCCGCTCACTACCAGCAGCAGATAGTGGCGAGCGTCCGGGTGCCCTGACCACCACAGGAAATCGGCAGTGCGGCCGTGCTGAGCGCGGCGGCGGCGCAGGGTGTGGCCGCCGGCTCGGCTGGCCATGGCTCTTGGCGCGGCGGACGGTTTGCCGATCACCCGCGCCCCAGGCGGGTCAGTTCCGCGGCGTAAAGACCAGGGCCGGAAATCTCGCCCGATTCCCCCCGTATCCCCACGGTGGCCGGGACGGTCCGGGTACCGTTACCCCGCGTCGGCAGGCCGCTGCCGGTGCCGGTAGGCATCGCGTGATGCTGCTCGGTGTGTGAGCCGTGCGCCTGTCAGGGTTGGGAGGACAGATGCGGTCTGCGAGCTTATTGCGCTGTGCCCGGATCGCGGCAGCGGTGACTGCCGCGGCGGCGCTCACCCTGCCTGCGGTGCCCGCCCTGGCGTCATCTTCCGCGGCGTCGCCCGGCGGGTGGGCAGCCGCCGTGGAAGGCGCGCAGATCCTGCTGTCCAGATCGGTGGGGCCGCCCACCTCGGTGGTCGGTGTCGGTGGAAGCGGGTTCGGCGCATCAGAGGGTGTGGACATCTTCTTCGACTCCATCCTGCTGGCCGCGACACAAACCGCCGGCTCGGGAACTTTCGGCCCCGTCAAGATCACGATCCCGGCATCCGCGCTCCCCGGTCGGCACACGATCTCGGCCAAGGGAAGCAGCACCGGACGGGTGGCGACGGCCGTCTTCACGGTCAGGACCAACTGGGCGCAGTTCCGTTTCGGGCACCGCCACAGCGGCGTCAACCCGTTCGAGAACGTCCTGGGCGTCAGCAATGTCGCCAGCCTGCAGAACAAGTGGACCCTCGTCACCGGGGCGGGGGTGGAATCGTCACCCACGGTAGCCGGCGGTGCGGTCTACGTCGCGTCGAACGACGGCACCCTGTACGCGGTGCGGGCAACAACCGGGAAGCCGATGTGGACGCTGCACACTCCCCGCCCGATAGTTTCTTCCCCTGCCGTGGCTCACGGGGTGGTGTACGTGGGCGCCGAAGGAGGCGGCCCGGTTCTTTTCGCGCTGAATGCCAGCACCGGCAAGCAACTGTGGAGCTTTTCGCTCACCAACACCAGCACGGCGGTGCCCGACTCGCCGGCGGTGGCGAACGGCGTGGTGTACTTCAGCGCCACCAACGGCTACCTCTACGCGCTGAACGCCACCACCGGGAAGAAGCTGTGGAGCTTCCACACCGGGGCCGCCGGTCCAATCTCGCCTGCGGTGGCCAACGGTGTCGTGTTCACGGCCTCGAACACCGGCACGATCTACGCGGTGAACGCGGCCACGGGCCAGCAGCTGTGGAGCTTCAGCACCGGCGCCTTCACCACCTCGTCCCCCGCGGTGGTGAACGGCGTGCTCTACGAGGGCTTCGGCGATACGCTCTTCGCGGTGAACGCTGCCACCGGCCAGGAGAAGTGGACTTTCGTGACCCACGGCCACGGCGATGTGGACTCCTCCCCCGCAGTGGCGAACGGGCTCGTGTACTTCGGATCCAACGACAACAGCCTCTACGCGATCCATGCGGTCAACGGAGGGTGGGATTGGGTCCTCTCCGCCAGCAACGCCGTGACCAGTTCGCCAGCGATAGCGAACGGGGTTCTCTACTTCGCCTCCGAGGACGGCACCATCCGCGCGCACGACGCGAACACCGGGTCGTTCCTCTGGGCCTTCACGACCGGAGGGCAGGTGAACTCGTCCCCAGCGGTCGCAAACGGCTTCCTGTTCGTCGGCTCGGACGACCACAACATGTACGCCTTCGCCCTGCCTTAGGCTGCTCCGAGTTGATCCGAGACAACCGCTCCGTTACCCTGCCCGCACTTGGGAGGTGGGCCACCATGCGTTGGGGTCGGCGGGTTTTGGCGGGTTCCACCATTGTCGCGGCCGTGGGCTTCGCCCTTCCGGCGGCCGCCGCGACGACGTCGTCGCAGGCGTTAATCGCGACGACGACCACGCTCACGTCGTCTTCGACATCGGTCACCCGGGACTCGTGGCTGACCTTCACCGCGATGGTGAGCGCCGCCAGCGGCACCCCCACAGGTTCCGTGACCTTCACCGATACGAGCAACGGGAGCGTCCTCGACACTGCGGAGCTAAGCACGGGGACCGCGACCTTCTCGACAGCCGCGCTCGCCTCAGGGTCTCGAAGCATCGTGGCCT
>Ga0137384_10000975_pt1 | contig 22328 bp, 24 predicted proteins | sample SagtaG_2_FD_104922 | JGI IMG/M metagenome (GOLD analysis project Ga0137384, IMG submission 104922) | Vadose zone soil microbial communities from Sagehorn Ranch, Mendocino, California, USA - Sage2_R_60_16 metaG | ecosystem: Environmental > Terrestrial > Soil > Vadose zone | place: USA... | reverse complement strand
GACATTGAACGTTTTTACCCGGTCACCACCGGTTCCGCACGTGTCCACGAGGAAATCGCTCACCTTTGGATGAATTCTTCTGCTGAACTCTATCATTACCCTGGCGAGTGCCGTTACCTCTTCTACCGTCTCGCCTTTCTTCTTCAGCGCTACCAGGAATGCTCCAATTTGAGCCGGAGTCGCCTGGCCCGACATGATCTCTTTCATAGTCTCCTGTGCCTGTTCTCTCGTCAGATTCCTGTTCTCCAACAGTATCGGAATGCACTCTCTGATCAGGACCTATCACTCCGCGAGAAAATTTTGGATCAGACGCATTCCGGGGGCGGTGAGGATTGATTCGGGATGGAACTGGACGCCTTCGATCGGATAGTCTCTATGTCTAACTCCCATGATTTCATGATCATCAAGAGACTCTGCTGTGACCTGGAGGCATTCTGGGAGAGTTCGTCGGTCCGCGACGAGTGAGTGGTAGCGTGTTGCGTCGAACGGGTTTTCGATTCTTCTGAAGATTCCTTTTCCATCGTGTCTTATTGGGCTGGTTTTTCCGTGACGTAGCTTTTTGGCCCGGAGTATCTTTCCTCCGAACCCGTGTACGATTCCTTGGTGTCCTAGACAGACACCGAGAGTCGGAATCTCCTTGCTGATAGTTTGTAGAATCGCGGTACAGACTCCAAAGGATTCAGGGTTGCTCGGGTTCCCTGGGCCTGGTGAGATGATGATCCTGTCCGGATGAATCCGGTGGACTTCTTCGAGGTCCGTGGTATCGTTTCTTCTGACGTGAACGTCGGTCGTAATTGTGCCAGAGTATTGGACGAGGTTGTAGACAAAGCTGTCATAGTTGTCGATTATCAGAACCTTCACTAGTTGTTCTACTCCTGTCCCTCGCTCATTGCTGTGAAGAGTGCCGCAGCCTTCCGCTCGGTTTCGATCCACTCCTTATCAGGAACTGAGTCGGCGACTATGCCTGAACCAGACTGGAGATAGCAGATGTTATTCTGGGCGCACAGGGTGCGTATGGTAATGGCGAAGTCAGCGTTTCCATTAGCTGAGAAGTAGCCTACTGCTCCAGCGTAGGGTCCCCGGGCTACTGGTTCGAGTTCTTCGATAATTTGCATGGCCCGAACTTTCGGGGCGCCAGATACTGTTCCCGCGGGAAAAACGGCACGGAAGAGGTCGAGGCTGGTGAGTCCCTTCCTGAGCTCTCCAGTCACCCGGGAGACAATGTGTTGGACATGGCTGTAGCTCTGAACCTTCATAAACTCCGGCACCCGGATCGAACCGTAACGAGAGACTCTTCCCAGGTCGTTTCGTGCTAGGTCAACCAGCATGACGTGCTCGGCTCTTTCTTTCTCATCATGGAGGAGTTCTCCAGCGAGCGCTCTGTTGCGGGAGGGGTCTCCGGTGAATGGGCGGGTTCCAGCGATCGGGAATGTTTCGACGTTGCTTCCAATCTTGCGAGCAAGCATCTCTGGGCTTGATCCGACTATCTGTCGTTGACCGAATTTCAGAAAATACATGTACGGGGACGGGTTGATCTTTCTGAGACGCTGGTAGAATGGGAGTAGTGATCCTCGGAAAGGAATCTTGTAGCGTTTGGAAACGACGACTTGGAATACGTCACCAGAACGAATGTATTCTTTAGCTCGTTCCACTCTCTCACAAAAGTCTCTACGGTCCAGGCTTGACCTCGGGCGGCCGAAGCTTACCTCGCTGATTCTGGGCTCATCTTTCATCAGTAGCTCCACGTCATCGATTTTGTTTCTGTTGCGATAGAAGTAGTGGGCTTGTTTCTTGTAGTGGTCGAAGACTATTCCATCAGTGAAGAGGCCGAATTCCAGATCGGGGAACTCGTTGCGAATTCGAGTCTTGCGCGGTATCCTTTCGAAGCTGCGAACTAAGTCATATGAGGCGTATCCGACCAGGCCGCCAACGTACCTTTCCCCGGGTCGACCGCTCGCGTGATGCGGAGCGATGCCTGCTAGGATAGTTAACGGATCCTTGTTTGCGAGGATCTTTCTCTCCGATGTTTCTCTGTCTATGATTTCCACGTGACCATCGGTTGAATGGACGATCGCGTCTGGATCGAAACCAAGGAACGTGTACCGTGCTAGCCGTCGTGGCCCTTCTACTGATTCAAGAATGAAGCAGTTCTCATGGCTCGCTTCCAACATTTGAAAAAGTTGGATTGGTGAGAACGGGCTGTCGAAAGGAAGATAATTCAGCCTAGTCGAGTGCTGAAGCAGTTGGGGTCCAAAGTCTATCCCCCATGGACATCGCCTTCGAAATTGTACTTCTCTGTACTATTTATCGCTTGCGTGACCATTTCTGTACATTTGACAGGAGCTTCCTTCGGGCGAGAGCTGTATCTCTAGGTCTCATTCCTTCGAGCCTATCTGATATTCTGAGAAAGTCTTGACGCGCCTCGGGTACGAAGGGGTTCATCATCTGGATCGCACGAATGGTCTCCCAATTTTCGATCATTCCCAATATTCTCTTTTCAGTGTCTCTCAAGGATCTTGTCCGCGGCTCTCCACCTTTGTCTGCAAGTGCCACGCCCAGCATTATCAATGCAAAGTGGTGAAGGCCCTGAGCGTAAGCCATTCTCCTGTCGTGCTGAGCAGCGGTCATCTCGTACATGTTGACTCCGGAAGCCCTGAAAGCCTCGTCGAGCCTCTTCCAGCGAGGGCCGATTCTGAATGGAATCATTACGACGTTTTGGCCGTAAAGCTGGTCAATGTCCGGCCCGAATAGAGGATGAATGCTGACGTACTCAACTACTGAGGAAGTCTGGGCAGCGATCCGATCGGACACACCCGTCTTGACCGAGGAGACGTCAGAGAGTAAGCTGCCATATTTCATGAACGAAGCCGTTTCGACCGCGACACGTTCAGTCTCTTCTAATGGAACGGAGACAATGACTATGTCCGATTCGGTAGCGTCGTGTATGGTTCCAGGCTCAACCCCTATCTCCTTCGCGGCTTTCGCGGTTTTCTCGATCGAGCGTCCTACGACTCTAACACGGGCTCCCTGGAGAGAAGCAAATCCAGCAATGAAGCGTCCCATTCTCCCAGTTCCCCCGATCACGAGGACCCGTAGCCCTTTGAGTCTAGAAACCCGCCTATCCTGGGTCTCGTCTTGGGCCCTGAAGCTGAGCCTGAAAATCTCCTGAAAGATCTTTTGCACCATTCCCGGTTCGAGGTTGAGCTCTTTCGACAGACGCGTCATTCTGTCTAAGATGGTCCTTTCGCGTTTTGGGTCTTGGAGGGGCATTCCTCTGATTCGTTTTATTCGGCCAAGGAGTCTCGCGTCCTCGTTCCTAGACTTGAGGAGAAGAGCGATTTCTTGGTCTATCCCGTCGATTCTCGCTCTCAGTCTTTGAATCTCATCCAAGTCGGAAACGCCGATCTCTCCGATGTGTGAACTGTTGATTATGGTTCCTGCATACCATGGGCTCCTAGCGTGAAGGTTCTCAGTTTTTCAGGACGTGCGGGATCATTCCACCGCGTATCATGAGATCGGCGACACCGATCGAGACCATTGCCTGAACGACCGGGACCGCTTTGGGAACCACGCATGGGTCATGCCGGCCTTTGACTTCCAGGCGGGTTTCTTCCATTTTGGAAAGATTGACGGTTTGCTGTTGCTTGGCGATAGACGAGGGTGGCTTGAAGGCGACTCTGAGCAATAGTGGCATTCCAGTTGACATTCCCCCTAAAACCCCTCCAGAGTTGTTCGTAATTGTTACTATCTTGTCTGCCTTGATTGTATACTGATCGTTGTTCTCTGAGCCCTTGAGTTCTGACGATTTGAACCCTGAACCAAACTCGACTCCCTTGACCGCAGGTATCCCGAAGATTATCTTGGCTAGTTCTGCGTCTAGCGCATCGAATAGGGGTTCGCCCACGCCGACGGGCAGGTTGAGGACTGTGCATTCTACGATACCACCCACGCTGTCTCCATCCGATTTAGCAGCTAACACGGCGACGCGCATCTTTTCGGCGGTCTCCTCGTCAGGGCATCTCATCGGGTTTTCATAGGTCATTTTTCGTAAACCCTCGATTCCGGGCGTGGATTCGAGTCTAACACCCCCAATTGCCGAGGTGTGTGCTAGAACCTCCACTCCGTGAGTCTGTAAGAGTCTCTGGGCAACGGCGCCCGCCGCGACGAAGGCAGCTGTCATACGGCCCGAGAGCCGCCCTCCCCCGCGATAGTCGCTGTATCCACCGTATTTGATCTTAGCAGGATAGTCCGCGTGGCCAGGCCTTACTACATCTTTGAGGGGTTCGTAGTCTGCTGACTTGACATCTCTGTTTCTTATGTGGATGGTTATCGGGGCTCCGGTAGTGTGATCTTGGAAGATTCCAGAGAAGATTTCTGCAATGTCGGGTTCACGTCGTGCCGAAACTACAGCCTTCTCCTCCGGGATTCTCAAGTCCAAGGCTCGTTGAACACCTGTTGCCGTTAGAGGCAGTCCTGCGGGACAACCGTCAATTGTGACTCCCACTACGGGCCCGTGGCTCTCGCCGAAACAAGTGACCACGAACGCTTTCCCGATGGAATTACTCCACATTGAACTTCGCTCCGAGAGCTTCTAAGTCGCTGAAGAATCCGGGATACGACTTTGAGACAACTCCCACATCTTCAACCACGGATTCTCCCCCGGCAGCCAGAGCCGCGACTGTGCAAGCCATGGCAACTCTGTGGTCGCGGTGAGACGACAGTTTTTCTCCCGAAAGACAATCAACGCCGTCGATCGTAATCCGATCCTCGTTAACTGCTATTCGTGCTCCCATCTTGACGAGTTCAACGGGTATCGTAATCAATCTGTCTGTCTCCTTGTAGCGCAGTCTCTTTACGCCCGTTATCGTACTCTTGCCTTCAGCTTGGGCTGCGAGAAGCTCCAAGACTGGAACTAGGTCCGGGTGGTCGCTGGCTTCAAAATCGAAGCCTTTCAGCTGGCTCTTAGAAACTGTCAACTCTCGGTCGGTCTTTTCGATCTTGACGCCAATCTTCGGAAGCAGTTCGAGAATGATTGAATCCGGCTCCAGATGATAATCTCCCTCGATGGACGTTAGAGTAACCGAGTCTCCGGCTGTCGCTCCCACAGCAGCTATGAAAGCGGCAGAGGAGAAGTCACTTGGCACTTTGTGGGTTGCAGGCTTGTATTCCTGGGGTGCAGGAATGAGGAATGTTCCCTTTTCCTGTTGGATCGTTATTCCGTGCTTTTCCATGATGGCGAGTGTTAGTTCAACGTACGGTTTAGATTCGAGGCTGCCTTCGACGTTTATCGTCACGTCGTTCCGAGCGGAAGGCGCTGCTAGCAGTAGGCCCGATATGAACTGGGAGCTGATTTCTCCGTTGATAGTTGTGGCCCCGCCGTTTAGAGGTCCCTGAACGGTCACCCGGAGGATATCTGTTGCTTGGTGAAGATCCGTTAACGCTCCAAGCTTCGTTAGCGCTTGTAGAAGCGGTTCTATGGGCCGGTTGGCGAGTCCTGTTCTTGTGGTGAACGTTATCTTCTCGGTCCCGGTAGTTGCAATCGCGGTGAGGAATCGGAGTGTTGCTCCTGATTCTGCGCAGTCAAGATGTTTCTCTGGGGAGGATGGAACGCCGATGCCCTGGACTTCTATCTCGTTCTTGCTTTCGTGGACCCTTGCTCCCAACTCTTGGATTGCGTCGAGGGTGGCGACTGTATCGTCGCTTACTAGAGCGTCTTTGATCGTGCTCTTTCCTCTAGCCAGCATCGATGCGACTAGGGCTCTGTGAGTGTAAGCCTTCGAACGGGGGGCTCTGATCTTGCCGTTCAGTTGCTGGGGTCCGGATATTCTGACTCTCATTCTTCGATCATCGCTTTCTTGCTGTTAGGAGAGCAAAGGAGGACTTGGCCGGGATATTTTTCCCAAGCCTTCTTCACGTTGTCGACTTTGTCTTCTTGGGCGATTGCTGCGATAGCGGGACCTTTGCCGGAGAGCCCTGCCCCGAGAGCCCCGGCCTCGAGTGCTGCGAGAGCTGGTTGAGGGTCCTCGCCTAACACCGATGAGTAAACTAAGCCGTTGAGTGTTAGAGCGTCCCAGACATGCTCGCTGCATGCTTCTCTGTAGGCCATTTCTGCCAGCCTGTTTATTGCTGCGAATTTGGACCCATCTAAGCTCCCAGTGTAAGTCTTTCTGGGAGGAACTAGGATTATCACCCGAAGTTTCGGTGGAATAAAGATTTCCTTCACAACTCGTCTCAAGTTATTGTCGGTAAGCACTGCACCGCCATGGTAGGATGCGAACGAATCGTCGAATGCTCCGGTAATACTCACGCCAGCTTCTACGCCGGCGTCTGTCACGATGCCCAGCAGGATATCATCGTTGGGATCTATGCCAAGTGCAGACACTGTTGCCAGGGCTGTTGCGTTTGCTGCGGCGCTGCTGCTCTTCAATCCTACCGCAGGGGGAATGTTAGATGATGTGATGACTTCACCGTTGACCTTGTCCCGGTAGCCGTACTGGTCGAGGATTCTTTCCACGGTGGTCACGACAAGCTTTGTTGACTCGTCAGGGTGAGTGGCGCTGAAGCCTGAGATCGCGCCTGTTCCGTTGTGAAGCGTGACCTTGGAAGAGGTCCATAAGTCGATGCTTAGGGCGCCGCCTTTGCCAGTTGAAATGGCGTTGAGAATACTTACGGCACCATAAGATCTGGCTCGGCCGATCCCCTTCATTTCCAGTCCCTACCAACATGTTCTACTAGGATTGACCTCATTAGTTGGAACGGTGCTGGCTCCCGCATCCATATCTCGTACGAGAGTGCGGCTTGCTGAACCAGCATTTCTAGTGCACTGACTCTTCTTATTCCGTCAGGAAGTTTGTCCAAAGGCAGGTCGTAGGCAAGGTCGAAGACCCACAGCCCTGCTGGAAGTTTCGAGTCCGTGGAGTTGAGGGTTCGGATTAGAGTGGCTGTCTGGACTGGTGTCGCGTCGACCAGAAGGTTGGCGGTCGCCACGAATTCTTCGAACACCGGTTTTGTTAATGGTCCGCTTGACAGTCGTCTATGTCCGGGGATAGTGTCTGCAATGTTTTTTGCTTGTCTCGGGTCTCTGCTCAGAACGGTAATGTCTGACTCTCGTGAAAGTGTTTTCACGACAGCTCGAGCAGCTCCCCCTGCCCCAAGAACGACTATCTTTTGACCGGCGGGGTCGAACCCGTGGGCCTTGATAGCCCGAGCTGCTCCCTCACCGTCAGTGTTGTGGCCAACCAGTCCCCGATGATTTCTAGATACTGCGTTAACGGAGCCGGTTTCTCGCGCTGTGCTTTCGATATCATCGAGCAATTCGACGATTCGTGTCTTGTGGGGCATGGTGACATTGAATCCGTCGAAGCCGAGCGCTCTCGCAGCGGTCACAGCCTCGTTCAAGTGCTCAGGTTTGACAGCGAATGGTAGGTAAGTTCTGTGGGCGTTCATTTTCTCGAAGGTCTTGTTGAAGATGATCGGACTCAGGCTGTGGCTAACCGGGAAACCGTAGAGGCCGAGGACCTTCGTTTCGCCATCGATCATCTGAGCATTCTACTCCAATCCCAATGTGTGGTAAATGCTTCGTAAGTCAGAGATGGTGGGCTGTCCAGGTGCGGTTTCTAATCCTCGTTCTAGAGAAGCATAGGTGAATGCTGCCCCACAGTACGGAGCCATCACTCTCGACCATACGCCTGTATGTCCCATAGCGAAGCTGACTAGTGGTGTGCCTGTTTCGCTTTTCTGGGTTAGTAGGTTCATAACGGTGAGATTATCGTCTGAGGATTTGGCTGTAGTGACTATCTTGCAGATGTCGGGCTTATACCTCTCCAGTTCTTCTCTGGTTGATTGGAGAGTCGATATCGTTGGTGTTCGGAAGAAGTCGTGGTGTGAGAGAATTATTCTAGCTCCTCTTTCTTGGAAAGCGTTTATTGTCTTGGGCAGAGTTGGAGTGCGGAGTTCAATGTCGACGTAGGAGAATCCATCTTCCACAGCGCTGAACAGTTCTTTCACTCGGTCTGCTTCAGATCCATCAAATGATCCTCTGTCTGATACAGACCTGTTAGTCGCTATCAATGGTTTTTCGACGGATCTTGCTACTTTCGATAATCCACGGGGGCTGCGGAGCTTGTCGAGCCGGACCTCAATAAGGTCGGCGGCCAGTCTCTCAGCTCTCTGTGCCCGCCCAAGTAGCTCGGAAGTGTCGGTTGAAGAGATGGAGACGCAGATCTTTGCGTTCACCGTTCTATTATCATCTCGTCCGGGACGGGGGTTCCAAAATGGCGTCCTCCTTGGTCAAGTCTCACAAGAACGTCATCTCCTGGTTTCAGCAACGAGACCGCCTTGGACCCGTTCGGTGTTATCATGCGCACCGTTTCCGCATTCTGCACGATAGTCTTGAGAACGTGGTCTCCGTTGGAAGCTTCGATGAGAAACATGGGCCTGCGTTCTATCTTCACTCTGGCAACGTCTACTGTCCGGCTCTTGCCAGATGAGTCGACAAGTAGAACTGTATCGCCGGCAGAAAGTTCTGAGAGGTAGCAGGTCTTCCCTTCGGACTTCAATGCGTACAAGGATACCGGGCCGGCATTGACGCGGAAGGGTCTTGGATTCACGTGAGGATTTGCATTGACCTCTCCTTCGATGAGGAATAGGCCGCTTGACGAACAGCCAGTTAAGAGTCCCTCGCCTGGTTTGATTATCTCTACGGTATCGACGCAGACGCGTGAGCCTGACCCTATTTGGCGGACCGCGGTGATTGTTGCGCTGTCGAGAGAGACGCTTCCTTGCCCCCCCGTGACCAGGTCTCGGGTCTTGAGAATTTCATCGTTGTTGTTTGAGGAGAGGACTATTCCATCGACTCCCAGCTCGAGACAGTTCAAAGCAAGTCGGCTTTCTTCGAAGGATCGAGTCCATGCTAGAAGCTTGGAACCCCCCTTGGACTCGGCGATCAGATTCTCGAGAGGAATTACTTTCCAGTCAGGACATTGAACCAGCACATAGTCCGGACCGAATGCCAGAGCCTGCAATACCCTTTCATGATCCTTCCGGTGTTCAACCGAGATCTCGAAAGCTACTCGGCCATTCCTATCTTTTGCATCTGCAAGCTGTTTCATGTCCGACACGATGACTATGTCGGCATCTCTTCGTCGTGAGGCTGTTCGGGTTTTTGAATGGGGCGGTAGTCTTTCGACTAGGATTGCGTCTGGACGCGCGTCTCTGATTAGTTGCTTGAGTGTCTCGGGTGTGACGGTTGGGCTAGGTTGTAGCCAGAACTCTTTCATTTTTCTCACCCAGAATCGTGAGTGCCTGTGATGCGTTTGCGCCGTTGTGAACTATGTCGACTAGTGCCATGGTCATCTTGGTCGGATCGTCGTGTTGGAAGACATTTCTGCCGATCGAGACTCCAGCAGCGCCAGCCTTGACTGAGTCTGAGATCATTTGCAAGGCTTCTCTGTCGGTTGTGGCTTTTGGTCCTCCAGCGATCAAGATCGGTACCTTTACCGCTTCGATCACTTTTCGAAAGCTGTCGATGTCTCCCGTGTAATTTGTTTTGACGATGTCCGCGCCGAGCTCATAGCCGAGCCTGGCCGCGTGGCTTACCACATCATACGCGTGTTCATTCTGTATTCCTGGTCCGCGTGGATACATCATTGCTAGTGTGGGCATGCCAAGGCCATCGCATTCTTCGACGACGCGAGCGAATCGGTCGAGCATGTCCTGTTCGCGCTGAGACCCCACGTTGATGTGTACTGAGACAGCGTCGGCACCGAGACGGAGCGCTTCTTTGATCGTCGTTACCTGGGTTTTCCATTGTGGATCGCTGGTCAGTCGTGTTGCGCCGGAGAGGTGCAGGACTAGTCCAAGTCTCTTGGTGTCGACTGTCTTGGCTACTCCTGCATGAACAAGGACCGCGTCTGCCTCTCCCTGCGAGATGTCATCGACTATTCTAGCCATGTCCTCGAGTCCGTGTATGGGTCCAACGGAGACGCCGTGATCCATTGGAATCACGACCGTCCTGCCGTCGTCGCGAAAGATGCGTCGGAGCCGTCGGGTCTTGCCTGTTTCCATTGGTTCTCACTGGATGTATTTCTGGGCGGAGAGGAGTTCTGCGTTGAGGATCGAGCAGCCTGCTCCTCCCCTCACGAGGTTGTGCCCGAGAGCGATGTATTTGACACCTTTGAGCGCGGGGTCGTTCCGAATCCTTCCAACGCTGACTGTCATCCCCTTGCCTTCGTCAACGTCTATCCTTGTTTGGGGACGATCTTCTTCTTGGCGGACGATTATGGGGTGTGTGGGTGCTGTTGGGAGTTTGAGCTCTTGCGGAGTTGACTTGAATTCAGTCATTACACTAGTTGCGTCTTCTGATGTGATTGGTATTCGGGTCTTTGCGAAGACTGCTTCAATGTGACCATGTATGGTAGGGACGCGGTGGCAGCTTGCGGATACTGTAATCGTTGCAGGTGTTGTAGGTGTTCCCAGTATCTTGTTTGTTTCTCTTTCCACTTTCTCCTCTTCGTTTCTTATGAATGGGATTACGTTTTCAAGAATGTCCATTGAGGCGACCCCTGGGTAGCCTGCTCCAGAAATTGCTTGCATAGAAGAAACGACCACCGTGTCGAGGCCAAACTTGTCATAGAGGGGTTTCAGTGAAAGTGTCAGAATACTAGTTGTGCAGTTGGGATTGGTTGCTATGAATCCGTCCCATTTCATCCGCCTCCTCTGCTCCTCTAGGAGACTCGCATGGTCCGCGTTGACTTCAGGATTGAGCAGAGGCACGTACTGGTCCATTCTGTGCGATGAAGCGTTCGAGAAGACTGGCAACCCTGATCTGGCGAAATCCTCCTCGATCGAAGCTGCGACGTTGGTTGGAAGTGCAGAAAAAACAATATCTGGATCGTCGAGGGCTCGAGGGGTTGCCTCTCCAACCACGAAGTTACGGATCTTCTCTGAAAGGTCTTGTTTACCCTTCAAGCTTGTGCTCTGCGCATAGGATTTTCCCACGCTTTTGTCGCTGGCCGCAACGGATGACACTTCAAACCATGGATGATTGGATAATAGCTGCACGAGCTTTTGGCCCATTATGCCCGTGGCTCCAAGGACCGCAACTCTCTTCTTCCCCATGCTAGTTGCGCTCCAAACTGTTCCGGATCAACCTGCTTGCCCGTTTTCTGGCTTTCCAGTCGAGAACTATGATTACTGAGCTTGTGATAGTCAGTATCCCGAATATGTTGATATCGTTTGACCGCAATGCGTCGCTGATTCTCGCCACCACTCCAGGCGTATCCTCTAGCCCAACTCCTCTAACGGTGATAAGACTCAGGCCTCGTCTTGTGGCCAAAGCCACGCCAGACGGGCTCTCAACTATTTTTGCGTGGAGTCGCGCAATTTGTCTCTCAGTTAAAGAGTCGTCCGAGACGTAGAGTATCATAGAATCAGAGTCTTCCGAAACGGCTAGTAGGTTGCGTTGAACTATGCGGATCGCCTGCCGGGTTAGGTTAGGGTTCTTGGGGAGCCCCTTGCCTACGAGGGTCAGTGATGCGACCGGGTGTGGGTTGTGTACCTTTACGTCAAGTGCTGGTAATGGCTCACCCGTGATTATCGTACCTTGTGATCGAAGGTTTGAGGAATTGTGGGAGACGACGCGGATGTTGATGCTCGGGTCCTTGTAGCGTAGCGCTTTACGATGGATGAATTTTGTCCCAGAATCTGCTATTCCTACCAGGGACCGAATGTCGATTGTCTTTAGAAGCCTAGCGTCTTTCACGATCTTCGGGTCGCCGCTCATTATTCCTCGAGCATTAGTGACTAGAACAACTTCTTCTGCTTCTAGGGCTTTTGCTAGGAGTAGGGCCGTCGTATCGCTTCCTCCCCTTCCAAGAGTGCTTATCCGGCCGTCGCGTGTTCTGCCGATGAAACCGGCAATTACGGGGACTACGCCTTCTGACAGGAGCGGCGCGACATATCGTCGTATTCTAGTAATGCATTGTTCTCTTAGCGGGTTCGCGTTTGAGAAACGTTCGTCTGTAATGATGGGCCAGTCTTTGTCAGATGGGTCGAAATAGCGTGCTTGGATTCCTCTCGCCTTCAGCGATGCGGCGAAGATTCGGGCGCTGGTTCTTTCGCCCATGGCTAGAATATCGTCGCGGTCGGTTTCGACGATGCCAGACCTACCATTGGTGAGATCCAAGAGCGTGTCTGTCGTATTGCCGACGGCGCTGACGATGACCACCACTCGGACACCTGCCGAGTATTCGCAGCTCACTGCCTCGGCGGCACGGTTGATCAAACGAGCGTGCGCAAGGCTTGAACCACCAAACTTGACGATAATCGGCCCTCTACGCTTCAGGAATCTGCGTCCACGGGTATGTCTGTTCCTTGCAGCTTGAAGATTTAGAGGTTGTTCGGGCGCTTCAAGCGACGGAGGTCGCGGGGTCGGCCTTATGCCAGTAAAGATGACCACCCATCGCCTTCACCAGAGATGGTGGAGCATATTCTTCCCGCTTATTTAGCGTTATGGAATCCAACCCGGACGACCAACCGCAACAGATACGGAGTTCATCGTCTATTTGCCGGGTCCTGTGATGACGTGGATTCTAGGGATGGCGGTCGTTCGGGATTTGTTAGCTTCTCTGGGATCTGTCACACGAGGGTCGATCGTAGACTTTTTTCTAGGGTCTCCGATAATATCGGGGTCTTTTCACTATCCGGACGGAAACTGTCCGTCATATCTCGTTGGGTGCTGGAGCTTGTGAGAAGCATGTCTAGCCGATTCCAAGGCTGATTCCTAGGGACTATCAGGCCACCTTAGTTTGGAGAGATTTTCCGCTAATCTCGTCCAAGGGCTCTTCCTCAGCTTTTTCCGTGCGATCTGAATTCACAGGCGTTTTCCTAGGGACTACCGGACCACTCGGATCTGGAACCATCTCTGAAGGCCCTTCCGTTCTGGATCCCGTACGGATGCGCGACATAGTTGACATTTGATCGTATCGCGGGTCGCCCAGGCAGCTTTATACTCGTAAACAGCTTCCTTGAAGTGTTCGATTAAGATGCCTGTCAAATCCGAATCCTCACCTGCATCCCTTGCAGTGATATTGGACAAGATGTCCGAGAAGGGGTATTCTTTCAACTTCGATGTGACTCTGGAACTTGCTACTACCTCTCTAAGGCTCGGGACAGTAAGAGTTCACGGGACCATGGAAACTGTGGCCGCTAAGAAGAAGTAGCTTAATCGATCTAGATCTCCCAGCAAAGGCCATTGCGCTCTCCAGGGGTGAAGGGGCCTTGCGTCGGATCCTTCACAGAAATTTGTATCCATAGAAATCCCTAAGAGCTTGAGTACGATTAGTATGATGAATCTGTGTCATGGATCTGGTCCGATGTTCTGAAGGAAGGTCCCTTACCATGCTGGTGATTTACGTTACAATATAGACAGCCCTCAACAATATCGCGTTATGTTGCTTTAGTGGCTGTCCTTACTGGACTTTACGTTGCCTACGGGTATGTTTCCAGTGTTGAACTCAGATCTGCAACCCGCTCTCTGGACCTATTCTTCTTGCTGCCCGCGTTTTTTGCCATACTCGTTTCGCTGACTGGTAAGAGATGGAGTGCTACACTTCTAGCCACGATTAACGGTCTGGTGTTTCTCGGCACTCCTGCGCCCTTCGCTCTGCACATTACTCTCTCGCTAATAGTCAACGGAATCGTCTTTGACTTGTATCTACAGCATGCAAGCAGTAGTTTGCTGGATCCGACTAGGAAGCATCTTGTCCTGGCCGGGGTCTTGGGCAATCTTGCTATGGCGCCGGCTGGTCTGCTGGTGCTTCAAGTTGCCGGTTTTCCATCTTCAGCCGACGTCTGGGCACTAGCGCTGATAGGAGACACGATCGTCGGTGGCGCTGGGGCTTTCTTCGGTGCGACTGTCGTCGAGAGGGTTCGGGGAATACAGACGAGGCGGGTCCTAGAATCTACGGCCTCGATGAAGGTTAGGGCTTAGAGCTTAAAGGGTCGTCACTCTGCTCTTCTAGCTGAGAAACCGAAGTATTCTCAGGCAGGGTTACGATCCGCCCAAATTGGCAGTCTGCTCCATCAGCTTTCGATAAGGGGAAGTTCCCATATGTCAACCAGTAAAACATCAGAGAAAGCAGTTCAGCCACCGAAATTTTGGCATCGAGCCTTGGCGATTTTCGGCGCGGTTCTAGTCCTCATTGCAACGTGGACCGTCTTGAGTGTGGTTTACGATTTTTCCATCATCGGCTACGCCAATATTGCCACTACATGGGTCTTGTCCAATCGTTCCGTGTTTGGGATCACTGTGATGGTTGGCTTTGGTGGAAGCCTGCTCTCGATCCCTCTCTTGCGAAGACGGGGGCGTCGTCGCAACGGGTCGGAGGAGCCGCTGGGGCCCATGGCACGCGGTCGGCATGTGAGGGTGCACCCATTGATGCTGACTCCCAGGCCGGCTAGGGACTCGCAGTTTGTAATTAGGAAGACGAAGAAAAGAGGCTGGCTTTCATGGAATAGGGACGGTGAAAGACTCCCAGCCTCCATTCACGACTAATCGGCCGATTCTTGACTGGCTAAGATCCGGGAGCGCAGAGTGGTCGCTTTGACAAAATGGTGAAGGAACTCTTAATGCTGACCAGAGAGACCGATTAGTGTCATTCGAGAGGAGGTGTCTTCATGTGCGGTATCTTTGGCTGTGTTCTTCACGATGGTTCTCAAGCTGCTCCGCTGATTCATGCTGCACTGAAGCGCCTTGAGTATAGAGGGTACGATTCGGTCGGCGAAGTTACTGTCGACAGAGACAAGCTTACAGTCAAGAAGGATAGTGGACGATTGGAGGAGGTTCATGCTAAGTTCAATCTTGACGATCTTCCTGGGTCTGTTGGCGTAGGGCATACTCGTTGGGCGACCCATGGAAGACCGGTCTATGAGAACTCGCACCCTCTTCTCGATTGCAAGTCGCGGATAGCGGTCGTCCATAACGGAATCATCGAGAACTATCTCGAGATAAAGAGGGAACTCGAATCGAGCGGGCATCGCTTTCTGTCAAGAACTGACACTGAAGTTGTTGCGCACCTCGTCGAGGACTATATCGCTCAGGGTATGTCGTTGGAGGATGCGTTCAGGAAGACCGTGAACCGGCTTGAGGGAGCGTACGCGATAGTTCTGACAAGCGTAGAGCAGCCGAAGACGATACTCTGCGCCCGGCAGGAGAGCCCTCTGGTGCTGGGTATCGGAGAAGGTGAATACTACTGCGGCTCGGATTTTGCTGCCTTCCTTCCACTTACCAGAAAAGCGGTCCTTCTCGATGAGGGGGAAATGGCCATCCTCAACCCGAGCGGGGCTAGGATTCTGAAACTAAAGAACGCCGCTCCCGTCAAGCGGGACCCGATCACGATCACGTGGGACCCCGAGTCTGCCAAGAAACAGGGCTTCCGCCACTTTATGCTCAAAGAGATTCATGAGCAGGCCCAGTCGCTAAGGGATGCGCTGAGGACGGAGCAGGTCTACTATGACCAGTTCGCAAAGAGGATCATTGACGCGGACAAAGTGTTCATCGTTGCATGTGGCACCTCGTACCACGCCGGGCTGGTTGGTAGCTTGGCACTAGCCAGGCTGGCTGGAATCAATGCGCGAGTCGTGATAGCTAGCGAGTTCTCGGAGGAGGCTCTTGACCTGGTGACCGCGAAGAGTGTCATTCTCGCGATTAGCCAGTCTGGTGAGACGATGGATACGCTGAACGCGGTTCGCGATGCGAGGGCTAAGGGCGCGATGATTCTGAGCGTTTTGAACGTCTTGGGCTCGACTCTGATGCGTCTCTCTACGGTCTACATTGATCAGAATGCTGGTCCTGAGATCGGGGTGGCTTCGACCAAGGCATTCACTAGCCAGATTGCTGTTCTGCTAAGGCTTGCGGCGACTGTCGGAAGAAAGAAGGGGGAAGTGTCGGCGAAGGAGATTACTCAGTTGGAACAGGAGCTGCACCGGGTTCCAGCGCTGATACAGAGCGTGTTGAATACTAAGATCGATGAGATTCGGAGGATTGCTGAGGAATGCGATACTGCCTCAAGCATCTGCTTCTTGGGACGAGGAGTCAATGTTCCGACGGCGCTTGAGGGACGGCTTAAACTGCTCGAGCTGAGCTATGTGCCGGCGATTGCCTATCCGGCTGGGGAGAGTAAGCATGGCTTCATCGCGCTTATTCAGGAGGGCTTTCCTGTCATCTTTGTTGCGCCGAATGATGAGACGCACAAGCGGATTATCGGTAATATTATGGAGATGAAGGCCAGGGGTGCTCGGATTATCTCGATTATCGAGGAGGGGGACGAGGAGATCCGGAACCTCTCAGATCGGGTTATTGAGATTGGAGAGTCTCTTCCGTCGCTGGTGACGCCGCTGGTCTATGTTGTTCCGATGCAATTGCTCGCATACTATCTCTCAGTTATCAAGGGGCATGATCCCGACTATCCGCGCAACTTGGCAAAGAGTGTCACTGTAGAGTAGTGCAGAGAACTGTGTCGGAGAAAACCTCTGAAGAGAAGGAGATTTTCGAGGATAGGCTCGACAGGGCCTTGGATGAGGCGTGGTCTAAGCTGAACCTCGCCCTCGAGAATACGGCAAGACAATCGGGAGAGCTGGAGATGAGTGTTCGGCTCGCGGCTGAGGCGGTCGAGTATAGTAGCGCCTTGTTCAGTCTCACCTACGGCTTGGAGGATGTGGATCCGGAAGTGAGGGTGCGGAGGAATGTGGACACACTGGTGCTGGTGAAGGATTCGGTTGAAGCGCTGAAGCGGGCGCGTGAGCTGCGGGAAAAGTCTGCTACAGAGGCGTATTCGAGCCTTAGAACCGCCGCGGACTATCTCAAGACTGCTTACTTGGACCAGGTCAAGAAGTCAGCGAAGACACCTGGCTGATGCGGCCTAAGATTACCGCGCGAGATTTTGATGGCCCCACCCCGGGGAGGGGGGTCTAGAGACAGATTCTTTCAGTTCAGGCTCAGTCTCGATTTCTAGGGCTGTTTTCAAGCCTGAAACCGGTTTTGGAGAGTGCCGGAAACGAGCAGGAACCCCAAGGAAAACGAGCATCTAGACGTTACTGATACGGGCTAGTCTTGAGAGTACCCGCACGGTTTTTCTGGGACTTTGGAGCATCGTGGAGGTCTTTCAGATCGACAAGATCAAGAAGTGACCCGGAGAGGTTTAACTAGCGGTCTGGCGGGCGCGATACGCTTTCGCGGGCATCTCTGTGGTTAGCTCAATCACATGTCTCGCCGGCGGCGTCGGCGCCGCACGCTTCCTAGAAGGGCTCGCAAACGTCTTCCCGCCGGAAAAGATAACTGTTATTGTAAACACCGGGGACGACCTGCAATACTTGGGCTGTCACGTCAGCCCCGACCTCGACATAGTAACCTACACGCTCGCTGGAATAGCTGACAAAGAGAAAGGCTGGGGAATCGAGGGGGACACTCACAACTGCCTGGATCAACTGGGAAGATATTCTGCTGAAACTTGGTTTCGGATTGGGGATAGAGACTTTGCGACCCACCTGCTTCGAACAGAGTTCTTACAGCAAGGCTTCAACTTGTCAGAAGTGACGGAAAAGATCAGGACTTCGTTGATGATACCGGTGAAGATTCTTCCTATGACCGATCAGATAGTCGCAACGAAGATCAAGACGCCAAGCGGTATCTTGGAGTTCCAGGAATATTTTGTCAAGAGAAGGTTCGAGGACCCGGTGCTGGATGTGACCTATGAGGGTGCAAGCCTAGCCGTGCCAGCTCCCGGCGTTACCCCAGCCATCGAGAAGGCGGACATGATCATCTTCTGTCCCAGTAATCCAGTTCTGAGCATAGGACCCATTCTTGCTATACCGGGAATCCGCGACACCATTTCGAAGACGCGCGCAAAGATCGTTGGGATAAGTCCTATCGTAGCTGGCAAGGCTGTCAAGGGTCCACTCGACAAGATGATGGAGAACCTAGGATTGGAAGTCTCTCCCTTTGGAGTGGCTCAGCTCTACGGAGGATTGATGAAAGGATACGTTATTGACCGGTTAGATGGATCTGTAACGCCTAAGATTGTAAGCCTGGGAATGAAGGTCGTCGCAACGAACACTCTCATGGACTCGAAGGAGGCAAAGATGCAATTGGCACGTGACACGATCAAGTTTGCGGAGACCCTCAATTGAGCCAGCACTGGGCCGTAATCCCTGTCAAGGGTCTTCTGGATAGCAAGAAGAGACTCTCAAGCTATCTCGGGGACAATAAGAAGCTCCTGGTCGAAGCATTACTTCATGATGTCTTGTCCTCTGCATTTCAGTCAAACATGTATGACAAAATTCTAGTGATTTCCCCGGACGACCATGTTGCGGTCCAGGCAAGAATGAACAAGGCAGCCTTTGTCAAACAGACCAGCTTTGGGCTTAATCACGCCGTCGAACAAGCGAACAGACTTGCGCAGAGAGAGAACGTGCTTTCTCTCACGACGATTCTAGCAGATATCCCGTTAGCAGAACCTCGAGACTTTAGAGAACTCCTAAGCCTCGGGGATGAAGGTCGCAAGGTTGTGATTGCGCCATCGCTGAAGGGGGGAACGAATGTGCTGATCACTCGTCCGCCGGGCGCTGTCCGGCCTAGCTACGGTCGATGGAGCTACTCGAAACATCTGCGCCAAGCTCAGCTGAACGGGATAACTCTATACTCGATCTCGAATTCTCGGCTTTCATTCGATATTGATACTGTGGACGATCTGAACGAGTTGAAGCGTCGAGACCTTGACCTGAGGACGGCTTCGGGAAGGGCGCTGTCACGCCTCGGTCCCGTCCTAAGATCGATGAAGGTTTCACTGCCAAAAGATGTTTACTCATAATTGGGTAGAAACTCTTTTATGAGTAGGAGGAACGCCGCTCGCCAATGCTGCAACGCTCGCCTCCAGTAACCTCATTGACACTCGTTGCGTCGATGGGAGCTGTTGGGAATGTACTGGGAGTTCTTGCCATACTCATCGGTAGGATACCGACTCCGGGCGTGGCACAGGTAGCATTGGATTTCTCGAGCGTTGCCGTTGTGATCGTGGCAATTTTTGCTGGATGGAGGCTGGGGGCACTCACGGGTCTCATTGCTGGGGTAGGTCCCATGATTTTGTTTGGATACGTTTACGGAAGTACAGGTCTGATCACAGTTCTACTTCCTGTGGGAAAGGCGTTGACCGGATTCTTTGTGGGAATAATCGCTCAGCTCGTCGGTTCCAATAGGAAGATCCGTCCTCCATACGTACTGGGCGCGATCTTGATAGGGTTCATTCCGGAAGCGGCCCTCACCTGGTTCTACTTCGTCAATCTAGTGCCATTCTTTGTGCAAGGCGCGAGTTTCTGGGCCCCTGCGCTCGCCCTACCAGTCCTCGTGAAAGCATGGGCTGAAATGACTATCATCGCATTTCTGACGATCGCACTAATTCGCAACGCCGGCTTCAGGTCTATCCTTGGACGTCTAGTACCCAGCCAGAATTTCTAAGCGTCCCCGCCGGAGGCGTTGGGAAGCGAGGTACGACCGGTCCCGCAGATCATCGCGCTTTCTGACGAACCAGAGCAGCTTTCGAAGCTGGCTTCTTTCCCGAATGTCTTAAGTCTATGATGTTCTGCTCGTCGGGACCAGTTCCGATAACACTGACAGCAACACCTGTTTCTCGCTCGATCTTAGACACGAAGTCGCGAGCCTCAAGTGGGAGTCTCGAAAATTCATTAACTTCCCTAGCTCCAGAGAAAAGAACATCGAGTTTTGTCAGAGCAATCTGGGTCCCACCGTTGAGCTGTATTGCCCGCTTGGCCAGTTTGAAGTCGAAGGGAGCCGCCCTTCTCTCGCGCCCAGTAACAGTCCCGTGCTCCATCCAACCTCGACGCAACACCTCGTCTCTGCTAAGCTGTCCTTCGAGGGGACCCTCTCCCACTCTGGTGACATAGGACTTGAAGATGACCATCACATCGTCAACATCCGTCGGACCTATCCCGACGTCCGCACAGGCTTGGGATGCTGTCACATCTTTTGAGGTTACGTACGGGTATGTTCCGTGATAGAGGCTGAGGAATGTTCCCTGTGTTCCTTCGACCATGACGTTTCCGCCCCTCGCTAGGCTCTGGTGGATCTCTGCGGCGGTATCTCCGACGAACGGTCGAAGCTGTGGTTCTTGCCGAGCTAGTTTGACCATTCGAAGGGCTCGCTCTGCGTTGCAAGCTCCTACGCCGCTTTTTGTGGAGCCTATCTTTTTCGAAAGATGCTCAGAGTCGCATTCCTGTGTTTTGTGGCGTTCTTCGAGCATTGGGCATTGAAAATCCACGCCTAGTCTGCGTTCGGATCCGGTCTCCTTGATCTCGTCCAGTAGGACTTTGGTTTCTACGGGTACTCCGGGTCCGATTAGTAGCCGGGTTGATGCGCTGACGAATCCGCTGGGCACGAGCCTGAGATGGTATTCTCGGCCTTGGTGGAAGACAGTATGGCCTGCGTTCGGTCCGTTTCCTCCTCTCACGCATATGTCGGGCTTGTCCTTCAGGGCCAGGTAGGCAGCTATCTTGCCTCTAGGGGACGATTAGTCTCGTCTTTCCCTTCGTCCCCGAAGAACCCCCCGACGATCACCGTAACGGGCAAATCGTTATCCGCGCGAATTCGAATGCTGATCGAATAAGACTTTGGAAAGGACTCTTTCCTTGAATATACGAGAAATTCAGACTATACTTTTGTCGATCTCTCGGTCTTCGCCCTTACCGGAGTCTGAGTTTCAACTGGTAGAATGTGCTATGCGGGTTTGACCGTGATGACGCCGGCAAGCCAGTTGTGCCAGGCACAGAAGTACTTGTAGACTCCAGGGCCTGTAAGTGTAACAGTGAATGTCTTTTCAGGGAGGATCAAGTCGGAGTTGAAGGTCGAGGCGCCCGTGGGAACCTGAAACGACGTAACCGTATGAGCGACGCTATCATCATTGACCCATTCGATGGTGTTGTTGACACCAACGACAACCGTTTTGTTGACCGGGAATTGGAAGGTTGGCGATGATAAGTCAGTAAAGTTGTGCCAGCTTGCGGGGGGTACCGAGGAGTACTTTGGAATATGAATTACCGTCATGGGTGGGGAAAACTGTGAAGGTTTCTGAGCTAAGGCGTAGGCGTACACACCAACGAAAGCCGCTCCTACAGTGACCGCTATTAGGACGATCGGGAGGTATCTCGTTGTCATTAGGTGACTCCTGGAGTGTTTGACTATTGTCGATGTTAAGCCTTGCCGGCATCATGAACTGCCGTTTGCAACGCTAGCCACTTATGGAGTGTGGCGGCTCGAAGGCTTAGCCTGTAACGATTACGGTTCCGTGCATCCATGGATGGTAGGTACATGTGTAGTTGTACACGCCATCGACTGTAAAGCTCTCCTTGAATGTTGCTGTGTTGTCGGTTGAATTCATCGGGCCTGAGTCGAATGTTGAGGCACCTGAGGGAACACTGGTAGATGTTACGGTATGAAGAACCGGATCGTTGTTGGTCGAGGTGACCGTGCCACCTTTTGCGACCGTCACACTAGAGGGCTGGAAATTGAGGGATGGTACGGTGCCAACGCCTTTCGGTATCGAAACTCCTATGCTTGAAGGCGCGTTATTTGACGACTTGGAGAGCGAGAAGACCCTGGGCCCTCCAGTGAGGTGGCTGGCATTCAATCGAGGCCTGGACCCCATCGACACTATCACTCAGCTCAGGAAAGAACATGCCCAGAATCGCTTTAGGATGGGAGTCGGCGACCAGGGGAGTGTGCGGATATGCAGACAACCAGCGTCGTCGAGCTTGCGTCGATAATCAAGACAACACTTTGGAGGGCGCTGGAAGTGGCTTCATTACTTTTGAAGATCGATGACTACTTCCAGGTGAAGGAACGGGCCCTGTTTCACAAACAATGACTGGACACTGTTCCGGGCGGGCATTGATAGTTTCAGCCCGCCCTGTCGTTCGTCATTGCGTTGGCTGAGAACGCTCCGCATTGTTTCTTAGCGGAAACTCATCATCGAATCCAGGCATATCATACATGCAATTTAACTTGTGCGCAAAGGTGCAGAAACGATAAGTTGATTCAGATGCGCGCTTTTCCGCACAGCCCACAGAAGACCCCTTCGGGGTCCATGCTGCCGCCGCAGTAACCGCATGTCTTGGGCAGGGTACTGTCGATTCCAAGTGGCCGACTGCTTGGCGCATCATCCTTTTCGTATCTCTTGGCGAACCAGATTGCTCCCTCGATGAGTATAATCATTGGAATGAACAAGGCGATATCCGCCAGAGGACCCCCGTCAGGGGATGCG
>Ga0137384_10000958_pt1 | contig 22515 bp, 13 predicted proteins | sample SagtaG_2_FD_104922 | JGI IMG/M metagenome (GOLD analysis project Ga0137384, IMG submission 104922) | Vadose zone soil microbial communities from Sagehorn Ranch, Mendocino, California, USA - Sage2_R_60_16 metaG | ecosystem: Environmental > Terrestrial > Soil > Vadose zone | place: USA... | reverse complement strand
GCGCGTCGAAGAGTGGCTGATCCAGTATGATCGGCCTTCTCCTGACTTGCTGCGTTATGTCGGGTTATGACCGGATTAATTTGTTCATGTTCATTATCGGCCCTGCGTGGATGTTCCGCTATCCGGATGAGTTTGTTCAAACTCATTATCCAGCACAGGGGAGAGAAAACTCTGCATCTCCTCTTTTTGAACAAAGGAAAGGGCCACGTTATGCTTTCTACTCTGGATCTGAAAAGCACCTATGAAGAGCAAGGATATGCCGTTGCGCGCCAACTATTCACTCCTGACGAGGTAGCATTGCTGCGCGAACACTATATGCGACTCCGTGCGCAAGGACCTCATCGAGGGGATCTGGTTGGTGTTGATACCACAAGTGAAGACCCGCTCAAGCGCTATCCACGCATGATTCAAATGCACCATTGGGACGAAGTCAGCTTGCGCTGGCTCCTTGATGAACGTCTCAATCACCTGCTTACCTTGTTGTTAGGACAGGAACTTTATGCAGTGCAAACTATGCTCTACTTTAAGCCACCCCTGGCACGGGGTCAGGCACTCCATCAAGATCAGTTTTTTCTCAAGGTTCAGCCAGGAACTTGCATAGCAGCCTGGCTCGCACTGGATCAGTGTGATGAAGCGAACGGATGTCTGCAAGTGGTTCCCGGAAGCCACCACTGGCCCGTCCTCTGTACAACGCAAGCCGATACCCGTTTGAGTTTTACCGATGTGACGGTCCCACTCCCACCACAACAAGAGATTCATCCGGTTCTGATGGAACCGGGCGATGTGCTCTTCTTTCATGGGAAACTGGTACATGGCAGCCTTCCGAATACGACCCCCAACCGCTTTCGCCGCGCATTGATCGGCCATTACATTTCCGGCGATGCCGAGCAAGCGACAGCATTTCTGCGGCCGATTTTTCGTATGGATGGGACCATTGTAACGCTCAAGGTGACAGAGCCAGGGGGTCCTTGCGGGGTGTGGGTTGAAAAGGACGGGCAGCCAGTCATCGAGATGAGTGGAATCGAAACCACTCCCACCTTCCAAACAAATAAATCCGGACACCCGTAGGTGCCGATTTATCGTGCACATAGCCGATTGATCGGCCCTCAGGGGTGTTCCGCTCTCCGATGTATTTTGTGAAACCTCATGATCGGCCCTGCGTGGATATTTCGGTCTCCGATGTATTTTGTGAAACCTCATCATTTCGCCCCTACTCCCACCCGTTTTTCCTCATTGCGCTTCTTTGAAATGTATTGACCCTGGCGGTCGCCACGCATTGACAAGATGACGGTTCCCCCAGCCTATCAAGTATACTACCAGCGAAGAGATAGAGCTTTCCTCACGCGGGGAAAGCCACCTTTGTTCGCAGAAAAGGTGCGGTATGCAACATTACGAGAGTTTCTGGCCCCAGGAGGTGAGTGTTGGTGAAGTCATCTACCCTCCAGGAGGAACATTGGGACCACGCTATCAGAAAACCCTTCAATTGGTCCTGCTCTACTCAGGACACATGCGTCTCTGGGTTGATGGCACGATGCGAGAAGCAGCATCCAGGTCGGTGTGCATCCTATTGCCCGAGCATGAGGAGTATTTTGCCTTTGACACAAGAAGCGAAACCCACCATAGTTGGGTTCATATTGCCCTGCCTACCTTTTTCCCCGCACTGCTCGCCCGCCTTCAACAACTGGTTTGGCCCTTACCTTTGTCTCCTCCGATGACTCAGTTCATGCGTGAGGCGCTGATACTCCAAACAATGCCTTTTTCCACCTCGCAGGAGATGCTGAAGGCCCTGGCGCTTCTCATGCTCTGGCGCTATATCGGAGAAGGTGAACAAGCTCTCACACCATCAATCAGCTCTCCACCTGATGTGTTCGTACAAGCGCAACAATTTATCCTGACGCATCTTCAGGAGCCGATCACGCTCCAGCAGATTGCGCAAGCCTCAGCGGTGAGTCCTTTTCATCTGATACGCCTCTTTCAAAAGCATTTGTCTCAGACTCCCATCGCCTATCTTTGGCAACAACGAATAGCAGAAGGGATCAAAATGCTCGAACAAACAGGACTGCCCATAGGTACTATTGCCTATCAATGTGGTTTCCAGTCTCGCTACCATTTTTCTCGCCGCATCCGGCAGGAAACAGGCTCTACTCCGCAAGAGATCCGCCGTCGCTTCTGGCAGCAGAGCACGGAGGGAAAGTGAGTACATTTCCTGGTGCGTCCACCATATCCATCGCTTCACCGCTTCAATGTGGTACACTTTTCTGAGACAATAGGATGAGTCCGATAAAGTCGGATTCAACATTAATGTGTATCAGAGACTCTGATCCCTGGACATCGCCGTCGAGGAACTCATGCCGAACCAAACTCTCACCCCATCCCCCGTCCCAGCGCTGCGAAAACGTTTCGACGCCGTGCCCTGGCTCCCGATCCTGCTATCTCCTCGCGGGCCATACATGGCGCAGACCGATGCGCAGGGGATACCCCTACGCGATGATCGCGGGTCCCTGCACGTGGAGGAGACGCCGGGTGGCGTCTCGGGAGCTTGGCGACGGGGGGCGCAAGTCATCGCAAATCTCTGCTGGCTGACCCCTCAGCGCAATGCGTTCGATACCGAGCTCGACGTGTACGGAGCGACTCGCAGAACGCATGGAGATGTCGATGGTCTTAGCCACTACCCCTACTGGACCTGCCATTTCCCATCACCTGGTGGGGCGGTAGATCTCTGGTATAAGGCCGTCTTCAGCCGAGCGCTCTGGCGCATCCTCCACAGTGCTGCGCCAGAAGAGATAATGCCGTTTGCCACGCCTGAGCTGGCCTATGCATGGAACCACGGGCATAGAGTCGTTAATGCCTACGGGGCACAAGCTGCCCTCGCCGTTGCCGGCAACGCTCAAGCTCAAGGCCGCCGTCCCGTCTTCCTCATCGAGGACTTCGGCTTCGACATGGACAGCCTGATACGCAGGGCTCTGCCGAATGCGGCAATACAGCACTTCATCCACGTTCCCATAGCTCCTTGGAACGTGCTGCAACTGCTCCTGACGGACGAGTGGGCGAGAATTCTCACCGAGAGCGGGCAATCTCTCGGCGAGAGAATGTTGTACGAGACACTGGCAGGCTGGACCGCCGCGGACACGCTGATGGTGCAACGGGACGTAGACCAGGCGAACCTTCTCGAGGCCATAGCCCAGGTGCTTGGACCGCGTGGATACAGGGTTGACGAGAAGACTGGCAGGATTGCATGTCCAGGTGGGCGTCGTTCCCATACAACTGTCTGCCCTATCAGCTGCGACCCCTGGGAGATGGTGGAGCGTGCACGGCTCGAGAAGACAATACGAGCGCGTCGCGCATTTCAGGACGCGCTAGGAGGAGCGGATCGAGTCGCAGGCATCGTCGCCCGCATCGACCGAACGAAGGGCATCGATGTCGCCCTCATGGGCTTCTTGCGGCACTGTGAGCGCCTCGTGGAGAGCGGACAGCTCGAAGAGCTCCAGCGGTGGGGATTTCTCGCCTGGCTGCAGGACGCGCGCAGCATCCCTGAGGAGCAGCAGTACAAGGAGCTGATAACGCGTCTCAGCCACGACATCAACGATCGCTTGCGGCCCTTCATGCCAAACGGGCGAGACGCAGTGTTACTACGGATCGGCAACGATCGCGACACAATGACGGCGGCGTTTCAGGTGATCAACTTCGGAATCTGGACGGCACGCTACGGCCTGGGCCTCAACTCGCTTGAAGCGAGGGTAGCAGACAATCGGGCCATCGGAGGCGAAGGCTTCGAGCTGCCACCCGGCGAGTGCCATACTCCCCATGTCCCGATTCTGACTGGTATGGTCGGTACCTCGCGCCTCCTGACCTCGCCTTTGGTCCCATGTCCGGCACTCGACAACCCCGAGAGCATTGCGATGGCTCTCCGCGCGTTGGGGGAACAGCCTGCCGGCATCCTCGACCAGGTCACCGAACACCTCGCATCCGACGTGTGGTCCTGGAACATCTACTCATGGCTATCAACCCGCCTCGAGGAGCTCGAGGCCATAGCGCCCTCAGCTCCATCCCCCGCATCTCCAAATATCTAAAGTGTGACCCAGTTCACAGTATTCATTAAGAATATAGCATAGAATATATTTAGGAAAGATGTTCTACTACGTAAAATTTATAGAAAATGCATACTTCTCTAAAAAAGAAAGAAACGTTCGTCATGAAAAAAATTATGGTGAGCTTTGTTGTACTGATCAGTGTGTTTTTGCTCGCCAGCTGCGGCGCGTCACCGTCCGCACCGGCGGTCGCGTCAACACACCATCCAGCAGCTACAACGGCTCCTGGCACGCCAACAACTCAGCCAGCGTCGCCGGTGCCGTTCAAGGTGGTAAGCATTGAGATGGGAGTCAATCCGGCATCTATCGCGGGCATGGCCTGTGGACTTCCCATTACCGTCACCTACGCGGCGACGTTCCATGTCGCGGCTAACAGTTCCGGTGGCACGGTGCAGTTTCTATATACGGTCAACAATGGTCGTTCCACGACGCCTGCCAGCCTGAACTTCGGGCCTGGAGAGACCATAAAGACGTATTCTTTTACCTGGCAAGGGAAGCTTTCCTCGGACAATGTCTCTCCGGGGTTGGGTGGCGTGCTGACGAGCAGTCCTAACGAGCTGCATTCGCCGTCGATCAAGCCTACGGGCACGTGTGTTTCATCGGCTGCGTTCCGGGTGACGAACATCGACCTGTCGGTCAGTCCATCCTCTATCGCGGGGATGAGCTGCAATAGCAGCGTGACCTTCACCTATACCGTCACGTTCCATGTTGCGCCCAACAGCCACGGTGGGACGATCCAGTTTATGTACACGACCAACAACGGGCGTTCCAGCACGAAAAGCAGCGTCAGCGCAAGCGCGGGTACGACGACAGTGACCTACACATTCACCAGCTCAGGCGTTCTCTCTCCCGACCACACGTTCCCAGGCATCGCGGAAGTGATAACGACCAGCCCCAACCAGGTGAACTCGCTCCAGGTAAAGCCTGCTGGGCGGTGCAGCTAAGCAGTTGGTGATGAAGAAGAGACAGACGAGGCACAGATGCATTCTTCCCTCGTCTGTCTCTCCTTTCCATAGCCTGGGAAATGGCATGGGGCGCAATTTGGGTATTGCCTTTCAAAAATATCATGCGCCAGTGTCGGTACTGGCGAGATATGCGTGATTTCTAGCTACCTGGAATTGGCGTCCTCTGGGATGCTTGCTCGCCACTTGCACCACCCTGTGTTTTCTGCGCACCATTCACGATGGCAAGCACCTGGTCGCGCTCTAGCACCTCTTCTTGCAGCAGCGCCTGCGCCAGGCGGTCCAGGGCATCGCGGTGCTCGGTCAAGACACTTCGCGCCTGCTGATGAGCTTTCGTCATTAGCTGCTCGACCTCACTGTCCAGGCGCTGGGCCGTCGCCTCCGAGTACACCCGACTGTGGTCTTCCAGCGGTTGCTGGTTGAGGTAGGGACCATTGCTCGCCAGGTCATAGACCACTGGACCTGTTTGCTCGCCCATGCCCCACTCACTCACCATGCGCCGTGCCAACTGCGTGGCTTCCTTGAGGTCGTTCTCCGCACCCGAGGTGATATCTCCCAGAGCGAGTTCCTCCGAGCTGCGACCGCCCAGGGCCACGGCCAGGCGCTCCATCAGGTAGCTGCGCGGATAGTTGCGCCGGTCACCTTCTGGCAGGAACTGGGTGACACCCAGCGCGCGTCCACGTGGCACAATCGTCACTTTGTACAGCGGATCGACATCGGGCAACACCGCCGCCACCAGCGCGTGCCCGCCTTCATGGTAGGCCACGATCCGGCGCTCCTGTTCATCCATCAAGGCTTCCCGTTTGCCTCCCAGCAGGAGTTTGTCGAGCGCATCCTCGAAATCCTTGCGCGTCACCTGTGTACTGCCTCGACGTGCCGCAGCCAGCGCCGCCTCGTTCACCAGGTTTTCCAGGTCTGCTCCCGAGAAGCCTGGTGTCGCACGTGCCAGGTCCTCCAGGTTCACATCAGGCCCCAGGGGAACCTTGCGCGTATGGATGCGCAGGATGGCTTCGCGCCCACGTCGTTCAGGCAGATCCACCGTGACCTGCCGGTCGAACCGCCCTGGCCGCAGCAAGGCGGGATCGAGCACGTCAGGGCGGTTCGTGGCGGCCAGCACCACAATGGCATCGCGCGTCTCGAAGCCATCCAACTCCACGAGCAGTTGCTCCAGCGTCTGTTCACGCTCATCATTGCTCGCAAACGCCGCGGCGCCACTGCGCGTTCGCCCGATCGCGTCGAGCTCGTCGATAAATACGATACAGGGAGCGTTGTTCTTGGCCTGCTCAAACAGGTCGCGCACGCGGCTGGCTCCCACGCCGACGAACAGTTCGACAAAGCTGGTGGCACTGGCGCTAAAGAAAGGCACACCCGCCTCGCCTGCGACTGCACGTGCGAGCAAGGTCTTCCCCGTGCCTGGAGGACCGACCAGCAGCACGCCTTTGGGAATATGTGCCCCAATCGCCAGGTAGCGCTGTGGATTGCGCAGGAAGTCGATCACCTCGCGCAAGTCGGCCTTGGCTTCGTCGACACCCGCCACATCGGCGAAGGTCGTCGATGGACGCTCTTCGTTGTACAGTTTGGCGCGGCTGCGACCCACTCCAAAGATGCCTCCCCCTTGCTGCGCCTGCCGCATGTTGCGCAGGAGCATGTAGCCGATGTAAACCAGCACCAGGACGGGTAAAGCATTGAGCAGGATCGTCAGCGCCGTCTGCCACCATGGAATCTGCACGGGCTGAGCGGTGACCTGGACACCGTTTTTCTCGAGCAAGGGGAGCAAGTTGGGATCGCCCGTTTCTGGCGCATAGCTTGTGAATTTCGGATAGGTAGCCGTGTTGTTCCCGCTGCCGCTTTGCGGCTGATTAAGAGGCGTTTTGAAGTCGCCGGAAATAGCAGCGCCTGTGAGCGTTACGTCCTTCACATTGCCCTTCTGCACCTGCTGAAGGAAGCTTGTGTATGACAGATTGATTGTCGACTGCTGCCCACTCAATGAACTAAAGATGAGCGGAGCGTAGAAGATCAGATTGATGACGACGATGAAGATGAGCCATTGCAGCCAGAAGCCCCGCCTATCGGAGGGCTTTCCTTGCGGTGCAGACCCTCCAGGGCGTCTGTTTGGTACATTAGAGCTGTTTTGGGAAGGGCGAGACGACTGGTCCGTTTCCCGTTGGCCAGGCCCTGGCGTGGTCCTCGTGCTTTCCATCATACCGGTTCTCCTTGAACACGTTTGAGAAATCACTACTGGAGCGGTTGAAGGTTTTCAAAATACTCTACCAATGATATTCTATCACCAAAAGAAAAGCAGTGTAAGTGGAAGGTAGACATTTGGAGATAAGACCTCTCGTGAGCAGCCTTGAGAGGTGTCCTGCATGTCATCCTGAGCGCAGCGAAGGATCTGTCGCGCTCGGCAGGCAGCTGCTTCGACCTAAGTCGGGAAGTCAGGCAGGAGGCCGGGCGATCCGCAGGGGCGAGGGTGGTGGATGTGGGGTTGGGTGCGGCATTTATTGCCTTGATGGTCGCCCGTGGGTGGGGAGGCGATCGTCTTCCACCAAGATGGGTGCCAGGGGAACAGGACGCGGGCGACCGTGAAGGCCCACACCGCCCAGCCCAACCCCGCTCGCCCCTACGGATGGTGATGAGCTTCTCCTTAGGTTGATGCGTATTCCCGCCGATTGATCGGCCCTGCGTAGATATTTCGGTCTCCGATGTATTTTGTGAAACCTCATGATCGGCCCTCATACACATCACCCTCACGAAATGGTGTTGGTCACTCCGTCGGGGCGAGGGTGGATGAAGAGCGCTGGGGTGCGGCTTTGATTGCCTGTACCGACTCCCTGTCAGATTCGCGCATTCATAGTGAAGTGTGACCAGTTTCATACTGGAAGGATCCTCTGGTGATTCCCCAGAAGTCCGCAAGGCCACGTGAGGCAGGGTGGCTGGACAACTGTGCGCCAGAGATCCTTCGCTGCGCTCAGGATGACAAGACCCCTGGCTGTCATCCTGAGCGCAGCGAAGGATCTCTGGCGGACTTCTGGGCAATCACCAGGGATCATCTATTGACAAGTCCAGGCCATAATGATAGGGTTGCATCTCGATGAGCCAATTCTAGAAGTTTTGAGGTTGCCGCATGCTCAAACAAGACTACGAACTCACTCGCGACGATATTCAACTCCTCTCCAGCCGAGACGCCCTTGCCGCCCTTTTCGCCAAACTCGGCTATGACACCAACGACCGGCTTATCCAAAACGTAGCCGCCATGGGCTTCACCAGCGACAACCTCAAATCTGCCATCACCCACATCGAACGCCTCGCCAGCCAGGACGCCAGGATGTTCGAAGTCTACCTGTTTGAACTCAAATCGGTAACCATCGCCACCACCCAGGGCATCGTGCGAGCCTTCCGCAACCGCCCCGGTGACTATCTCCTCGTCCTCACTGACGACTACAACCGGCTAGACTTTGTACTGGTGCAACGCTATAGCTCCGAGTCCCCCAAACCTCAAGAAACCATCGGCCTTCCACCGACCTCCAAACAGGTAGGGGTGCGACCTCGTATATTGACGGTGTCCCGCCGCAACCCTGATGACGTGGCCCTTCGTGTTTTGCGCCGCTTCAGCTATACCGAAAGCGATACCATCGCTCAGTACGAGAAACTCCTCAGTGCCTACGATGTAGCTGACTGGAGCGAGCCCTTCTTCAACAACCGGGCGCTCTTTTCGGATTACTACCTGACCACCCGTCTCCCCGACAGCCCTGAATGGAAGAACGCCGTGGAAGCTGGAGCCATGACCCGCGCCTTCAGACACCTGCGCGAGCTCTACGCTGATGTGCGTGAGACCTTTTCTAACCAGCCTGAAGAGGTGATACGAGCAAAGCTACTTGAACCAACATTAACGACTCTAGGCTTTGTCATCAAGCCCATCAAAATTAAAAACACCAATACAGTCGACCCGGACTACAAACTCTACGCCGCACCCAAACCACCACAAACCAACCGTAATATAGTAGGGACACCCCTTGCGGGTGTCCTGAACGAGCCGATCGCCCCTGACGAGCCGGTCGCCCAGGACAAACCCCTGGCGCTCTGCCTGGCCTACACCTGGGGACGCAGCCTCGACGGCAAAGATGAACAGCGCGACAGTCAGACGCCTGACGAGAATCCTGGCGCCGTGGTCGTGACCTTACTGGACTCCGGTGAAGCAGATTGGGCCATTGTCACCAACGGCAAGATCTGGCGCTTGTATTCGGCAAAGGCCCACAGCCGCGCCACCAACTACTACGAGATTGATCTGGAAGAGACCCTTTCGCAATCGCCCGCTCACCTTGAGTATGCCTTCCGTTACTTCTGGCTCTTTTTCCGCTCAGCAGCCTTCATTCCTGCTGAAAGGTTCGTGGGTGGTGAGAAGCGGCTGCTATGCTTCCTGGACAGCCTGATGAACGAAAGCGAACGCTATGCCCGCGAGTTAGGAGAGCGACTCAAAGACCGCGTCTTCTTTGAGATTTTCCCCCACTTCGCGCGCGGCTTCATCATCTATGCCCGGCGTGCTGGACAGCTTCCGGCTAACCTGGATAGCCTGGACGCCGCCGAGCGCAACCCCCTGCTCGAGCCATTCTTTAGTGCCACCCTGACATTCCTCTACCGCCTGCTCTTCCTGCTCTATGCCGAGAGCCGCGACCTGCTGCCCGTACGTGAAGTGCGGGGCTACCACGAAAAGAGCCTGGAACGACTCAAAAAGCAGGTCGCTGAAAAAGCTGGTACAATTGAGGATCAAGCGCCCGGCAAGTTGAAGGCCGCGTACACCGATCTCAGCACCGCCTTCTATGATCGGCTGCAGGAGCTTTTTGATGCTGTGGACAAGGGCGATGCAGCACTCAACGTGCCTGTCTACAATGGCGGCCTGTTCATGACGCAGCCCGACCCGGCTGATACCTCTCCGGAGGCTGACGTTGCTCGTTTCCTGGCAAACTGCAAAATACCCGACCGCGCCTTGGCCCTCGGTCTCGATCTGATGGCCCGCGACATGGACGAGAAGCGGCACGACCTCGCTTTCATCGACTACAAGAGCCTCGGTGTGCGCCAGCTCGGCAGCATCTACGAAGGGCTCCTGGAATTCAAATTGCGCGTGGCTCCAGAAGAGATGGCCGTTGTCAAAGGCAAAAAGACCGAGGAGATTGTCCCCTACACCGAGGCAAAACAGAAAAAGCTTCCTATCCTCAAAGAGGGGCGTGGCAAGGACGCCTACGATAAAACCTACTCGCGGGGCAGAGTCTATCTTGAGAACGACCGCCGCGAGCGCAAGGCTACCGGCAGCTACTTCACCCCAGACTACATCGTCAAATACATCGTTGAACACACCGTCGGTCCTGTCATCACAGAGAAACTAGAAACGCTGCGCCCCATCTTCCGTGAAGCCGAAAAGACGCTCAAGGCAGAGCGTGACAAGGTCAAAGCTCTTGGGCGCAAAGACATCAGCCCCGAAAACGAGACCTACAAAAAATTCCGCCAGACCCTCAACGAGGCCTTTTTCGACCTGAAAGTGCTTGACCCGGCCATGGGCAGCGGCCACTTCCTCGTGGAGGCAGTTGACTACATCACCGACCAGATGGCCAAGATCCTGACCGCCTTCAAATGGAGCCCGGTCGTACACGAACTGGCCCAGACGCGGCACGAGATCCAGCAAGAGATGGATCGCCAGGGCGTGACCATAGACATGAGCAAACTCACCGACCTGAACCTGCTCAAGCGACGCGTCCTCAAAAGCTGCATCTACGGCGTCGACCTCAACCCCATGGCCGTCGAACTGGCAAAGGTAAGCCTCTGGCTCGACTGCTTCACCCTTGGAGCGCCGCTCTCCTTCCTCGACCACCACATGAAGTGTGGCAACTCCCTCATCGGCGGCAACGTGCAAGAGGTGCAGGATGCGCTAACCTTTAGCCTTTGGGGGAGTCAATTTACCTATCTGCTTAACGCAACCGAGCTCATGCGTAAAGTGGGTGAACTCTCAGACGTAACTGCCCAGGAAGTAGCAGCATCACGCCAGGCCTACAAGGGAGCCTACGACGCCCTCGCCCCATTCAAACGTCTGCTGGACGTATGGATAAGTGAATATTTCGGTAACAAAGGGGCGAAACATACCACTCAAGAACGTGCAGATGCAATTGTTGCCGACAATTATAGTAAAGCTAATCAGGTAGATAAAAAGGCAATCAAAACTGCTTTAGAACTTGCCCAAACCAAACGCTTCTTTCACTGGGAGCTAGAATTCCCCGAAGTGTTTTATGATGCTGAGAAACGTAAGGAAAACGGGGGATTTGATGCGGTTGTGGGGAATCCGCCGTATGATGAGTTGTCAGAAGATGCCAGGGGAAGCGAAATTGATGAGATGCCATATCTACATGCCACATCACATATGATACCAGCATTGGGTCATCGCATCAATCTCTATCGGTTGTTCATTGCAGAAGCACTCGGGGTACTTCGCGTTGGAGGGTGGCATGGCTTCATTGTTCCTTTATCTCTGTTAGCAGACCAATTCACGCTCAATCTGCGAAAATATCTCCTGGAGACCATACAGATTAAAGTAATCGAGCAATTTCCTCAAAAGGACGACCCGCGTGACCGCGTATTTCCGGATGCGAAGTTATCCACATGTCTTTATGTGATCCATAGGGAAGCTCTAAAGGGGAATCAAGTTTATGTCCGTACCCACCCGGGACGTTACATCCAGAAAGAATCACCAAGCTATGTTACTTCCCAAGGAAATTTCTGTAAGTTTGATCAAGACAATTTATCTATACCTGGATTGAGCCAACAAGCTTGGGATATTGTTTTAAGTCTGTCAACTAGTAACAGAATTTCGAAGATGGCCGATTATGCGAAGGCATTACCAGGTGAGTTAATGATCAATCGTCAATTTGATCCTTATCTAACCGATGCCGACCAAGGGGAAGAGATTATACGTGGATCTCATATTGGGATGTATGAACTTATTGAACCTAAGCAAGGCGAACCTCTCTATCTTTTACGAGAAAAATACATCTCAGAGCATGCTAATAGCATTAAAGCATTCCATTATCAGAGGGAACGAGTTGTTTACCAGCGTTACGCTGCAATAGACAATTTTCGCCGCCTTATTGCTATTATACTGCCACCAAATTATTTTTGTTCACATACCGTTGGCTACTTAGCTGATGTCAAAGAATGCAAACTGAGTTTCTTGGTAAGCCTACTAAATTCCATCCTATTGGATTGGAGATTCAATTTAACAAGCACAAACAATAATATCAATGGGTATGAAATCGAATCATTACCAATTCCTCGCATCAAGTTCACTACTTCACCTAAGCAGCGCTCCTACTACCTCGAAAAAGCCAAACACCTCTACGAATACTGCCTGGACAAAAACGACCAGGTCTGCGTTCTAGGCTTCGTCAATCATCACCTATCTAAAGAACCAGAAGAGTCAGACGTCGTGCATGACCTTCTAGCATTCCTGGCCGAAGAAATGATTCGCCTCAACAAAGAGAAACGAGTCTTGCAACGAGAGTTTCTGAACTGGCTGGTAACGACCCTCAAAGTATTACCGGATAAAGAAGGCCGTCAGGGAATAGACGTAGTAACAAACAAAGCAAAACTCACCGATTACCCTGGCGACTACCAGAAAAACGAACCATTCCTTACTACTGAAGAATTGCTCGGTATCCTGCGCAATAACAAGAACCACCTGGGCGTGAGTTTGAGCGATGTGAGCTTGGTTGATCGTATCAAAAAAACCTACGAGGAAAGCCTGCAAATGGTATTGCCGCTCAAAGAGAGACTGGCCCGCACTGATAGGTTAATTGACCAGGTGGTGTACAGGTTGTATGGGCTGACGGAGGAGGAGATTAAGGTGGTGGAAGGGAGATAGCCTTACCAACCACACACTGTCCAGGCACTATATCCCACTAGGGCAATCGTAAGAGTTGTTCCTACCATGGATGAAGTGGCCTAGGCCTTCACATTATGAGGCAACGGGAGATGTTTAATGCTCAGACAGGCACGCTGAGATTCAGCACATATCGACCCAGAAGCATTTCTCATTATTCAAGATGGAATACACATTAAAGGGGGAATTTGAAAGTCATGGCAGTAGACATATTAGTAGCATACCCGGAATGGAAACAAAACTTATTGACTGAGATTGATGCACAGCCCCACGCAGTTGCAAAAGGGGATGCCTTTGTGAGCCAGATTTTGCAAGCTTATTATAACTTGTCAGAAGATGATGCCATTAACGCAACTGAATGTGCGGGAGCAGGTGATAAGGGAATAGATGCGTTGTATATATTCCCACCAGAAGAGGACGGTATTCCTCGTGCCCTAGTTGTCCAGGGAAAGTATGGAGCGGCAGGAACTGGATTACAGTTATACCAGGAGGCATCGAAATTCATCTCGGCGTTAGAAAACGCTTACCAAGGCAATACTGTCACTGATGCAGTTGACACGGTTGCCAATATGTTCAAGCATTCGGGAATAGTGAATTATATCATTGCCACTGTTGAACCACTAAACGATACCCAGCGCAATGACCTGGAAAACATCAAGAAACTGGTCATGGCTAATAAAAATTTTGGCGAAAATCTAACTGTTGAGGCGATTAGTCTTGAAAACATTTATGCTGTACTGACGCCAGAAGAAAAGACCATAACCGTAGATTTACATTGTAAGGTGGTACATGCTACGGACAATTCTTTTGTTGGAGTAGTGAGTTTGATAGACATGTTCGTCATGCTGCTTAACTACGATAAACGTAGCGGTGGAACTATTGATAGTATCTACGATCACAATATCCGTAAATACATCAAAAGAAGTGCCAGCGCAGTGAATCGAGAAATTTACAAAACGCTGGAACTGAATTCATCACTTTTTATTGCCTATAACAATGGAATCACTATAACATGCCATAAGGCACAACAGACTGAGTCAGGGCTACAATTGGTTAGCCCTCAAATAGTGAATGGATGCCAAACGACTCGGACATTGTACGAATTCATGAACAAGCACTTTGCAGGAATTGACCCACTGCACGATACCGGAAATATCATGAAAGCGTACAAAGAGGCCTTTATAGCGGTCAAGGTACTAGAAGTACCGCAAGACAAAGAAGGCGTCACCTACGCAAAGAATATCACTCGGTTTTCAAACAAGCAGAACGTTATTCGTGGAAAAGATTTTATTGCCTTGGAGGACATGTACCGAGAGATCAAGAATCTACTAATGAAGAGAGGTTACTTCCTGGAAACACAAAAGGGTGAGTATGCCGCGCTATCCAAGGCCCAGCAAATGAAATATCCCAAACAAACACGTGTTATTGATTCTTTTGAAGCGACGCTCTTTTATGCGGCAGGGATACTGGGTAAACCTCAGGACGCTTTTGGAAGTAGTGGTGATTTTGCCCCCGGTGGTAAGAAGTTTGAAAGCTTTGTAAATGATCTTACCGCTGATAGCCTTTTTGTTCCATGGATGATTGCAAAACATGCACAAACATTAGGCTACACGAAAGAGAAATCCATACATAATCCAAGTTTCGGTACTGGTCACCGGGCACAGACACGCCATTTGTTCCTGTACATGTTCTTCCGCATTATTCGAAAAGTTATTGCAGATGCAATAGCAAAGAAAAAAGTTGCTTTGGTAACAGAACAAGAAATTCACTGTGTCCTTAAAGTGATTTTGGCTGACTATGGCAATACCTCTTCAACACAACAGCCACAGCATCCATTTTACCGACTTTTATCGTTTGCAGATCAAGCTGTAGCGACTTTTATGAGTCTTGCTGATCAACTGCAATGGTATACCGATCGAAATGCGTTTTTGAAAGGCCCAGCCTTAATGCAGGAAGACCATCTTATTATGGCAATTGCCCCTGTCACAATTCACCTTGACACGATTGCGAAACAGGTGCAACAGATTGTGGGCAATACAAATCCATAAGTTTCCAGGGAAACTACCCTCATCAGGACAACTGCAAGGGGTTGCTCCTACCATGGATGAAGTAGCGTCTGTGGCCTATTCATAATGAACAGTGGAAACATTGGTCCATGGTAGGGGCGCTCTCGGTGGAGGGACAGGGGTAAATAGGAGAGATATAAGGATACATTGTTATGCATAACATCCCATTTGTCATCGACAACCAGCAACACAAATGGCCGACGTCCTCAACGACCTTTTGCACCACCACGAGGGACAATCGCTCGATGTATCCACTGCCTACTTCAACGTCAGTGGCTGGCAACTGCCGCGCGAGTTCCTGGACTGGCTGGTAACGGCCTTCAAAGTATTACCGGATAAAGAAGGCCGTCAGGGAATAGACGTAGTAAGTAGCGAGCATCGGTACAGCTACATTAACCGGTGAACGTGCTCACATCCCCTGCCCTTCACTCTCCTCATGTACTCCGACTTCTACAGGGGAAGGCTTGTCAGTCTGGAGTGAGGAGATTGCCGTCATGGTGGGCTGGCGCACCCACAGAGAGACATGGGAAGGCTGCATCGTTTCCCGGACAACAGCTACCAGCTGCTCACTCAACTCGTGCAAATCGACTTCATTGCGTAATGTCGCACTGAAAGCGGCGAGAGTCTTGGCCGCATCGTACTTGTGGCGATAGAAGCGACGGTCGATGATGCTCTGGATGCGTCGACGTAGAGGCTGGAAAAGGGCTGCGATCGCCAGCGTTGAGCCGACTATGACGAGAGGCGATTGCCCCACCTGTCCCGTCACTCCACGCACCAGATGTTGGAGGAGAATCACGCCACCAAAATAGATCAGGACAAGGATACTTGTGAGCGTGCCGTAGACAAGTGTGCGATTGATGAGGAGGTCGATATCCCATAGTCGGTAACGCAGAATGGAAAAGGCCACGGCCAGTGGGATGATGAGTACGGCCAGGTAATAGCTGGCGTTAGCGAACAGGAAACCGAGCGAACGGGCTTCCTGGATAGTTGGATTGATAGTACCGATGATGATGATTGCGAGAAAGTAGATTATCGTTGCTATGACGCCGAAGACGATCCACTTGGTCTGCTGCCGTTGGACAGGGGTGGATACCCGCAGATAACGATAGACCTGTGCGAAGAGCAGTGTACCTAAAAATGCGAGCGTCAGTACTGTTTCCCAGAGAGTGGGCCAAGTAGCTACTTTGAAGGGCGAATTGGGAAAGAAGGTGCTTCCTCCTATAAAAAGCACCACCAGCAGCGCCGGCCAGCGTATCCAACGGGGTACAAAGCGCCCATTCGGGAAGAGATAAAAGAAGAGGGATATGATGATGAGGGCAACAGAACTAACCAATTCACTCGGCACTTGCGCGATGGGATAAGCTGTGGCGAATAGTTGAGGATTGCCAAATACAGCGGTTGCAAATGTGACAAGGCCGAGGGAAACGAGAAGGGCTATCCAATCGTTAGATTTACGCCAGGCAAGGATGGCAGCGATTCCCAGGTAGATCAGCACCACCATGGTTTCGAGGATCGCATTGTAGATGGCATAGAACTGGATGGAGAGCCCGACAGAATGGAGCGCCTGCTCCATATCTGGAGTGGCGAGTTGGTTTGGGCAGAACGATTGGGTACATAGAGTCAAGTATTGAGCATAGTTCAGCGGGATAGAAGCAATCAAGAGCGCCAAGGCTGACACCACGAGAATCGCCCATACTATCCTTGCAAGAATGAGCTTGCTTCCATGCAGTTGCGTGTCTGCTGCACTTTGTGTGTTCGGGCTTATGATCTTCCCCTCCAATACTTGTGGAGAATTCATGTCCTGCTCCTCATTATACCTGGGTGTTCAGCCTTAAAATGAGAAAGGAGCCTACTCCTACGCATAGTATCATATTACTCTGCCGTCGTCTCGAAATCGTTACGGCAAGTGTTACGATTTTTTCACCAATTAATGGGACTGTACCGCGAGCATTCATCTAGAGGGAAATTGGATAAATTTAGTCAGCCAGATATTGAGAGCGTTCTTCACGCATCTATCTGATAAGTTCGGTGGAATCGTCAAAGGTTTGTCCGGGATGGTTTCGTTTGATGCGCTCACGTAATTGACGTAATTCTTCAAATGTTTCATGAGTCATAGGACGCCCTTGTGAGGTACTTGTCTCACGAGACATAATTCCCTCGAGGACTTCTTCAAGGTACTCCCGGATAGAAAGGTTTTTCTGAGCAGCAACAATCTTGACTTGTTGATAGAGCTCAGGACTTATACCAACCATAATATCCAGGTCTTGTGTTTCCATTGTTTCTCCTGTATTCTGCCTGAAATGTGATTTACTCAGAGAACTTAGCAAAGTATATCATAACTATTCATAACTATACACAAGTCTTGAAAGGCTTGCAAAGCAAGGCCAAAGCGGATACAGTAGCAGCATGACACCAGAAGAAGTACCGATCCTGCTTCGGCAAGAGAAACAAGCCCTTTGGGAGAAAGCCAGTTTGCAGCAAGAGAAGATCGACTTGAACGAACTTCATCTACACTAACACTGGAGGAAAAGCTTGCAATGGAGACCCTCATCCTGAACTCACTTAAGATCCGCAATTTTCGAGGCTTCCACCACCCTACAGATCGAGCGCCTGGGTCGAGTCAATCTCATTCCGCTTCCTTTCCATCGCCTGAGAAATAGTATGTGGCGCAATTTATTGAGGTACGTTAATGCTGAGTAAAAAAATTTATGTCGCAAAATCGGACAGAATAATGCACATTTCTCTCGCACGAATCGAGGCCACCTTATGACCATCCCATTCGTCATCGACAACCAGCAGCACAACATGGCCGACGTCCTCAACGACCTCTTGCGCCACCACAAAGGCCACTCGCTCGACGTCGCCACCGCCTACTTCAACGTCGGAGGCTGGCAACTCCTACGCGCCGGACTCAACGTGCTGAGCAACTTCCGCCTGCTACTCGGTGACGAACCGGAAGCCGGCTCAGACCTGGGACTGCGCGAAATCGGCGCAAAACCCGTCAAGGGACTTATCCGCGATTTAGCCAGGGAGAACTTTAACGAAGCTACCCTGCGGTTGGTCGAAGACCTGGTTGCCTTCCTGCGCCAGGACCATGTGCAGGTGCGCCTCTACACGCAGGGTTTCCTGCACGCCAAGTGCTACATCTTCTCTAGTGGTGGTGGCTTCGAACGCTTTCTACCGCTTGCTGCCATTGTCGGCTCTTCCAACTTCACTCGCCCTGGCCTGCAGACAAACAAAGAACTCAACTTGACGCACAGGGCAAACTTGTCGCCCGAGGAAGTGGAACCCGACCGTGTAAGAGCCTTCTTAGAAAGTGCCGACCGCCAGCGCCTGGCGCAGTTGGGCGAAGTCGAACGCGTCACAGCAGCCAACGTTCCAGGTATCTTAGCCATCAATGAACTGGCCGCATGGTACGAACGGCAGTGGGAAGCGGCCCGCGACTTCAAGGAAGAATTGATAGACCTGATCGATTCCTCCAAGTTTGGACGGAAAGAGTACACCCCCTACCAGGTCTACATGAAAGCCATCTTTGAGTACTTCCGCGACGACCTGGAAAGCGAGGCGGATAGCGCAGCCAGCATTCGTTCTGCCGTTGAGTTGAGCGAATTTCAGGAGGACGCGGTGAAAAAGGCTCGCAAGATCCTGGCCAGCTACGATGGCGTCATGATCGCCGATAGCGTGGGCCTTGGCAAGACCTGGATCGGCAAGAAACTCCTCGAAGATTACGCCTACCACCAGCGCTTCAAGGCCGTGGTTATCTGTCCCGCTGCCTTGCAGAAGATGTGGCACGATGAACTTTTGAGCGCGGGGATTGCCGTTCGCATCGTCACCCAGGAAGCGCTCGGGCGAGATGAATTTGACATCAGCGATGCGCAGGATGCCGATATTCTGCTGGTGGATGAAAGCCACAACTTCCGCAACCGTAGCGCCCAGCGTTACGAGAACCTGGAGCGCATTCTCGCTGCGAACAATCGGCGTGGGAAGATCAGTGGCGAGCGCAAGAAACTCATTCTCATCACTGCCACTCCCATCAATAACAACGTCTTCGACCTGTACAATCAAGTCAACCTCTTGACTGGCGGAGATCGCAGTTACTTCGCGGCCGCGGGCATCGGTGATCTCAATAGATACTTCCAGGTTGCCCGGCGTGCCAACCTGCAGCAGGAAACGGGCATCGCCCTCTTCAATTTGTTGGAAGAGGTCGTGATACGTCGTACGCGTCCTTTCATCAAAGAAGCCTATCCCAATGCCACCATCAAAGGCCATCCCATTCGCTGGCCCGAGCGCAAACTCAAGACCATCCGTTATAACCTCGAAGCCACCTACGGGGGCATCTACGAGAAGCTGGTGAACCGTATCGAAGGCTTGAAGCTCGCCCCTTATCGCCTGGAAACCTACAAGAAGCAGGGCATAACCCGTGACCAGTTCGAAGAGGGGCGCGAAGAAGCCTTGGTCGGTATCTTCAAAAGCCGCTACCTCAAACGCTTTGAGAGCAGCGTCGATGCCTTCCGCATCAGCATCCGCCGGGCGTTGGAGTTCCTGGAAACCTTTGAAAGCTATGTCCTGGAGGGTAAGGTACTCAACAGCGCGAGTTTCCAGAAAGCCATGCGCTTCCTTGCTCGTGAGGATGAAGAGGACGATGCCACGCCCAGTTCTCTTTCAGAACAACTGGATGCCCATGTGGAAGCTCGCCAATTTATTGAGACATTGCCGACTCTTAACGCCGAACTGTACGATCTCAAGCGATTACATAACGATCTGCGCAAAGATGTGAATGCCCTGCGCGAAATCTGGCATGACATTGCCGCGATTACGCCCGCCGAAGATGCCAAGTTAGCAAAACTCAAGGCGCTTTTGGCAGGTGAACTCAAGGGGCAAAAGGTCCTGATCTTCACCTACTACAAAGATACCGCTCGCTACCTGTCCAGGCAATTGGGCAGCGATGATCCCGCCGCTGCCCAGTGGAAAGCTAGCGCCGGCTCGCCACGTATTCGACGCATGGACAGCGGAGCCGACGCTCGGGAGCGAGCTAGACTGGTGGCCCAATTTGCACCTCATGCCAACAACAAACCTGAGTATGCAGGGAGCGACAACGAAATAGATCTACTGATCTCGACCGATGTGCTCTCGGAAGGACAGAACCTGCAGGACTGTGGAGTGCTCATCAACTATGATCTGCACTGGAACCCCACACGTATGGTACAGCGGGCAGGGCGCATTGACCGCATCGGCACGAGCTTCGCCACACTCTGGGTGCTCAACATGTTCCCCGACGCGGGCCTGGAAAAGCTGCTCGGTTTAGTAGAGAGCCTGTCTCGTAAGATAGCCAGCATTGACCGCAGCGGCTTCCTGGATGCCAGCGTTCTTGGTGAGGTGGTTCACCCGCAGAACTTCAACACCTTGCGCCGTATCGAGGAAGAAGATGGCAAAGTGGTCGAAGAGCAAGAACAATTTGTCGAACTGGTGAGCAGCGAATACCTGCTCCAAAATCTAAGAAACCTGCTGGACAGCGGCATGCGCCAGATGCTCGAGAACCTGCCAGACGGTATCCACAGTGGCCTGGTGCGCCAGGGAGCCACGGGTATCTTTTTCTATTTCACTGCGAAGGAGAAGAAACACGGCCAGAACGTCCAGAATGGAAGACGGCAACACTACTGGCGCTACATAGACCTGTCAGAAGACATGAGGGGCGGACGCGTAGAAGACAACCGCTACGTCATCACCAATCTCATCCAGTGCCAACCCGATACATTGCGTTTCGTGCCGCTTGATAGAGAGGTAGATATCTTTGCCCTGCAAGAAAAGGTGATAGCTTCAATCGTGCAATCATCAGAGGTGCAAGTAGCTGTAGAAGAAGCTCCTAAGCTGCTTGACCCCATCCAGCAAACGATTGCCACCACCTTGCGCGGCTACATAAACAGCCCTGCCATTAGCCGCAAAGAAGTCATAGCTGCCATTCAGCGCTTAAACGAACCACAGCCCGGTGTCTATATCAGAGCCCTACGAAAAGCATACGAAGCTTTCACCGTCAACAGTCAAATTGACGAGCTTTTCACGGCCGTGAAAAGCATAAGTTCTAGCACAGTGACTCCTGACGATGGCAGCACCCCGAGCTCCGAAAGCAAAAGTCCTGTGAAGCGCGAGGATTTGAAATTGATCTGCTTTGACTACATATGGCAATAAAAAGGCAGCTGCTGATTCCCCCTAAGTCCGCTAGGCCACGTGGGGCAAGGTGGCTGGACGAATGCCGCCAGAGATCCTTCGCTGCGCTCAGAGCCTGCCCTGAGAGCAGCGAAGGTATGACAGCCCTCCCTGACTTCGGCGACGCCATCTGTTATTATCGCTACTACCGCTTTCCTGAAGAACTCGAGCCGCCTGAACCGCAGGAGCAGAACCAGCGGCGCAAGTCGAAGCTCACCAATGATGAACTTCGCGCACGCCTTACTGTAGCCACACAGGCCCTTGATAGCCTTCTCCAGGAATTCGTCCAGCAGGGCTATCGGGCTGAAATGAGCAACCGTCTGCAGGAGATTGTCAACCATTCGTCGCTTAACTTGCATCTCTTCGAGGTTTACGTGCTCCCTGGCGATATGGATGCTCTGCTCCATTTCGTTGGCAACCCTCTCGCCGACTACGACGCGTATGAAACCGAAGAAGAAGCCGAGGCTCATGCCCCTGCTTTCGACCTGAGCAATCCCGAGCATCGTGCAGCCCTTAAAGAGAGCATATTTATGGTAGGTCGCTAGCCGCCGCGGGTGGTTCCCAACATCATGAGTGGTCGCGGGTTTGCCAGCCACAAGCCGGCAAACCCGCGACCACTCAAAAAAACATTCCGAGTCCTTCACATTGCTTTGAGTCGATTGGTACAACCATATTAAGATATTGTTGGCCTTCGTTTTGAGCGCACATCAATGCTTCCTATCCCAGTCTTGGCAGGCATCATTGAGCGTTGCCAAAGGCCCTGTTCACATGCAAAAAGAGGAGTATAATGAATTTGCATATTCGACTTTTCTCTCCTGATGATATGGAAGACGTGGTTCAATTATCATTGTTAGCGTGGACTCCCGTTTATCACTCATTTGAGCAAGTACTGGGTACCAAAATCTATTCCCTTCTTTTTCCAGATTGGAAAAAGACCCAGAGAGCAATCGTTGAAAAGATTTGTCGAGAGCACGAGAAAACGCTGGTTTGGGTTGCAGAAGCACATGGAATAATTACCGGATTTATAGCATATACCTTAAATAGTCAAGAAAATGGTCAGGATGACACGGGGGAGGTTGAATTGCTTGCCGTGCATCCTGATTATCAAAACCATGGCATAGGTACGGAATTGAACCAGTTTGCTCTCGGAAAGATGAAAGAAAGCGGGATGAAGCTCGCTCTTGTGGCGACAGGGGGAGATCCAGGTCATGCACCCGCCAGAAGAACCTATGAAAAGGCCGGATATACGGCTTTACCTGGAGTTCGGTATTATC
>Ga0137384_10000934_pt1 | contig 22782 bp, 15 predicted proteins | sample SagtaG_2_FD_104922 | JGI IMG/M metagenome (GOLD analysis project Ga0137384, IMG submission 104922) | Vadose zone soil microbial communities from Sagehorn Ranch, Mendocino, California, USA - Sage2_R_60_16 metaG | ecosystem: Environmental > Terrestrial > Soil > Vadose zone | place: USA... | reverse complement strand
GGCGCATCCACGCGGGTTGCTTTTCCCAGCGCAACGACAGAACGGTAGTTCATGGAGTGATTGAAGACGGAGCGCGCGAGGACAAAGCCATCGGTGAGCGTGACGGTAACGCAAACGGGAATTCCATCACTGACATTGCGAAGCATGCGGCTGGCCGCGGAGCCGTGGAAATAGAGGGCGTCGCCCACACGCGCGAATAACGTGGGAATGACGTAGGGCTGGCCATCCATGGAAAATCCGACGTGGCACACGAAGGCTTCGTCGAGAATTTTGTAAATGGTATCGCGGTCGTAGACACCGCGCTGCGGCTCGCGCACCACGCGTGTGCGCTCGGTCGGCGGAACGGTTTCGGGCACGGCACACCTCATAGAGAGACACAGCGCAGGGCTCGCTGTTTCGCGATGACCCGTTTGATTTGTAGCCGGCGCTGCAACGGCATGAGTGAGTGCAGATGAATGATGCTATCACGCGAGGGGACGCTAACAAGCGTATCTTGAATATTGCCCTTAGAGAAAACCGTTGCCAAATTGGTAGAACGCAAGCGATTCAGGAGACCGTGGTAAGCGAATTAGGGCCGCTGCAACAACTGGCGCGCCTATGAGAGACTTGATGATTCGAGAAAAACGCTAATTATCAATGGAGAGCAGAACGTGAGCACACCGGCAGTACAAGGATCAGAAAGCAGAACATTCGATGTTGCTTGGGTACGCGACCAGTTTCCTTCGCTGAAACTGCATGTCAACGGGCACGACGCAGCATTTCTGGATGGGCCGGCGGGGACGCAAGTGCCGAAGCAAGTGATCGAAGCTGTCGAGAACTACTATGTGAATGCGAACGCAAATACATGTGGCGCGTTTGAAACGAGCCGGCGCAATGACGCGATGATTGCGGCAACTCGCAAAGCGATGGCGGATTTCTTCAACTGCGACGCGAGTGAAGTGGTGTTCGGGCAAAACATGACCACGATTACGTTTGCGCTGTCGCGGGCAATCGGGCGTGAGCTGAAAGCGGGCGATGAAATCGTAGTGACGACGCTGGACCACGACGCGAACGTGGCTCCGTGGCGGGCGCTGGAAGAGAAAGGCATCGTCATTCGGCAAGCGGACATTCGCGAAGAGGATTGCATGCTGGATTTGGAGGACTTGAAGCGGAAGATTACGTCGAAGACCAAGCTCGTCGCCGTGGGCTACGCGTCGAACATGGTGGGGACCATCAATCCGATTGTGGAGGTCACGAAGCTGGCGCATGGGTCAGGAGCGCTGATGTTTGTGGATGCTGTGCATTATGCGCCGCATGGGCTGATTGACGTGAAGGCGCTGGACTGCGATTTTTTGGCGTGTTCGCCGTACAAATTCTTTGGCCCGCATATGGGAACGCTGTACGGGAAGAAGGAGCATTTGCAGCGCTTCAAACCATATAAAGTGCGGCCGGCCACGGATGCTATTCCCGATTGCTGGGAAACCGGAACGCAAGTCCAGGAATTGATCGCTGGGATTGGCGCCGCCGTGGATTACATCGCTGGACTGGGAAAGCATTGCGATTCAAATGTGAAGACTCGGCGTGAAGGGCTGGCAGCCGCCTATCGGGCGACCGTGCCCTACGAGCGGAACTTGCTGACTCGACTGCTGGACGGATTGCAAACGATTCGCGGAGTGAAGGTCTACGGCGTCACAGATCCCAGAAGGTTTGGCGAACGCTGCTCCACGATTTCGTTGCGAATGGGTGAACATCATCCGACGCAAATTGCGAAATTCCTGGGTGACCGCGGGATTTTCACGTGGGACGGCAATTTTTACGCGATGAATCTTTCCGAACGCCTGGGCGTGGAGCCCAAAGGCGGTGTGTTGCGCGTTGGCTTAGTTCATTACAACACGATGGAAGAAGTGAACCGTTTGCTGACAGCTTTGCGTGAGTTTGCGGCGGCATAGTTTGAATGGGGTCGAAATGAAAAGGAATCACACGTGAAATTCGTCAAACGACGTAGGGTCCATGGTATGTTGGTTCCTTTTACTTTGAGACCACGAAAGAAATATCCATTCCGAACCCCAATACCGCCGTGTTCCGTCGTTCGTGTTAAAGCATCACCGTCGAAAACGTTGCGGAAAAACATCGGACGGCGATTTCGAATTGGCTACTACAGCAAGATGGATGGTCTCGACTGCATCTGGCTTGTAAACGAACAAGGCAAGTACGAGCAGACGATAGATCATGCGTTTCTGAACAAACACTTCCTAATCGAGACTGTATCGAAAGAACGAAGTCTGTATGGCCGCAATCGCCCGCAATTCGAACCGATCAGATGAAGGTTTTGGAGATTATGAGCAAGAGACCGAAACCGATTGTGTTGACTGTGCTCGATGGATGGGGCTACCGCGCGGAGACGAAGGGAAACGCGATCGCTCTGGCGCGGAAACCGGTGTACGACGAACTGCTTTGCAAATTCCCAAACACGCTGATTCAGACTTCCGGGCCCTTTGTGGGCTTGCCCGAAGGACAGATGGGCAACAGCGAAGTGGGGCACATGAACATGGGCGCGGGGCGCGTCGTGCACATGGACATCACGCGGATTGATCTGATGATCGCGAGCAAGCAATTACAAAACGTGCTGCTATTTCAGCAGGCGATGGAGCGCGGGCGTCAGCGGCAGTTGCATTTCTTGGGGCTGCTGAGCGATGGCGGAGTGCATTCGCACATTCAGCATTTATTTGCGCTTTTGGAAATGGCCAAGCAGCACCAAGTGGAAAAAGTGTTTGTCCATTGTTTCATGGACGGGCGCGACACGCCGCCGAACAGCGGGCGCGATTACGTGCGCCAGTTGCAGCAAAAGATGCGCGAACTGGGCGTGGGCGAGATCGCGACGCTGGTGGGGCGGTATTACGCGATGGACCGGGACAACCGCTGGGAACGCGTGGAATTGGCGTACCGCGCGCTGGTGCACGGAGAAGCGGAAACCAAGACGAACGATCCGGTGGCAGCGCTGCAGCGCAGTTACGAGCAAGGCGTCACGGATGAATTTGTGAAGCCGATTGTGGTGATGCAAGGTGATGGAGCGGCGGCTGAGCCTGTCGGCCTGATCCGCAGCGACGACGCGGTAATTTTCTGCAATTTTCGCGCCGACCGCGCGCGGCAAATGACGAAGGCGCTGGCGGAGCCAGGCTTCGACAAGTTTGTTGATGAAAAGCGGCCGGAGAATCTTTTTTACGTGGCGATGACGCAGTATGAAAAAACGTGGCCGTGGCTGAAGTACGTGCTCGCGCCGGAAAAACTGGAGCACATCCTGGCGCAAGTGTTCGCGGAACTACAGTACAAGAATTTGCGCACCGCGGAGACGGAGAAATATGCGCACGTGACGTATTTTTTCAATGGCGGTGTGGAGAAACCTTTCGGCGGAGAGGAGCGGATTCTGGTTCCGTCGCCGAAGGTGGCGACGTATGACTTGAAGCCGGAAATGTCTGCGGCGGGGATCACCGACACGGTGGTGAAAGCGATCGAGATGGGCGAGTTCGACGCCATCATCATGAATTATGCGAACGCGGACATGGTGGGACATTCAGGAAAGCTGGAAGCGGCGATTAAAGCCGTGGAAGCGGTGGATGCGGGGCTTGGACGAATTTATCAGGCGATGAAGCCGCGCGGCGGCGCATGGATTATCACCGCAGACCACGGGAATGCGGAGACGATGATCGATCCCACGACCGGCGGGCCGCACACATATCACACTACAAATCCCGTGCCATTTGTTTTAGTGAGTGACGACGACAAGGTGAAATTAAAGCCGGGCGGGTCGCTGCGCGACATCGCGCCAACCATGCTGAGTGTGTTGGGCCAACGGAGTCCCGTGGACATGACTGGCAACGATTTGCGAATTGTTTCTTAACCTTCCATGAACCGCACAAAGCCTACTGACACAAAGCTGGTGATTTGCGTGTGGCATCCGTTTACGTGGTGGCGGCCACAGCCGGTAGTCGCGCAGACGATTCGAAAGCGCTGGCCGGAAATGAACGTGGTGCACCTGCCGGATTACGACAGGCTGCCGGAGGAGTTGCCGGACACGGACATTTTTGTGGGCTATTCGTTGCGAGTGAAGCAATTGAAGGACGCGAAAAAGCTGAAGTGGATTCATTCGACGGCCGCGGGAGTGGCCCAACTGATGTACCCGGAGCTGCGGGAGGCGGGAATCCTGGTGACCAATCCGAGTGGGGTGTTTTCCGTGCCGATGGCGGAGCACGCCATGGGCTTGATTCTGGCGCTGGCGCGGAATTTTCCGGATTCGGTGCGCCAGCAGGACAAAGCCATCTGGTCGCAGCAGGAGTTGTGGGACAAGCCGCAGCATTTGGCCGAATTGAATGGGCAAGTGCTGCTGATTGTGGGCTACGGCTCGATTGGGCGGGAACTGGCAAAACGCGCAAAGGCATTCGGCATGCGCGTGTGGGGAGTGACGCGGTCGGGCGAGGGCGAGCGCGCGCACGTGGAGAAGATTCTTCCCGCCGCGAAATTGCACGAAGCGCTACCGGAGGCGGATTACGTGATGATCTCCGCGCCGGAGACGGCGGAGACGAAACATCTTATCGGCGCCACGGAGCTTGCAAAGGTGAAGCGGGGAGCGCGATTAATCAATGCCGGGCGAGGATCGCTGCTGGATGAAGCGGCGTTGATTTGCGCGCTCAAAACCGGTGCGCTGGGTGGGGCAGCGATTGACGTGGCGGAAACGGAGCCGTTGCCAGCGGACAGCCCGCTGTGGAAAGCGCCGAACCTTTTTATCACGCCGCACACCAGCGCGTTGAGCGATCGGCTGTGGATTCGGCAGACCGCGCTTCTCGTGGACTTACTGGAGAGGTGGTTCGACGGCAGAGAGATGTTCAATCAGGTCGACTTGACGCGCGGTTACTAGGAAGAAAATAAAAAAGTGAAATTTCAAATGAAAGAATGCGAAGAGTTACGTTCAGTCGCACTGCAGGGTTAAAAGCGGAACTCAAGCGCGAAAAAACGATTTTCGAATTTCCAATTTCCCTTTTCCAACCGCGTCAGTCGCCGACGCCGCCTTTGGTCGCCTGATAGCCTTCGCGCGCGTAAACCTGGTATTTCTGCTTCTTGCCTTTTTGGTCGACGATGGACAGAGGGCCGCCGTCGGGGGCGACCAGTTCCACTTTCACTTTGTGGAATTTGCCGTCCTTTCCGCCGCTGGTGGGCGAGAAGGAAATACTGTACTGGTGTCGCAGGAAAGCAGCGACGCTGCGAAAGATGTCAGGCATCTCGCCCTCGAATTGAGGAAACCAAGCGAAGCCTCCAGTTTCTTGGGAAAAAGTCCTGAGCTGGTTTTGAGCCTGCAGAAGATTCATGCCCTGCATTCCCCTCTGGACATAGTTTGCGTAGACCTGGCCAAGCCCAATGCAAAAAATAGGCACATCGCTTCCGCGAAGAGCTTTCATCGTTTGATCGAGGGTATGCTTGGAAAACGTATCCACGCCGCTGCCAACCAGGATGATGGACTTCTTTCCCTTGACATCCTTCAAGCGTTCTGTCGTCTCCAAAAGAGCGTCGAATACGTTGGATTCGCTGAAGCCGGGGAAATAGAGACGCGAGATCGCCTGTAATACTTCTTCCTTATCCTGTGTAAAGTCGACCTCGATGCGCGTTTTCATGTCGAAAGTTTCCAACGCGACCCAGTCTTTTTGCTGGAGCTGGGGGAAGAGCGCTGTGGACCAATACTTTCCGATGTAGGCAAAGAGCTCGTAATAACCGCGGCTGCTAAACTCCAGAAGAAGAACCGTAGTGATGGGCGCCTCGGTCGGTGCAAAATTCGTGATGGCCTGGGGAACGCCTTCATCCAAAACGCGGAAATTCTCTTTTTTGAGATTGGGAATGAGATCGCCGTGCTGCGTGGTGGCTACAACGTCAAGCGTTACAACCGGAACGTCCACGCTGATGCTTACACCCGCCTGCGGCGGCTGCTGCCCTTGGGGCGGAGTTTGCGGCTGTGCGGGCTTCTGTTGCTGCTGAGACGGAGGAGGGCCTCCCTGCGGACCCGTCGGTGCCTGAGCAAGAGCCGGCGGCTCTACGAGCGGCAACAATACAAATGCCCCCAATGCCAAAAACAACGAGACACAAATAATACGCTTCATCGTTTTACCCCTCATTGATGGCCGAGAAAGCAAACTGCCAATAATCTTGTGCCAATAATCCCGTTTTCATGCAACTCACGGCTCTGGACTGGCAGTGGAATTTACGCACTGCACCGGCAATGACCGGGCCGGGTCCCCATACCTGCATGTTAGTATGAAGCACTCTGGACGCAAAACGTTAGCTGGGGCCGCGCGGACTGGGCGGCGGCGATTCGTGAGGAGGATGGATTCGTGAATTGGAATCGAGCAGGGCAGGTCATTGCGGGAGCTGCGGTTTTGCTGATGGCCGGACGTCTTCCCGCAGCGCCGCAGGGAATTCCGCAGCCCACGCCGGTGAACGCCGTCAGCGCTTCTCCCGAACCTAAGTCCATTGCCAGAGAAGCCAGTGGCTGGCTGGTGGACTTGATCAAAATCAACACATCCAATCCACCGGGAAATGAAAACCTTGCGGCCATGTATGTTTCCGGATTGCTGCAAAAGGAAGGGATCAAAGCAGAACTTTTGGATGTGGGTCCGGGACGCAGCGCGGTGGTAGCTCGCCTGCGCAGCTCGGTGGTGCCGGACCCGTCGAAGGCATTGCTTCTGGTGGCCCACTTGGACGTGGTGCCGGTGGAGAAGGCGCGGTGGACGGTGGACCCGTTCAGTGGAGTCGTCAGGGATGGCTACATGTATGGCCGTGGAGCCATCGACGACAAAGGCATGCTGGCCGCGAACCTAGCGGTGTTTATTCACCTGAAGCGGACCAATGCACATCTCAACCGCGACGTGATTTTCCTGGCGACCGCTGATGAAGAGGGAAGCGGCGACGCCAGCATCCGAACGCTGATCGCGAAATACTGGGATAAGTTTGCGGCGGGATTTGCCATCAACGAAGGCGGCAACGTCTTCATGAAGAATGGCAAAGTGCAGTACATCGGCGTGCAGGCGAGCGAAAAAGTGGCCGTAAACGTCGCGCTGATCGCGCGGGGAACTTCGGGGCACGCGTCGCAACCTACGAAAGACAATCCTATTGTGCATTTAGCCGCGGCCATCGCGAAGATTGGGACGTACTCCGCGCCAGTGCACTTCACCGCGATTGTGCGGCGATACTTTGAAGGAATTGCGCCGCTCGAAGATGACGAAATCGGGAAGTGGATCCGCTCGATGGACACGCCGGACCGCGGCGAACATGCGCAGCGGGTGGTATCCGACGCCAGCCCGTTGTGGAATTCGATGATGCGGGACACGATTGCACCGACCATACTCTCCGCCGTCGTGGCCAACTACGTGATTCCGGCTGAAGCGCGAGCGAATCTGAATGTGCGGCTCTTGCCCGGAGATTCGATCAACACACTTTTAAATGACCTGAACAAGCTGGTGAACGATCCGGCGGTGAGGCTGGAGGTTCAGCCGAACGCAGGATTGGCGGCGCCACCATCTTCGCTGGAATCGGATTTATATAACTTGATTTGCCGGGTGGCGTCGCGGGAGTTTGGGGGCGCTCCGGCGTTGCCGTTTCAGTCGACTTGGCTGACCGATTCTGCGCAGTTGCGGCTTCACAACGTGCAGGCTTACGGCCTTGTGCCGTTTCCGTTGTCGCAGGAAGACTTGCGGCGGATGCACGGCGATGACGAGCGGATTCCGATGGCGTCCTTTGACAAGGGTGTGGATGTGCTGACGAAGATCGTGACGGAGTTTGCGGTCACGCGTTATTAAAGCAAGAAGCCGCTGGCAACAATCCAAAAAGAAAATCACAGGAACGAAGCTCCCGTTGAATAATAGAAGGCGGGAAAGTTAGGTCTGTCGCCGGAAAAGAGCATGAATTTTCGTCACTCGAAGATTGTGTGCACCATCGGCCCGGCCAGCCGTTCGCCGCGCATGATCGACCGGCTGTTCGCGGCGGGGATGGACGTGGCGCGCCTGAATTTCTCGCACGGCACGCATGAGGAACATGCAGAGAATTTTGCGATGATTCGCGGCGCCTCGGGAGAGCATGAAAAACCGGTGGCGATTCTGGCGGATCTGCAAGGGCCGAAGATTCGCACCGGAGCGCTGGCGGGAGGCGGGCCGGTGATGCTGCGTGCCGGACAACAGTTCGTTATTACCACCGCCAAAGTGCTGGGAGACTCCACGCGGGTGAGCACTACGTTCGCTCCACTGCCTCGAGAGGTGCACCGCGGGGATCGCATTCTGCTCTCGGATGGCCTGATCGAGTTGCGAGTGGAGCAAGTGCGCGACCGGCAAGTGATTTGCGAAGTGGTGAACGGCGGCGCGCTCGGCCAGCACAAAGGCATTAACTTGCCGGGATTGAAGCTGCGCGTTCCGGCGCTGACGCCAAAAGATCGCATGGACCTCGCGTTTGCGCTGAAGCATGGCGCAAATTACATTGCGGTGAGCTTTGTGCGGCGCCCAGAAGACGTACTGCTTGCAAAACAATTAATCCGGCGGGCGGGAAAAGATACGCCGGTCATTGCCAAGCTGGAAAAACCACAGGCGATCGAGAATCTGGATGCGATTCTACGCGCCGCGGATGCCGTGATGGTGGCGCGCGGCGACCTCGGCGTAGAAATGAGTCCGGAACGCGTGCCCGTTGTACAAAAAATGATTATTGCCCGGGCGAGAGAGCTGCGGCGGCCGGTCATCACGGCGACGCAAATGCTGGAATCGATGACGGAAAATCCGCGACCGACGCGCGCGGAGGCTTCGGATGTAGCCAACGCCATTTTCGACGGCTCGGACGCAGTGATGCTTTCTGCGGAAACGGCCACGGGGAAATATCCGGTGGAAGCCGTGAGCATGATGGCGCGCATAGTGGAAGAAGCCGAAGGCAGCGTCCGAGAATTTCCGCGGCCTGCGCAGCAGGAACAATTGAGAGTTCCCGGAACTGTGGCCGAGTTGGTGTGCCACGCCTCGCGGGAATTGCACATGAAAGTGATCGCCGTGTTTACGCACAGCGGATTCACGGCGCGGTTGATTTCGCGGTACCGCCCGTTGGTGCCGATTGTGGCGTTTTCGCCGGAACAGGAAACGCGGCGGCGGCTGGCCATGATCTGGGGTGTGTATCCGAGAAATATTCAGGATTTGCGGAAGATTGATGGATTGGCGGCGGTCGCGGAGAAGCGGTTGTTGGAAGAACGATTGGTGCGCAAGGGCGACGTCATCGGAATCGTGGCGGGAACGCCGATGGGCATCCGCGGCACAACAAACTTCATGAAATTCCACGTGATTGGCGGGCCGGCGTAACGCCGTTCCAATTGTTATTCAGGAAAGAGAAATCAGAGGACAGGGGTCTGAGAACTAAAGATTATAGATCCGAGCTTAATTCTCGGGTCTCCGATGGGTTAATCCTCAGTTGACCCAGTTGTCAGGGCGGGACGGCGGATCCTTGCGGTGCTTTCCCATGTAAACTTCGAAGCGCCGGCGATTCCGCTTCTGTTGCCAGTCGGAGACGCTGTTGCGTAGGCTGTAAAGAAAAGAGCCGCGGCGCAGATAAACGTAGCCAATCGCCAATCCGCCCAAATGACAGAGATGGCTTATCTGGTCATCCCCCAGCCCAAATGTTCCAAGAAACGTCAGCACGGTCATGACAATCACCACCGTGCGCATGCTGATGGCCACGGGAAACGGGATAATGTAAACGCGCCGATCCGGAAATAGAATCGCGCACGCGACTAAAATTCCAAAGATTGCTCCAGACGCGCCAATCGTCGGTACTCTCGAGAAACCGTGCCCCAAAATCGCAGGGACAGTTTTTACCGCGACGTTAATGAGCCCCGCCCCGGCTCCGGTCAGGAAGTAATACCGCAAGAAGCGGCTTTTTCCCCAAACCAACTCCAGTTCGCGGCCAAACATCCAGAGCATGAACATGTTCGTCAGGATGTGCCAGATACTGCTGATGTCATGCAGAAACAAGTACGTGAAGGGCTGCCAGACACACAACAATACGACGCGAGCCGGAACCAGGCCGAACCAACTCACCAGCCAGGCGTAGGCAGACAGGCCCGAAAAGCGATAGAGCAGCGCTTCAAAGATATAAACGGCAAAATTGGCGATGAGGAGAAGCTTGACCGCAGGTGTGACGTAAAAGTCGAAGCTAATCCTATAGCTCTTGATGCCGGACCGAGAATACATGTCAGAAGTTTACGGTGCGGGAACGGTCGCCGTCAAAGAGCAAAGGAAGAGTGGAAGAGTTAAAAAGTCGAAGAGGCAAAGAATTTGCTTGGCCGCTCAAGCGTACCTACTCGCTTCTAGCTTCCGCGCTTTTTTGACTCTTAAACTCTTGAACTTTCCACTTTTCTTTTCAATCCAGTTTTTTGCGGGCGAAATAAAAAAGCGAGGCCGCGAGAGCCAGGAACATGATCAGGCCGAAGAGGTTGCTGGTTGCAAGCGGACCGAACATCTTCGGACCAAAAGCAAAAAGGTCCGCGCGCCAGGGCAAACGAAGCACGGTCGTAACCCACTGCGGTACGTGCGCAGAAATCTCCTGATCCTGCAACAGATTGATAACAATTCCCAGCAAGCCGAAAACGCCTCCTGCGGCAATCAAACCGCTGGAGTAGAGGGCTCCCGGACTAGCCTCGCTTTCGTCCTTTTTCTTCGTCGTGGCTTCGACAGCCACGCGAATAAGCCCGCCCGCAAACATTGCCGCCGTGGTTCCAAGGGACAGATAGGCGCCGACAGCAAAGGCGAGCGAGCGAACGCCAAGAATTTCGACCGCAATCACCAGCGCTACCCCCATCAGGACCAGACGCCATGGCAGGCGCTGGCTGAGGATGCCGTTGATCACCGTGGCCATCAGGCGTGCCTGCGGGGCCGGCGCTTTATCACTGCCAATGCCTTGCGCCCACTGAAGTTCAATCCGTTTGGAGTCCGGATCATAGAGATACTCCCCGTCGGGAACTTGAGCGGAACCAAGAGCATTGATGAGGACGTAATTCTTCCCGCGATGCTCGAAGGTGTCTCTTTCCAGTTTGACGCCGGCAGGCAAGGCTTGCACGTTGAGGGGGATTTGCGTGGGGATATATTTTTCGAGTCCTTTGTTCATCAAGCCGAGGGTGATGCCGATAGCGAAGGTGGATACAGTGACGCCAACCAGCAAGCCCCATTGCTGGCGCACAGGAGTGGCGCCCACGAGATAGCCGGTTTTTAAATCCTGCGAAGTCGCCCCCGCAATCGCCGCGGCGATGCACACCGATCCGCCAATCGTCAGGGCCAGCACGCTGTAGCTCGGCGCCGTCCATCCGGCGAGAAGGAAAATCGCGCACGTGGCCATGAGAGTTCCAATGCTCATGCCGCTGACCGGATTGGACGAGTTGCCAAGCAAACCGCTGATACGGGAGGCGACGGTGACAAACAGAAATCCGAAGACCACAACAAGAATGCCCGCGAGAAGATTCTGATACCACGTGGTGTTCGTGCCTTTGACCGGGGCAACCGTCAACAGCACGAACAACAGCACGATGATCACGGCCGAACCCGCAACGACCCAGCTCATGGGCATGTCGCGCTCGATGCGGCTCGCCGTATTCGTGCCGGTCCCGCCTTCCGCGCGAACGTCCTTGAGGCCTGCGCGCAACGCGGAAATGATTGTGGGCATGGTGCGAATCAGTGTGATCAATCCGGCCGCCGCCACCGCGCCTGCCGCCATCGGACGGATGTATTGTCGCCACATGTCGTCAGGCGTCATCTGTGGGATGGGAATCGTAGAAGGATAGATGGGCGTATTTCCGGCAAGCTGCCCAAAGAACTGAATCGCGGGCATGATCAGTAGCCACGAGATCACGCCGCCCGCAAAAAGAATACCCGCGACCTTGGGACCGATGATGTAGCCCACCCCCAGGTATTCCGAGGTGATGGTGGCTCGAAAGGAAGCTCCGGGAAACCACTTCGGGCGCGCTTCGGGTTGGCCGGTCCACGCTTGTACCGTGTTCATCATGAATGTGTAAACACCGCCGAGGCCCAGCCCCCAAAACACGCGGCCGGCAAAGGAGCCGCCTCGCTCCCCGGCCACCAGGACATCGGCGCAGGCGGTGCCCTCGGGAAACGTCAGGTTGCCATGTTCCTTTACGATGAGTTGGCGGCGCAGCGGAATCATGAACAGGACGCCGAGCCATCCTCCCAGCAGCGCCAGCGGAAAAATCCGCCAAAAGGTAAATTCCGATCCGAATCCGAGAAAAATGAGCGCGGGCAGCGTGAACATCACGCCGGCCGCCAGCGACTCTCCGGCAGAGCCTGTGGTCTGCACGATATTGTTTTCAAGGATGGTTGACCGGCCGAACGCCCGCAGGATGCTGATCGAAAGCACCGCGATGGGGATCGAAGCGGAAACCGTGAGTCCGGCGCGCAAGCCGACATAGACGCTCACCGCGCCGAACAGGAGCCCAAAAAGCGCTCCAAGAATCACTGCGCGAATCGTGAATTCCATCAGGCTTTCTTCCGCGGGGATGTACGTGCGAAATTCGCCCGGAGGCGCCGTGGAACTCCATGCCCGTTCGCGAGTTTCCGTCTTTTCGGCCACTGCATCCTCCTTCGTGCCAAAGTCCAAATTGGCTGCAGCCGCGTGCGGGGGGATTATGCCGCACCCGGACAGGCCGGGAAAGAGAGAATCCTTGAAGCTGGCGAAGAGACGATTTTGTAGCCCTTCGGGCTATTGACTACTGCATAAGCTCCTTGTATCGTGCAACGAGACGCTTCACTCAGGTCGGTAACAAAGGCCATGGGACGGGACCCTTCCACATCGCAGTCGACCCGGGGTCATTTTGCCCGGCGCATTCCAGGCTGCTCTTCTTGCCTAAGGGTTTTCTCACGGATTTTTCACTGTTGAATACGGAGGTCATCGTGCGCTCCAGCCGACTTCTGCTTCTAATCGCTATCGCTTCCGTGACAGCTGCGGTTCGGTTCTCCGCTCCCGTAAGCGCGGGCGATGAATGGCTGCCCATCACTCCCGAAGAACTGAAAATGACCAGTGAGCCAAAAGCCCCCGGCGCGCAAGCAATTATTCTCTACCGGCAGATCGATCGCGACGACAGCAACGCTTCAACGCCGCACGAATATAACTACGTGCGGACAAAGATTTTTACTGAAGATGGGCGGAAATACGCCGACGTGGAGATTCCGTTCTTCAAGGAGACTGAAAATATCGTCGGTATAAAGGCGCGAACCATCCGCGCCGACGGCTCGATCGTTAACTTTGACGGTAAAGTCTATGAGAAGGAAATCGTCAAGGCTCGGGGCGTCAAATTTCTTGCCAAAACGTTCACTCTCTCCGACGTGCAACCCGGCAGCATCATCGAATATCACTACATGATTGATTTCGCGGAATACCTGGTTTTCAACTCTCACTGGACGCTCAGCGAGGAACTGTTCACCAAGCTCGGCAAGTACACGCTGAAACCCTACGGACAGTTCACCCTGCAATGGTCTTGGCCCAACGGACTTCCAGAAGGCACGGCGCCGCCCGCTCAGCAAAACGACGCCAGGGGCAATTACATTCGAATGGAAGCGAAGGACATTCCGGCGTTTCAAGTCGAGGATGACATGCCTCCGGAAAATGCCATGAAATACATGGTGGACTTTATCTACTCAGAGGGCGACCTCGAAAAGGATCCGGATAAGTTTTGGAAGAAACAAGGCAAGAAGATGGACGTTGCTGCCGAGAGCTTCGTCAACAAGCGCAAAGCCATGGAGCAGGCCGTAGCGCAGATTGTCTCGCCGGGCGATTCGCCCGAGGTGAAGCTGCAAAAAATCTACACAAAGGTTCAAAGCTTTCGCAACACCAGCTATGAAGTTGGAAAGACCGAGCAAGAGCAGAAGCGGACGAAGGAAAAAGAAAACAATAACGTGGAGGACATCTGGAAGCGTGGCTATGCGGATGGGTATCAAATCACCTGGCTTTTCCTGGGACTCGCGCGTGGGGCAGGATTTGACGCCTCTCCGGTGAGAATCTCTACTCGAGATGATCATTTTTTCAGAAATAACATCATGAATGTCCGGGACCTGAACACCAACGTTGTGCTGGTTAAATTGGAAGGGAAAGACTTGTATTTCGACCCGGGATCGGCGTTCACGCCGTTTGGCATGCTGCCCTGGTCGGAAACAGGAACGCCTGGATTGAAACTTGATAAAGATGGTGGCGCTTGGATAACTACGCCGAATCCCGACAGTTCGACTTCGCAGATCATTCGCAAGGCCGATTTGGCCCTGACGTCCGAGGGCTCGCTGGAGGGCAGACTCAAGGTCACTTTCATGGGGCTGGAGGCCATGTGGAGAAGAGTAGAGGAGCGGAACGAAGACGAAGCGCACCGCAAGAAGGTGCTGGAAGATTACGTGAAGGAAATCATTCCGGTTGGAATCGAAGTCGAACTGACCAACAAACCGGACTGGACCAGTTCAGCTCCCGCGCTGGTGGCTGAGTACACGTTGAAAGTCCCGGGCTGGGTCTCGGGTGCAGGAAAGCGGGCCCTGATGCCCGTGGGTTTGTTCGGCGGACCTGAAAAACATATGTATGAGCATTCCACTCGTGTCCATCCTCTTTATTTTCACTACATGAACGAGAAAGCGGATGACCTTCGCATCGAGCTTCCGCTGGGATGGCAGATAAGCAGCCTGCCACAGCCGGTCACCAACGATGCAAAGCTGCTCGTTTACACGATGAAGGCCGAAAACGACAAAGGCGCACTCCACTTGGAACGCCATCTGAAGTGCAGTCTTACGATACTCGAGCAGAAGTATTACAACGCATTGCGAACCTTATATCAGTCCGTGAGGAGCGCAGATGAACAGCAAATTGTTTTGCAACCGCAGGGCGTTTCCTCGGGGAATTGAAAAACGGAAGGCGGGTTCGGCTTTTGCCGCCCTGGCCCTTTCCTTTTGCGCTTTGTCAGCGCCGGCGCGTGCAGGTGACGCGCCACAGTGGATGCGCGCCTTGGTCAATGCTCCTCTCCCCGAACACGACGAGAAAACAAATGCGGTGCTGCTGTTTGCTGAAGACACTTTTGCAGTTCAGGGCAACGGCAAAATAAAGCGCATCGAGCGGCGCGTCTACAAGATTCTCCGGCCCGATGGCCGTGGATATGGAACGGCTTATGCAAATTTCGATTCCGAGACGAAAATCAACAGCATGCATGGCTGGTGTATTCCGGCTCAGGGAAAAGATTATGAAGTGAAAGAGAAAGATGCCGTGGAAACCGCCCTCTTCGGCGTGCAGGACGGCGAACTGATGAGCGATCTCAAAACCAAAGTGCTTGTCATCCCGGCCTCGGACCCTGGGAATGTCGTTGGCTACGAAATCGAGCAAGAAGTTCATCCCTACGTGATCCAGGATGTCTGGAGCTTTCAACGCGAGAACGTTCCGGTTCGAGAAGCGCGCTACACGCTGCAGCTCCCTGCGAGTTGGGAATACAAAGCCGTATGGTTGAACCACGCGGAAGTTGCGCCTTCTAGTGCATCCGGCCAATGGCAATGGGTGGTGAACGATGTGAAGGCTATCAAGGCGGAGAATGGAATGCCGCCTTGGGAAGGCGTCGCAGGTCAAATGATAGTCTCGTTGATTCCGCCTGGGGGCGCTGCAAACAAGGGGTTTGAAAGTTGGGCGGACATGGGGCGGTGGCAGGATGGTTTGGCCCGAGGCCGCCGCAGCGTATCGCCCGAAATCAAACAAAGGGTGGCCGACCTTACCAAGACGGATACAACGCAATTAGCAAAAATGCGTTCCCTCGCACGATCCGTGCAAAAGGATGTGCGATACGTGGCCATTCAACTGGGAATCGGGGGCTGGCAGCCTCATCCTGCCACAGATGTTTTCACTCACAAATACGGCGATTGCAAAGATAAGGCCACACTCTTGAGCGCCATGCTTCAGGAGATTGGCGTCGAATCTTTCTACGTCTCCATCAACACGGCGCGAAACGCGGTCACGCCGGAAACTCCCGCAATCCGATGGTTTAATCATGTGATCCTTGCAGTTCGGCTCCCGGCGGAAGTGAAAGATCCCTCCCTTCGCGCTGTTTTTGACCACCCCAAGCTGGGCAAGCTACTATTTTTTGATCCCACCGATGAATGGACTCCGTTTGGCTATCTGCGCGGGGAACTCCAGGCGAACTACGGGCTGCTGGTCACCGGTGACGGCGGCGAACTCATTAAGCTCCCGCTGTTGCCTGCGGAGCTAAGCGGCGTGGTGAGAACGGCGAAACTCGCGCTCAGCCCCTCCGGAACCCTAAGCGGCGACTTCTTCGAGCAACGCAATGGTGACTACGCGACGCAGCAGCGCGCTTACCTGAAATCCGTGCCCAAGGATGCAGACCGCATCAAATTCCTGGAAAGCCTGATCTCACATTCTTTGCCGGCTTTTCAAATCACCAAAGCGAGTCTGGTAAATCTCAATCAGACCGACCAGCCGTTCGGCTATCAATACTCACTCACCGCACAGAACTACGCCAAAACCGCAGGCAACTTGCTGCTGGTCCGGCCCCGAGTCGTAGGCAGTAATTCCAGCGACTTGCTGGAGACCAAAGAGCCGCGAAAATATCCAGTCGAATTTGACGGTCCGTGGAAGAATTCCGACACCATTGAAATTGCGATTCCCGCGGGTTACGAAGTGGATGACCTTCCGCCACCGGTAAATGCGGATTTCAGTTTTGCGAGCTACCACAGCAAAACGGAAGCCAACGGCAACAGTTTGAAATATACGCGGACGTTCGAACTAAAAGAGCTCAGCGTTCCTGTCAGCAAGGTGGAGGATTTGAAGAAGCTCTATCGCATCATCGCCGGCGATGAACGCAACACCGCGGTGCTCAAGCCTGTCGGCCATTGAGTGCCGATCTCAAGCTTGTGGCGACTGCCTGGTGCGCAGAGCCCTAACCGACCACACGGCATCGGAGCGGCCAATCAAGAAGGCGGAGAAGGAAAGCATAAACACGGAATGACTGAGGCTGGCGCCAAAGTATTGCCAGAACGGCGCACCAGCGCCCGGGTAGTCCGAAGAGAAGAGCAGCGTCAGCATAAAAACAAAGCCACACACGCTGGCAGGCCGCACTAAAATGCCGCCAACCAGCGCAATGCCAATGGCAAGTTCTCCATAGGCCACGAGAAATGCAATCGGTGTGGAGTGCACCAGCACGAACCCGCGAAGCACGGGCGCCATAAAGGGATAAGCGCCACCTTCCAAAAACCGATTGATCCAGTATTGAAACCCGCCATGAAGAGTGAATTGCGTGCCGAAGACCTTGTATTCGCCGAAAATGAGAAATAAGGCGCCTACGCCGATGCGCAACATTGCAAGAGCGCGGGAGTTCACGTCCTTCGAGGGCTGGTGTTCTTGCATGAGCAGGACGATATTACTATTGGCCCAGTTTGGACAACTGGTCGCGCACACGGTCGCTCAAAATCTTGCCGTCGACCGTCTTACCCTGCAATTCCGCCTTGGCGGCTTTCACCACAGCGCCCATTTGTTTCATGGAATTCGCGCCGGTTTCGGAAATCGCTTTGGTTATGGCTCCGTCCATTTCTGCTTCGCTGGCGCCAGCTGGCAAATAGGATTCAATAATTGCGAGTTCCTTGGTTTCTTTGGCGGCGAGTTCGGGGCGGTTGCCTTTGGTGAACTGTTCGATGGATTCCTTGCGCTGCTTTACGAGCGTTTGTAGGATCAGAATGGCCTCGGACTCGTCAAGAGTCTTTATCTTTTCCACTTCTTTCAGCTTGATGGCCGACTTGATCCCGCGCAGCACGCTCAAGCGCAATTCGTCCTTGGCGCGCATCGCCGCGACCAAGTCGACTTGAATTTTCTCAGCAAGACTCATCGCTCACTCCTCAATCCATTTCAATATAGCAGAGAGTCGACACGCGTTGATGTCGGATCGTCGTTTTTGCGGGCGCTTTCCTAGGGGGTTATGCCGAATTTGACAGAGCGAAAAGGACTCGCTACTTTTGATCTCTTATACTGCGTGGCAAATTCGCGTCTGATTTCCTGCGCGTGAAACAACTAGCTGAGTCACAGAAGAGGCGGAATGAAGGTCATCGTTGCGGACAGGATCAGCGAGCGAGGAGTGCAGTTGCTGAAAGAGCAGCCGGGCTGGAACACGGTCCTGACCACGAAAGAAACGCTCGAACGGGAAATTGCCGACGCAGACGCATTGATCGTACGAAGCGCGACGAAAGTCACTGCAGACTTGCTGGCCAAAGCGCCAAAACTGCGTGCCGTTGGCCGCGCGGGGGTGGGCGTAGACAACATCGATTTGGAAGCAGCCACCAAGCGCGGAGTGCTGGTCATGAGCACGCCCGGCGGAAACGCCGTGAGCGTCGCTGAACACACTTTCGCGTTGATGTTGTCACTAGCACGGCAAGTGCCCCGCCTGGACAAAGCCATCCATGAGGGCCGCTGGGAAAAATCCTCCACTGCGGGAACCGAGGTGCGCGGAAAGACGCTGGGCTTAATCGGGCTGGGAAGAATCGGCAGCGAGGTGGCGGTGCGCGCCGAGGCCTTTGACATGCGCGTGCTGGCTTACGATCCATTTATCAGCGAAGCGGCGGCGCGCGAAATGTCGGTCGAGCTCGTGCCGCTCGAGCAGTTGCTGGCGGAGAGCGATTTTGTTTCCCTGCACACCGGGCTGAGCCCGGCGACACAGAATCTAATCAGCGTGGCCAATATTAAAAAAATGAAAAATGGCGCGCGCATCATCAATACGGCGCGCGGGGAGCTCGTGGACGAAGCCGCGCTTGCCGAAGCGTTAAAGTGCGGGAAGCTCGCGGGCGCTGCCGTGGATGTGTTCGCCGAAGAGCCGCCGAAGAGTTCTCCGCTTGTCGGGTTGCCAAACGTAATCGCGACGCCGCACGTGGCGGGCTCCACGGCGGAAGCTCAGGAAGAAGTGGGCACGCAAGTCGCGGTGCAGATCAAGGACTACCTGGCGGACGGAATCATCCGCAACGCCGTGAATCTTCCGGCGCTTTCCGCCGATCAATACCGCCGCGTGCGGCCGTATCTGGAATTGGCGGAGCGGCTCGGGTCGCTGGTTTCGCAAGCGGCGCCCTCGCGCCCTGCGCGAATTCGCATTCGCTATGCGGGCGAAGTCGCGGAAGTCGGCACGCACTTGCTTCGCAGCGCGGTGCTTGCGGGCGTTCTGAACGCCGTTCTGGACGAGAAAGTCAACGTGGTGAACGCGCCCGCAGTGGCGGCAGCGCGCGGACTGAGCGTGCAGGAAGAGACGCGCAAGCGGGAGCACGGCTTCCCGAATACCCTGGAAGTTTGTGTATTGCCGGAAAAGACCGGCTCCGCGTGTGGTTTTACCGCCGAAGGGACGGTCTTGCATGACGGTTCGGCGCGCCTCCTGGCCATGGAGGGCATTCCGCTGGAAGCGCAACTCGAAGGAACGATTCTCTATTTACGGAACCGCGATGAGCCCGGCGTGATTGGCAACGTCGGAACGACGTTGGGAAAGCTGGGCGTAAACATCGCAACGTTTGCCCTTGGAAGAAAAGCAGTTTTCGGAGAGGAAGCCGCCGCCCTGGTCCGCCTGGACGGGCCCGTGTCGGCCACAATTCTCGAGCCCATCCGGGCCATCCCCGCCATTACCGAAGCCAAGCTACTGCGTTTGGAATAGTGTGGTCTAGTACTTCCAATACAAGACTCGCTTGCTAAGTCTATCGAGAAATCCTATTAAAACGATTTGATAAAGAATTTAGAAGAACTTCTCTTGACAGAAACCCTCTAGTTGTCCTAAAAGCTATGCCAACGGTTGCTAAAAGTCGAGTGGTGGGGAAGTTTCACGATTCTCCACGCATAATTCGCAGGATTCAGGGCAGCGGGCAGCCATTGGCTCCGACTCTTGGCGACGTCTTTCTCTTTCGGGGTGATTTCCGGTCAAGGTGCGCGAAAGGAGTAGTCTATGCGGTTCTCATCGATGAAGCGCAATCTTCTCATTTCCAGCTTGGTTGCAACTCTCTTGGCAGCGGCAGGCGTGCGGGCCCAGGTAGGCACGACATCCTTGCGAGGCACGGTTGCCGACAAAAGCGGGGCAGTAGTAGCAAACGCCAAGGTTACCTTGACGAATCCCGGTCTGGCACTGACACGCGAAATGAACACGGGCAACACCGGCGAATACGAGTTTCTGGCCCTGCCTCCAGGCACGTATAACCTGACTGTGGAGATTGCGGGCTTTCGCAAGTTTGAGAATAAGAATGTCCAATTGCTGGTCAATTTGCCGACAACGCTGAACGTCACTTTGGAAGTCGGGGTTACCTCCCAGACGGTAGAGGTGTCCGCCCAGGCAGTCACCCTGAACACGACGGATGCCTCGTTGGGTGTGGCCTTTGACGAGAACCAAGTCAAGCAGCTTCCCATGGAAGGGCGTAACGTGCCCGACTTGCTGAGCCTTCAGGCAGGGGTTCTGTATACCGGAAATCGTTCAGACATCAACGTGGACATCGACACCCGGAATGGCGCGGTCAACGGGGCGCGCAGCGATCAGAGCAACATCAGCTTGGATGGAATGCCGGTCAATGATTCGGGAGGGCACGCCTTCAAGTCTGTGTTGCCCGTCACGTTGGACTCGGTTCAGGAGTTTCGCGTAACGACCACCAACTACAACGCCGACCAGGGCGGCTCCTCTGGCGCGCAGGTAGCCCTGGTAACTAAGAGCGGAACGAATAACTTTCACGGTTCGGCTTACGAATACCACCGCAATACATATACGAGCGCAAACGACTACTTCGTAAAGTCAGCGGAATTGCAAGCCGGCAATCCAAACGTGCCCCCGAAGATCATCCGCAACGTCTTCGGCACCTCCGTGGGGGGGCCCATTCTGAAGGACCGATTCTATTTCTTCTTGAACTTCGAAGGTACGCGCCGCGCAGAGGCGGCCAGTGCCGTGCGCACAATTCCCACCGATTCCCTTCGCGACGGCGTGATCTTCTACCAGTGCGATAGCACTGATCCAAATGTGGCAACCAAGTGCCCTGGCGGCTCTGTGACCGGCTTAAGTGGCAAATCGTACGCGGTACCAGCTCCCGTCGTTGTTAATCAGACCACTGTCGCCTATAAAGCGCTCACGCCACAGCAGATAGCCCAGATGGACCCGTTGGGCATCGGTGTCAATAACGTATCGATGGCCTACTTCAATACTTTTCCGCATCCCAACGATGCTTCTGTGGGAGACGGATTCAATTATTCGGGATTTCGCTTTGCCTCGCCGCTCGCCGACACTAAGAACTGGTACATTGGAAAGTTGGATTACAACATCACCAAGGATGCCAAGCAGCGTCTTTCTTTGAGCGGCGCGCTGGCCAACGAGTCCAATCCTCAGGACCAGTACTTGCCTTCCTCCCCCTCAGGCAGCTTGTTCAACTACACCAACGCAAGGCGCACCCTCCTGGACTACAGCAGGGGACTCATCGCCAACTACTCTTCGGTGATAACCAACAGACTCGTCAATAACCTGCGGTACGGATTTATCCGCGAGAGTGTTGGGAATTCAGGAGACTCCGACCAGACGTACATCATCATGCGCGGAATCAGCCAGGGGGTGACGCGGTCGCAATCGTTTCAGGTTCCCAGCCACAATTTTTCGGATGATCTTTCCTGGACTCGAGGGAAGCATACGCTGCAATTCGGTGGCGCGATCTCACGCTACCGCAATCCACGCGTCAGCACGGCGAACTCCTTCAGCGACGGCGTGACCAACGCATCCTGGCTGGATGTGTCGGGCTTTGCGCAGACGGGAGCCGCTTTTGATCCAAGTGTTTCTGGACTTCCAGGTGTTGACGGTAGCTTCGCCAACTCCTATGACTTTCCGCTCATCGCCCTTCTCGGGATGGTTACGGAGGATGACGCCACCTATAACTACCTGAAGAATGGCAGCGTGCTGCCTCAGGGTGCTCCGGTGACCCGGCACTTTGCTGTGGATACCTACGAGATGTACGCGCAGGATTCGTGGAAGTTCAGGCCGAATCTGACGGTTACTTTTGGTCTGCGGTACTCCCTTACCTCACCGCCGTGGGAAACTAACGGTCTCCAGGTTGCGCCTTGCCAGCTACAAGGTTCTACTTGCACGGAACTTGACTTGGGAAAGTGGTTCGACCAGCGTGGACAAGACATGCGGCAGGGCATCCCCTCGAACCAGGATCCCCCGGTTTCGTTTGAGCTTGCGGGTCCAGCGAATGGAGGAAAACCTGGCTTCTACAAGTGGAATAAGAAAGACTTGGGCCCGCGCTTGGCCCTTGCATGGACTCCGCGGCCGCACTCGGGTCTTCTCAAATCTCTCTTTGGCGAGGGCGACAAGACTGTGATCCGGGCAGGTGCTGCCGTTGTGTATGACCGCAATGGTTCGGGCCTCCTCCAAACCTTTGACTCTGCGGGTTCGTTCGGCCTGTCCACGGGCCTGAGCAATCCAGCCGGCATTGAGAGCGGTGACTGCGCGCCCCGCTTGACCGACATGCACGTTATTCCTTCCACAGATCTCGGGTGCGGCGGGGCACCTCCACAGCAGATCCTGCTTCCGGCGCCTCCGGGACAATTCCCACAGACGTTTCCAAGCACGTTGGATACGGGCGGGTTCGCCATCACTTGGGGCTTGGATAACAGAATCAAGACCCCCTACTCTTACACTTTTGATTTTTCCGTCGGGCGCCAACTCCCAGGGGGGTTCAATCTTGAGGTCGCCTATGTCGGGCGAATGTCGCATTGGCTCTGGGC
>Ga0137384_10000933_pt1 | contig 22803 bp, 18 predicted proteins | sample SagtaG_2_FD_104922 | JGI IMG/M metagenome (GOLD analysis project Ga0137384, IMG submission 104922) | Vadose zone soil microbial communities from Sagehorn Ranch, Mendocino, California, USA - Sage2_R_60_16 metaG | ecosystem: Environmental > Terrestrial > Soil > Vadose zone | place: USA... | reverse complement strand
CGAAACCGGGCAGCCGGTCTCCGCGTTTTTCACCGCCGTATCGAACTTTGCCTGGTCCGCACCCGGAACGTGCGCCACGAGGTCCAGATGGCTCTTCGTGATGGCAAATCCGTCCGGCAACTTCTCTAGTGAAATCGTTGCCGTGGTTTCCAGTTTGGTTGCGGTCATCCCCGCATTCCCCAATTGCGCGGAGAGCGCCATGGTGAAGCAACCCGCGTGAGCTGCCGCCAGCAATTCTTCCGGATTCGTCCCGATGCCATTTTCAAACCGCGTGCTGAAGGAATACTGCGTCTGTTTGAGCACGCCGCTGTCTGTTGAAATTGTGCCCTTGCCATCTTTCAATCCGCCTTGCCACAACGCTGAACCTTTACGCTGCATTGTTTCTCTCCTCTTCTCCTAATGGATTCCTGGGAATTCGATTCACGGCCGCGCCGGAAGGGTATATTTGCGAGCGCGCGCCGCCGAAGCGCTGTCGCGTTTTGAGCCGCGAGCCCCAGCGGCATCCTGCGCCGACAAATGGCTCATGCTGTGGCTGACACGGTAAATCTGTATGTCAATGCTGAGGTCCGCATCTCTGATCCATTTCTGCGCCGAAAGCGAACTCGCTCCGCCGGGACGGCGAGCCTTGGCGGTGCGTTCCAGCGCATCGTCGATTTCGCTCAGCGAATTCATGGGTTGAAATTCGATGTACGTTGGCAAGGAATAGCCGGAGTGCACCTGATAGAACATCCAGGGCGTGTCAATATCGTTGGTTTCATACATTCTTGCGCGCGTCCGCACCGCTTCCGCAAACTCTTCCTCGTACCCTGTGCGAAACTGAAAAATAGAAACGCGCACATAATTCGCCTTGGCCAGGTCAATCTTGTTTCGCCGATACCCCAGATCATCCCGTCGGAATGCCAGCACGGTCCGCGTGGCGGCCACCAAATCCGCCAGCTTTTGTTGCAGACTGCCGATTTCCGGATGGGCGTCCAGCCCCTGCGCCAGGTCCGTTCCAGACTTCTCGATGTCCGCGAAATTGTCGAACCCGTCGACATACAACACGTGCGGCGAACCGGTCACCGCTTGCAGTGCGCTCCAGTAAATGGGGATCTTCGCGTCCGCATACGCGCTCACGATCTCTGATTCCGTTTGCTCGTAAGCTGTTTCCTTGCCGAACAGCAAATCGGCACGGTACAGCAGCAGCGTGCTCGGCGTCACGCCCGTCTCCGGCGTGGGCGTGACGTTTTGTGGTGTAGCTGGCAGGCAGCCCGCCAGCGCCACGCTGCCCAGCAGCACCGCGCGGCGCAGGCGAATTATGAAACGTTGCAACGGCATACCAGCCTCCTGTTCCTCCGCCGGGGAGAGGAGCGGTTCAGTCTACCATTTGTGGAAAATAAAGAATGCTGCCGCCTCAATCAGGGCAAAGCCCACGCCGTAATTCCACTTGAAGCGGTCCCCGAGATAGAAAATCGAAAACACCGGAAAAATTGAAAGCGTAATGATCTCTTGAATCGTCTTCAATTGCGCCGGCGTAAATTCATACGAACCGATGCGATTCGCGGGCACTTGGAAGCAGTATTCGAAAAAAGCGATGCCCCAGCTGGCCATAATCACTTTTCACAGCGCTTCGCTGCGGAATCTCAGATGCCCGTACTACGCAAAAGTCATGAAAATGTTCGAAATCGTCAGCAGCAATATCGTTCGCATTCGTTTGGAAGACTCCTCGTTTTAGGTGGTCTACAAGATACAAGACTGGGACGAAATCCATCTAACGTCCGTTACGTCTGGAGCACCTCTCGTTATACATTCCACACATCCATACTTCAGTCCCATTTTGTTTTTTGCCGTTCATCCTTTAGGTTAGAAAGTGGTTGAAACTTGGGGCCTCTTTCCTCAGGGGCTTCGGATGTTTTTCCGAAGACGAAGGGGGCGTGTGGGTCTAAAACTGCGTGCTATTCTTGCGGCTGTTGTTGCGTGCACTTTTTCTGCGCCCATTGCTGTTCGAGGCCAGGAAAACATGGTCCTCGTTCAGACAGGCTCCAGCATGCCGGAGCCGCTCTATAAGAGCTGGATCGACGCTTATCACAAGGAAACCGTCTCGACCGAAATCCGCTACATGCCCGTTGGCTCCGCGGAAAGCGCCCGCAACATTCTTGCAGGCTCTGGCGACCTTGGCGGGGGTGATGCGCCCATTCCTGAAACCCAGCTCCGTACCGCTGGCAAGACAATCCTCGAGTTGCCTACGGTTTTGATCGGTATCGTTGCCATCTATGAATTGCCGGGCGTGAAAGGCGACCTCAAACTCAATGGCCCCATTCTCGCCAACATTTTTCTCGGAAAAATCAAAGTGTGGAACGATCCCGCTCTGACTCGGCTGAACCCAGAAATGAATTTGCCCGCCTTGCCCATCCACGTCTTCCACCGTACCGACGGCAAGGGTTCCAACTTCATCCTTTCCGATTATCTTTGCAAGGTCAGTCCTGAGTTTCTCGCTACTGCTGGCCGCAGTGAATCCCCGAAGTGGCCCGTGGGACAAAGCTTCCAGCGCTCGCAGGAACTCGTAAACCAGTTGCATTCCACTCCGGGCGCGATTGGCTACACCGAATTGAATCTTGCCGCCAGCTCAGGTGTGCGCATGGCCAGCATCAAAAATGCGGCCGGCGAATTCATCAAGCCATCCGCGCAATCCATCGCCGCGGCGGCTTCCGCTGGCGGAGGAAAGAAGAACGAGGATTTTCGCGTCTCCCTCACCAACGCGACCGGCAAAGAAAGCTACCCCATTTCCAGCTTCACATGGCTCTACGTGCCTGCAGCCGCTTCCGATCCCGAAAGAGGTCGCGCCGTTGGTTCTTATCTGAAGTGGATCTACAGTGGTGGCCAGAAAATCGCTCAGGAGCAGGGCTACGCGACCTTGCCCGCCGACGTCCTCGCCAAAGTCGCCGCCAAAGCCGCCAGCATTCGGTGATGTTGGATTGCGATTAATTAGACGTTTAGTGTGAGGCTTACCAGGTCCGGCCGCGCCGGCGGGGGAAGCGGCGGAAGCTTCGAGCGGTCCACGGGATGGTACAGCGTGTCGCGCTCCACGGGCATGCGCCCCGCCGCGCGAATCAAACGTTCCAGTTCGTTGCGCGGCGTAAACTCCGAGGTCTTCGCTCCTGCATCGTGATAAATCTTCTCTTCCACCACTGTGCCGTCCAGATCGTTGGCGCCAAATCGCAGCGCAATCTGCGCGATGCTTGGCGTCAACATGATCCAATACGCTTTGATGTGCTCGAAATTGTCGAGCAGCAGCCGCGACACCGCGATGTTTCGCAAGTCCGCGTAGCCCGTCGGCTTCGGAATATGCGCAAGCGCGGTGTTGTCGGGATGAAACGCCAGCGGAATAAACGCCACAAAGCCGTGCGTCTCGTCTTGCAACTCGCGCAATTTCACCAGGTGGTCCACGCGCTCTTCTTCGGTCTCCACGTGCCCGTACAGCATCGTCGCGTTCGAACGCAGGCCGATCTCATGTGCCTGCCGCGCGATGTTCAGCCACATCTGCCCGCTCACTTTGTGGTCGCAAATAATCTTGCGCACGCGCGGATGAAAAATCTCGGCGCCGCCACCCGGCAGCGAGTCAACGCCCGCTTCTTTCAATTTCAGCAGCACTTCTCTCACGCTCAGCTTCGAAATGCGCGCAAAGTAGCCCACCTCCACCATGGTGAACGCCTTCAAATGCACGCCCGGGCAGCGCTCTTTCAGTCCGCGCATCATGTCCAGAAAATACTCGAACGGCAGACCGGGATGCAGCCCACCGACAATGTGAAACTCCAGAGCGCCCTCGCGCATGCCCTGTTCGGCACGCGCGTAAATCTCTTCGAGCGCAAAGTTGTACGCTCCCGGAGCGTCGGGATCGCGCCCAAACGCGCACAGTTTGCAATGCGCGACACAAATGTTTGTCGGGTTGATGTGCCGGTTGACGTTGTAATAGGTTACGTTGCCGTGCTTTTTCTCGCGCACGCGATTCGCCAGCCACCCCACCGCCAGCAAGTCCGGCGAACGGTACAGCGTGATGCCGTCGTCAAAGCTCAGCCGCTCGCCCGCCAGCACTTTTTCGCTGATCGGCTCCAGCCGCTGATCCGTAATGGTCAATTCGCTCAACTTCTTTAGCCTCTGTAGGGGCCGCCTTCTGTTTACTCCGACCCGGTCGGGGAGGCGGGCCTCTTTCGCCTATTCCAAATCTTTCGAATCGCTCACACGCGCCAAAACGCCGCTGCCGCGCCCCAGAACAGCAGGAACAACATACTAATATAGCCGTTCACCGTGAAAAACGCAGCGTCCAGCTTGCTCAAATCGTCCGCTTTCACAAGAGAATGCTCGTACCCAAGGAGCCCGGCCACGACTGCAATTCCCGCCCACGCCGGCCACGGCAATCCGAAGCTCAGCGCCAGCCAACTCAGCAGCGCAATCACACCGATGTGCATTCCGCGCGCAATCAGCAGTGCTCTTGCAATTCCGAATCGCTTCGGGATCGAAAACAACCCAGCCTCTTTGTCGTAAGCAATGTCCTGGCACGCATAAAGCACGTCGAACCCGCCCACCCACTGCGTTACCGCGCCGCAAAGAATCAGCATCCGCCAATCGAGAGTGCCGGTAATTGCGATCCACGCCGCCGCTGGCGAAATTCCCAGCGCAAAGCCTAGAAAAAGGTGCGACCAGTTCGTGAACCTCTTCGTAAACGAATAAGAAAACAAAACGGCGATGGCCGCGGGCGCGAGTTTCAACGCCAGCGGATTCAGTTGCCACGCCGCAACGAAAAATACCGCCACCGCCAGTAACGTGAAGAGTCCCGCGAATTCCAGCGACAATGCGCCAGTCACCAGCGCACGCTGTTTCGTCCGCGGATTCTCCCGGTCATAGCGCAGATCCGCGATGCGGTTCATGGTCATCGCCGCCGCCCTCGCAGCCACCATCGCCACCACGATCCAAAGAATCTGCCGCAACGTCGGCCAACCGTGCCTTGTCGCCCGCGCCGCCAGCAACGCTCCCGTCAGGGCAAACGGAAGCGCAAACACCGAGTGCTCGAACTTGATCATCTCCAGCACCGTGCGTATGCGGCTTCTGTTCATCGTCGGAAAAGCCGTCCCCTCATCGAGTCCCCAAGCTCAAACGCAAAGTGCAAATCAGCTGATGCTCCGTGACTCTGTTCTTCTGCTCCCTGTGCCCTCTGCGTTAAATCTTTTTTCTTTCTTTGTCTTTTTTCCACGGCTAAATTGAGTCTCCCAGCCGTTCTTCATCAAGTCAAGCCGCGGTATTCTCGCGCGCCAATGGTAGAATTTCGAGCGGTCAAAGTTCATGAATCAATCAGAACTGTTGAAACTTCTGGAATCCGTGCAGCGCGGAAAACTCTCTCCGAGCGCGGCTATCGAGCGCCTGAAGCACCTCCCTTTCGAGGACATCGGATTCGCCAAAGTGGATCATCATCGCACCCTGCGTCAGGGATTCTCCGAAGTCGTTTTCGCCAAAGGCAAGACGCCGCAGCAGGTCGCCGAAATCGTCCGCGCCATGCTCCAAAAGAAAGACTCGCACCACAATATTCTCGTCACTCGCGCTGACGCCAAGGTCTTCGCCACCGTGAAAAAAACCAACGGGAAAACCGCGCGCGCTGCGAAGTTTCATCCGCTCTCCGGCGTCATCACCATCGAGCGCAGCAGTGAAATCACCGGCAAGGGCTTGATCCTTGTCGTTTCCGCCGGCACCAGCGACATTCCCGTCGCCGAAGAAGCTCTGCTCACCGCGCGCATGATGGGCAATCGCGTCGATCAGCTCTACGACGTCGGTGTCGCCGGCATTCATCGCCTGCTCGAGCATCGCGAAAGCAAACTCGCCCAAGCCCGCGTCATCATTTGCGTTGCCGGAATGGAAGGCGCCCTTCCGAGCGTCGTCGGTGGCTTGGTCGCCGCCCCAGTCATTGCCGTGCCTACCAGCATCGGTTACGGTGCTAGCTTTGGCGGCATCGCCGCCCTGCTCGGCATGCTCAATTCCTGCGCCTCCAACGTCACCGTCGTCAACATTGACAACGGTTTCGGCGCCGCCTGCGTCGCCTCCTGCATCAACCGCCTGTAGCGGCTCACCTTGGCATCTTGTCAAGGAGCCTCTACGTCAAGATTTTCCCGAGATGCTTAAGTTCTGACTTTTCGAGCGCTCGTTTGCCCGCAGCTCCTCCCGGATAGGCCAAAGGAAAGCACCACCCAAAAGGAGGCAACCCAACATAATTAAGGCGTTCCAACCGAGAAATACTTTAAGACCATACGTTATACCTATTGCCATGAATAGGCTAAAAAAGAGGTCGCTGAAGAGCAAAAACAGTTTACCGGATCGCCTAGCAGGTGGCGTTCCCCAGGCAAAGCTACGGAAGCTATTGAACCCAAGCAAAAACGCTGTCAGGCCTAGAAACTCAGGAACCTGGGTCATCATAACGCTCCACCGCAGTGAGAAAGCCCGCGCTTGTAATCTACTCTTCAGCTTGGTTTGCTGCCAACAAGACCTTCATGACGCGAGGCTGCTGCGCAAAAGCCACGGCCTTTGGCGCATCGGCTAGTACAAACGTACGCGTGATTAGTGGTTTCGGATCAACTTTTCTCGAGCGCAGCAATACAATCGCTTTGTCAAACGGCCCGCAGCGCGATCCCACGACATTGATCTCTTTCACCACGATCGGCCACGTTTCCACCTGCGCCGCACCATGATACGTTGACTTCAGCACCAGCGTCCCGCGCGGCTCCGTCATCTGCTGTGCCAGCGCAAGCCCGCTTGGCGAACCGGTAGCTTCCACGAGCAGCCCGTAGTTCTCTTTAACACGCTTCAGATCGCTACCATCCCCGCGAACTCCCTTCGTCTGGATTCCCGCTCGCCTCGCCATCGCCAGCTTCTTCTCGTGCTTCCCATACATCACGACACGCGGAATCGCAGTCAGCAACACCCGTGCAATTAATTGCGCCAGCTTTCCATCGCCCAGGACCGCCGCGCTCTTAAATTCTTTCACGTCAATTTGCTCGTTGATTTCGCAGGCTGCGGCCAGCGGCTCCACAAACACCGCCTGCTCGTCGCTCACCGAATCCGGAATTACATGCAAATTTTCCAGCGGCAGCGTCAGGTACTCGGCAAACGCCCCGTCATGCGCCACAATCCCGAGCACGGTCCTTCGCAGACAATGCGTTTTCAATCCGCGCTTGCAAAACTCGCAGACTGGTTTGAAACCGTACGCCGAGCACGTAACGTTAATCTCCCCGCAAACGCGGCGCCCCATCCACTTCTGCCGTTCACTGGCCGAAACACCCGCAACCTCAGCGACTTCGCCAACGAATTCATGTCCCGGCGTCCCTTGGAAATTATGGTACCCGCGCAGAATCTCCACGTCCGTGTTGCAAATTCCTGCTAGCCGCACGCGCACCAACGCCCACCCCGCCCGCAACTTCGGCAACGGCCTCTCAATCGAATGTAACTTTCCTTTTTGAACTTGAAATGCGAGCAATCGTGACGCGTCCTTCTCACGCGTACCTAGCGCATCATCATAGCCCGCGAGCGTGCATTCCGCATTTGCCTTACCGCGTGTACCCCGCGTTGATGAACTCATCCACGTCTTTGTGCAGCTTGTGGTGCTCTTTCTCGTCGATGTACATCATGTGTCCGGCTTCGTAGTACGCGAAGCTCACGTTTTTCCGTACCGGCGGCTCCAGGTTCATGTGCGTAAACGTGTTTTCAATCCCGTTGAACGGCGTGGCCACGTCGTAATAGCCGCAAAGCACCAGCACCTTCAGATACGTTTGCTGGGTCATCGCGGCTCGCAAGACCTCCGCCACTTCTGTATTACCCGTTTGGTCCCACGGCCGCACGTTCGCGCTCACCGTGTAGTACGCATCGCTGTCCCACTTGAGTTCCCGCCGCACGTAGTCGTGAAACGTCGCGACGAACGCGCCCTCATAAGACGCTTCGCTCGGGTCGTACTCTACGCGCTCGCCAGCCGCGTCCACGTCCATGCCCTCGAAACGCGAATCCAGCCGCCCGATGGTGCGCCGCTTGTCCCGTTCTAATTCCTTGAACCAGCGGAACGGGCTGATGCGCAGGTTCGTCTGCTCGACGTATTTTGGCGTGAGACCAGTGAACCGCGCGAGATCGGCAACCACTTTTTGATGCTCTGCCGCGGGAAGCGCATCGCCTTTTTCGAGCGCTGCGGCATATTCTCCATGCGTGAATTCCCGGGCTTGCTGCGCCACCTGCTCGATGCTCAGGCTCTGCAAATCGGGCGGCAGGAGATGGTGATACCAGGCGGTCGTTACATAAGTCGGCAGGAAAAACTCCGAGCGGTTATCCGCGCCCCAGTTGGAGAATGCTACGGAGGAGAGCAATACGATTCCGTTCAAATAAACTTGATGCCGCTCCTGAAGTACGCCGGCCAGTTCTGCCGACCGCGTCGTGCCATAGCTTTCACCAATCAGGAATTTCGGCGAAGCCCAGCGCTCATTGCGCGTGATGTACTGGTAGATGAAATCCGCGAACCAGTTCGCGTCCGCGATGATCCCGTGGAACTGATTGGGAGCTTCTCCAGGCGCGGGCCTGCTGAATCCCGTCGAGATGGCGTCAATGAAAACCAGATCGGTTGTGTCGAGAAACGAATCTTCATTGTCCACCACCGTGTACGGCGCAGGCATCCCGTGCCCGTCCGGGCTCAAAACCACGCGCTTCGGCCCCATGCCCATGTGCGTAAACAGCGACGCCGAGCCCGGCCCGCCGTTGTAGACAAAGCTAATCGAACGTTTGGCAATGTCCGTGACGCCTTCTTTCGTGTACGCCACGTAAAACATTGTCGCTTTTGGCGTGCCGTCATCCGCCTTGATGTTGTAGTTCGCGGCGGTCGCCGTGTACTTGATCTCCTGCCCGCCGATTCGCGCCGAGTGATGCGTCACCGAAGATTTTTCTTCCGCGATCGGAGGCCGCTGCGCCTGCTTTCCTTGCGCGCCCTCGGCCTGCGTCGGTGACGGCTGCTCCGGAGGCCGTTGTGTGCGTTGGCGTTGCTGCGGTGGTTGTTGGGCCGGGGGCACGGTCATTTGCTGCGACGGCGATTCCGTCGGGCGTTGCGGATCGCTTTGGCCCATAGCCGCAGGCGAAGCCAGCAGCACCAAAATTCCACCCAGGACGCACAAGTTTCCTCTTCTCATCTCACACCTCTCTGCCTTCCATTGAGATTTCTCGGTAATCAGGGCTCTAGCAGATGCACCGAAAGGCTTCGCCCACTCTGCGAAACCGTCAGATTGGACGGATGAAAACTGTGTGGAGTTTCAAAGCCCGCTCGGGGAAACCCGGTTAGTCATCGCCGCCTCACTCGTACCGCAGCGCCACAATCGGGTCCACGCGCATGGCGCGCTGCGCCGGAACATACGCGGCCACTACCGCCACCAGAATCAGAAAAACAGCGACGCCGAGAAACGTAACCGGATCATGCGTCCCCACGCCAAACAGCAGGCTCGTCAAAAAGCGTGCCACCCCAAACGCTCCGGCCAACCCAATCGCCACACCAACAACCGTCAGCTTGAGTGTCTGTGCCAGAATCATGCTGCGTACATCGCCGGCTTGTGCTCCCAGCGCCATGCGCAGGCCAATTTCCTGCGTTCTCTGGCTTACCGTGTAACTCATCACTCCATAGATGCCGACGGCGGCCAGCACCACGGCAAGCACGGCGAAAACTCCAACCAGCATCGCGGAGAATCGCCGAGGAGAAATCGATCCATCGAGCAACTCATCCATGGTCTGCACGTGCGTCACCGGCAGATTCGGGGCTTCTTTGTGAATCACATCTGCTACGGCAGGCGCTAGCGCCACCGGATCCGCCGCCGTCCGCACCACCACATACGCCGTCCATCCACCTACAAAATAAACGTCAAACGTCGGCTCGCCATCCAGCCCAAACTGATGGACGTTCCCCACGATGCCAATGATGGTGCTCCAGCAAGGCTTCGGATCGAGCGAGCAGAGATTGATGCGCTTCCCAATGGCATCGGCTTTGGGCCAGAAGCGCTTCGCCATGGTTTCATTGATCACCGCTCTTGGCACTTTCCAGTCGTCCTCGGTGAAAAGCCTGCCCTCGCGCAGCGGGATTCCCAGTGCGGAAAAATACGTCAAACTCACGGTTCGGAATTGCACAATCGGCCGCGCCCCAGCGTTGGGGACCGGCTGGCCCTCAATCACGAATCGGGACGCCTGCCGAAACTCGTTGCTTAACGGCAGGTCGTCGATGCCTGCGGCTTCCTTCACGCCGGGAAGCGCGCGAATCTTCTCCGCGATTTGCTCGAATTGCAGAGACTGCTTTTGCCCCAATTGGATCCAATCGTTCTGCGAAAGTTTGCTCGCCTGCGCAAAGGGCACCGCCGCTTGTTGCACTTCCATCGTCAGGATGTGGTCCACGCGAAAACCGGGACTCACTTCCAGCAAATGCTGAAAGCTCCGCAAAAGCAGTCCCGCCCCAATCAGCGGCACAAGCGCCATCGCGATCTCGGAAATCACTAAAGCGTTGTGCGTCCGGTGACGCCCCGACCCTCCGGCGCCTTTGCTGCCCTGCTTGAGAGTTCCGGCAAGGTTCGACCGTAAGGCGCGCAGCGCTGGTAGAAGCCCGCAAATGAGTCCTGCAACCATGCAAACCGCGGCCGTGAACGCCAGCACTTTGCCATTCACCCCGCTCTCCCGCACAGCTCCCAGGTCCGCGGGAACAAACGCCATCAACGCCCGCAGCCCCGCCACCGCCAGCAGCAACCCAACCGCCCCGCCCGCCACCCCCAGCAGCAAACTCTCCGTCAGCAATTGCCGCGACAACTGCCACGGGCTCGCTCCCAACGCCGTTCGCACCGCCACTTCCCGCTCTCTTCCCGAATTGCGCACCAGCAGCAGGTTCACGATGTTCGCGCAGGCAATCAGCAGCACCAACCCCACCGCCCCGGAAAGAACCAGCAGGATGCTCCGTAACTTCGCGACGGACGGATCCTCCATCGGCTCCACGAGCACGCCAAAAAACTTGTGCGAATCCGGATACTTGATGGTTTCCTGGTCGTTCAGTCTTTTCAATTCGTCTTGCGCTTGCGCCAGCGTGACGCCCGGCTTCAGCCGCGCAATCCCGTTGAACGCGTGATGAATGTGTTCCGTCAAATCATCGCCATACTGTCCGATAGGCATCCAAAGGTCCGGCCAGCGCAGTAAACGAAAATCGCCGGGCAATACGCCCACAACGGTATAGCCCTGGTTGTCGAGCGTGATCGTTCGTCCTATCACCTTGGAATCGCCGCCAAACTTGCTTTGCCAGAGCCGATGACTCAGCATCACCACCGAAGCACTGCCTGTCCGGTCCTCTTCCGGAAGGAAGTAGCGCCCCGCTGCCGGGTGGACGCCCAGCATCGGGAACAGTCCCGCGCTGGCATAGCTCCCAAGCACTCGCTGCGGCTCGCCTTCACCCGTTAAGTTGAATCCCTGGGAGATTTGCGCGTATCCGCCCATTTCCGAAAAGCTGGCGTTTTGCTGCCGCCAGTCCGCGTAATCACCTGGTGATAATGCGCCCCGAGGAACCTGCGGCGGATAGGTATTCCAGATTTGTACCAGGTTTTCCGGCTGAGGATACGGCAGCGGCCGCAGCAGCACGTTCTCGACCACGCTGAAGATGGCTGTGTTAGCCCCAATGCCCAGCGCCAGCGTCAACACCGCCACCAAAGCAAAGCCCGGGTTTTTGCTCAGCGTGCGGATCGAATAGCGGACGTCTTGCAGTATGTTTTCCATTGAGGCCCAGAGGCGGATCAGCCACTCGCGCTTCCTGGCTGCATCTTACCATTCTGTTTCCCGCGCTCAAGGCCGGATTGCAGGGAGGGTACTTTCCGGTAAATACCTGGCTTTATACTTCGCAGCTTATACCCTCCGACTTCTAACTCCCTCACGGCTCTGATTCTGCTGGCTCGTCACCCCCCATTCGCTGCATTCATTTCATTCGTACCGCAGTGCCGCCATCGGATCGACGCGGGAGGCGCGCCGCGCCGGAATCACCGCTGCCACAATGGACGATGCAATTAGGACCAAGACCGCTGTACCAAGCACAACGGAGTCGTAACCTCTCACGCCGTAAAGCTCGCTGGCGATCGCGCGGCCGCCTACCAGAGCCAGCGGTAGCCCCAGCAGAAGTCCTAGCGCGACGGGAGTCATCGCCACGCGCAGCATCATCGCCAGAATGCTGCCGCTTGGCGCGCCCAGTGCCATCCGAATGCCGATCTCGCTTGTGCGTCGCGTCACCGTGTAAGCTGCAACTCCATACAGGCCAACGCAGGCGAGAACCAGGGCGAGCAGCCCGTAGAGTGTCGTCAATCGCGCCACCAGCCGGTCACTGTTGAAATTCTCTGCTACTTGTTCGTCAAAACGCGTCACACGAATTACAGTCAGGTGCGGATCCACGCTGGCCAATGTCCGCCGGATCACGGGCTGCAGATTCTTCGCCGAACCAGCCACCAGCAGTTGAATGTCGTGGAAGATGTTGGAATTGTTCTCGTGCGCCTGTAATAACGGCAAAAACGCCGTCACGTAAGCGGGCACGCGCGCGTCAATGTACTTCGCATCCTCCACAATGCCCACGATTTCATAATCCCCGGCATGGCTCGCGTCTCCGATCCCAAAGTGCTGGCCCAGGGCCTCTTCATTTGGAAAATATTTCCGGGCGAAGGCCTCGCTGATCACCGCCACGTGTTGCGACGTCGGCGTGTCTCGTCCATCGATGAATCGTCCGCGCACGAGCCGAGTCCCAATCGTTTCGAAATAATGCGCGCTCACGGAGTTCAGCGAACTGAAAAAGACATCGCCGGGAGGCACGGGGTGTCCCGCGATGCTGATGGGGTCAGCCCAATTCGATCCCTCCATCGGGCTGTACATCGAAAGACTGGCTCCCTGAACTCCCGGAATCCCAGCCAATCGTTCTTGCAATTCCTGGTAAAGACTCGGCAGCCGCTCGGGCGCATAGCCCGTCAGATCCGAATCCACTCTCACCATCAGGCGCCCGGCCGTCTGGAAACCAAACTTCTGATTTTCCAGATGCCGCAGGCTTTCGGTGGCCAGCCCAGCTCCCACCAGCAGAACCAACGAAAGCGCAGCCTGCAAAACCAGTAGCGCCTTCTGCGGCACTCGGGAACGATCCGACGTGGAGCGGCCTGCCCCTCGCAGTGTCTCTGCCGGCTGCGCATGCGAACCCGCCCACGCCGGAGCCAGCCCGAAAATCACTCCCGTCGCCACCGACAGCGCGAACGCGAACACCAGTACGGGAATCGAAGGACTCGCCTCGATGGGAACGTATTCCGCTCCTCGAAACGCCAGCAACAGGATCACTCGCGTTCCCAGGAACGCCAGCGCCACTCCTGCCGCGCCTCCAGCCAATGCCAGCAGCACACTTTCAGTTACGACCTGCTGAACCAGCCTCACCCGCGAGGCCCCAAGCGCCACGCGCACTGCAATTTCACCGCGGCTCGCCGTGCCCCGCGCGAGAAGCAGGTTCGCGACGTTGGCGCATGCGATCAGCAGAACAAACGCTGAGACTACCGTGAGAAACCGCAGCGGCTCCGCGTAATCAACCTGCAGGCTCCTGACTCCGCCGCTCGCGGGCGTCAGCGTCAGGACCATCTTTTCCAGTTCCTCGCGTGTGTAGCCGGACATCTTAGGCCGCGCCGCAATCCATTGCTGAATTTCGGATTTCAGCCGTGCCTGGGCTTGTTCGGGCCGTATCCCCGGCCGCAGCCTGCCGATCGCATAAAGCCAGTAGTCGTCCGGATCATTCAAGTGTGAGCCAATCGGCATCAGTATTGGCTCCGAGGCGAGTGGAACCCACAGTTCCGCAGGGTCGCCGCCCAACCTTTCCCCAAAGAAACTCGGAGCCGCGATGCCGACGACCGTCACCGCTTGACGGTCCATGATCATCTGACTGCCGACAATTGAGGGATCCGCGGCAAAACGGTTCTGCCAGGTTCGATAGCTCATCACCGCTACCGCCGGCGCCCCAGGCTCGTCGTCAGCTGGCGTTAGCGTGCGCCCGGCAAATGCACCCACGCCAAACACCGAAAAGTAGTTCCCGGACACGAATTGCGACCGGAAAGGTTCCGCAAACGTGTCGCTGCTGCTGTGGCGCACGCTCAGCTTTGGCACATGAGATCGAAACGCGGCAATCTCCGAAAACTCGGGAGTGTGATCGCGAATCTCTTTGTACAACGGATAGGAAAACAGCGTGAAACTCTGCTGGCTTCCGCCGAGCGAGCAGCAATTCTGGTCGTCACCCAGGTTGTACAGTTCTTCGGGATGCGCCACCGGCAATGGCTTCAGCAACACCGCATGAACCAAGGTAAAAATCGCGGTGTTCGCGCCAATGCCGAGGGCCAGCGTTAGCACCGCTACCGTCGTGAACCCTGGACTCTTCCTCAGCGTGCGCAGCCCGTATCGGATGTCTTGAACAAATGTTTCCAGCAGCGGCAGCGTGTGCATCTCGCGATGCCTCTCGCTGATTTGTGTCATTCCTCCGAGCCGCACCCGCGCCGCTCGCCGCGCTTCCTCTGGCGTCATGCCTCGCCGCAGGTTTTCTTGCGCGAGCATTTCCAAGTGCGACTCTAGCTCCCGCGCAAACTCTTCACCCGCAGGACGCCGCGACAACCATCCCACGATTCGCGAAACAAGCATCCATAGCCAACCCGGCATTGGTGTCACCTCAGTTTCGGGCTTCTAAGAAACTAATCCCCAGCCCCTTTCCCTAACCTCTATCCCCTGTCCTCAGCACGCGCCCAATCACTCCCGAAATCCTTTCCCAGCTCCGTGCTTCATGCGCAAGCTGCTTCCTCCCGGCTTTCGTGATGGCGTAAAACTTCGCTTTGCGGTTGTTTTCGGAGGTGCCCCAAGCGGCGGAAATCCATCTTTTCTGCAGCAGACGAGTCAGTGACGGGTAGATTGTCCCCTGGTTGAGTTGCAATGCATCCTCACTGATTTGCTCGATGCGCCGTGCAATACCGTAACCGTGCAGCGGCCCCATGGTCTCCAGAGTCTTGAGAACCATCAGGTCCAGCGTGCCCTGTAGAATCCCCGGCTTCTCTTCTGGCATGTTCTCTCCTGTGGAGAATCAACAGGAGTATGCATCGAGCCTTGTTGAATGTCAACAGGAGAGATCTGGCGGTCGGGCTTCGTGTTTGTGTGATTCTGATCTACGCCGGTTACCAAAGCTAGCTTGTCATTCCGAGCGAAGCGAGGAATCTGCTTTTGCGGTTTTTTCAGTGCAGCGCGGCAGCAAGCGTCTTGACGAGCAGTGGTTCTTGTGCGGGGAAAACCGTCCGCAAATCGAGCACCAGGCGGTCTTCTTCCACTCGCGCAATGACGGAAATCCCGGCGGGCGCCCGGCGCAGGCGCTGCTCCAGCTTCGCCGCCGAGTAGCGCGCGCTGGCGATGCGAATCACTTTGCTCGGCAGCGATTGTGCCGGAGTGGAGCCGCCTCCCGCGAGCGAAGCGCCATCCACAACTTCAATCTCCACTTCGTCCAGCGGCAGCTCGGGACGCAGCTCGCGAATGAAATTCTCCGCGCGCCGTTTCAATTCCTGCGGCGTTGAGCGAATCATCCGCATCACGGGGATTTCGTCCCACGCCGCGCGCAGGTATGCCCCCAGCGTGGCTTCCAGCGCGGCTATCGTAAGTTTGTCCACACGCAGCGCGCGAAATAATGGATGCCGCCGCACGCGCGCGATCAAATCCTTTTTCCCTGCGATGATGCCAGCCTGCGGCCCTCCAAGCAGTTTGTCCCCACTGAATGTCACAATGCCCACGCCGGCTTCGATGCTCCGGCGCACCGTGGGCTCTGTGATCCCGTAGTCCGCCAAATCCACGAGGCAGCCCGAACCCAAGTCCTCCACCAGCGGGATGCCCACGCGCTGGCTCAGCGCCACAAGTTCTTCAAGAGAAGGTTTGTCCGTGAAGCCCGTCACTTTGAAATTCGAAGGATGCACGCGTAGCAGCAAGCGCGTTTTTTCACCGATGGCATTCTCATAATCCGCCAGCCGCGTGCGGTTTGTCGTTCCCACTTCACGTAGCAGCGCGCCGCTCTGCTCCATGATTTCCGGAATGCGAAAGCCGTCGCCAATTTCAATTAGCTCTCCGCGCGAAACAATTACTTCCCCGCTGCGTGCAAAGGCTGCCAGCGTCACCAGCACGGCCGCCGCGCAGTTGTTCACCACAATGACCGCTTCCGCTCCCGTGAGGCGCGTCAGGAGTTCGGACGTGTGCACATCGCGTTTACCGCGCGCGCCCGCTTCCAGGTCGTATTCCAGATTGGAATACTGCGTCGCCGCAAGCCGGAATTCCTCTACCACGCTTTCCGGAAGCGGCGCCCGCCCCAGGTTCGTGTGCAGAATCACGCCCGTGGCATTAATCACCGGCAAAAGCGAGCGCGCAAGAATCCGCTCTACCAGCGCCGTGATGCGCTCTTCCAGCGAAGCCGCGTCGCAGGCAACTGGAGAAATCTCGGCAAGAATGGCGGTCGTCACTTGCCCGGTGATACGCGCGCGCAGGTCATCCAGCACGGTGCGCGCGACCTCCACGACGAGGTTGTGATCCACTCGTTTGGAAAGCTCCGCCAGCCGCGGCTGCGCCAGCAATTCGTCCACCGAGGGAATCTGCCGCAGCAATTCTGACTGTTCCGCGGAAATCGCGCGTTTAGTGTGAGACGCCATGCGAACATTTCAGCACAGAGCCGCCCGCCCGGCAATGCTTGAACTCGGCCAGGCCCAGTTTCAATCCGCACAGCCCGGTTTCCGCCGTATCGCATTCGAAGCATCTTTTCAGCCCGCTTGTTGACGCTTTCGCTAGGTCGCCCTAGCATGGGGGTTCGGGAGATTCCCGCACGACATGGCAACCATAGACGAAGATCTGGGCCAGATCGAGAAGGACATCCGCCAGCTCAAAATCGAGTACGACCAGTATTTCGGCGGCGGCCGCAAGCGTCCTCCGACCGAAATCGAATGGCGTGTCGACCTTCTCGTCAAGCGCTATAACGAACGCGGCGGCGACATGAAATCTCACCAGCGCTTTCGCTTCAACAACCTCACGCAGACCTACGCAAAATATAAAGACATTTTCCGGAAGAAAACCAAGCAGAAGGAGGAGGGTACTATCCAGCGGCATTTCGGCGCGGCCGCGAAACAGATTGAGGCCGCACGCGCTAAAGAACAGGCCAAAGAAGAAGCCGTTGCCGCTGCGGCCGGAAATGCCAAGGCCTTTCGCATGGTCTGCTCCCACCCCGAAAACGAGCCAGACAAGGTCGAGAAGTTGTATGAGGCTTTTCTGCAGGCGAAGCAACTGGCCGGAGAGCACACGGGAAGGCTGTCACGCTCCAGCTTCAATCAATTTGTCCAGAAGAAAACCAAAGAATTGCAGACGCAGAAAAACTGCAAAGACGTGGAATACGTCGTTGAAACCGTAGACGGCCAGGTCAAACTCAAGGCCCTCGTAAAAACCTGAGGTTTTTCCAGCTTCGGCTTTTAATTCCATTTTCCTATTTTTTTTCTGCCTTCTGCTTTCAGCCCTTCTGCATTCTGCCTTCTCTTCAGATTTCCACATCGCCACTTTCCGAATCCGGGCCGGGCGCTTACACTGTTCTGCTTTTCTCTTTGCGGAGGGATTCATGGCGGTCGAGCGCGCGCTCATCAGCGTTTTTGACAAATCCGGAATCGTGGACTTCGCCAAGCGGCTCGCGGCGCTAAAGATCGAAATCCTCTCAACGGGCGGAACCGCCAAGCTGCTCCGTGAAAGCGGAGTCGCGGTGCGCGACGTTTCTGACTTCACCGGGTGGCCTGAAATGCTCGGCGGGCGCGTGAAGACGCTGCATCCCAAAGTGCACGGTGGCCTGCTTTTCCGGCGCAAGCACGTTGACGATCAGAAACAAGCCAAGGAGCACGGCATTGCGCCGATCGATCTCGTCGTCGTTAACCTGTATCCCTTCGAGGCGACTGCCGCAAAACCCGGACTCACCGCTGAGGAACTCATCGAGAACATTGATATCGGCGGGCCGACGATGCTTCGTTCGGCCGCAAAGAATTTCGAGAGCGTGACCGTGGTCTGCGACCCCGCGGACTTCGAGCGAGTGGCGAAAGAAATCGAAAGCGCGGGCGACACAACGCTCGCGACGCGGCTCGAGCTGGCGCGCAAAGTCTTTGCAACCACTTCGCGCTACGACGGAATGATCACCACGGAATTCGAACGCCTCGCGGCCAATGGGCACGTGGCGCTGCAAGCGAAGCCAACGCTGCCCGAGCGTGTGCACCTTGCGCTGCGCCGGCAGCAGGAATTGCGCTACGGAGAGAATCCGCACCAAGCCGCCGCGCTCTACGCTCCGGCGGGCCGCGCGCCCGAAGGTTTGGCAGCGGCAAAGCAGCTCCAGGGCAAAGAGCTTTCGTACAACAATTTCGTGGACCTCGAAGCAGCGCGCAGCTTAGCGGCGGAATTCAAGAATCCCGCGGCGGTCATCATCAAGCACAACAACCCTTGCGGCACCGCCGAGCAAACAACGCTGCGCGATGCGTACTTGAAAGCGCTGGCGTGCGATCCGGTTTCCGCGTTTGGCGGCGTACTGGCCTTCAACCGCGAAGTCGACGCAGCGACAGCGGAAGAAGTGGCGAAGCTGTTTGTTGAATGCATCGCCGCGCCGGGATTCGCCGCCCGCGCAAAAGAAATTTTTGCCGCAAAGAAAAATCTGCGTCTGCTCGAGCTGCCGCCCGGCGGACTCGAGCCGGAACGCGAACTGCAACTCAAGCGCATTCTTGGCGGTATGCTGTTCCAGCAGCCGGATTGCGGCGAGCTCAATGACGGTGAACTGCGCACGGTCACCAAGCGCGTGCCGACTGCCGAAGAAAAGCACACCATGCGCTTCGCGTGGAAAGTGGCGAAGCATGTAAAGTCCAACGCCATCGTGTTCGCGAAAGACGGCGCGACCGTGGGCGTCGGCGCCGGCCAGATGAGCCGCGTAGACTCCGTGAAAATCGCGGTGATGAAGGCGCAATCGCCCCTCGCGGGAACCGTGGTAGCCTCCGACGCGTTCTTCCCGTTTCCCGATGGCGTCGAGGAAGCGGCAAAGGCTGGCGCGACCGCGGTTATTCAGCCCGGCGGCTCCGTGCGCGACCCGGACGTAACTGCCGCCGCAGACCGCCTCGGTCTCGCAATGGTCTTTACCGGAATGCGCCACTTCCTCCACTGAAGTCTCGTCAGTGGTTGCAGACATGGGGTGAACGATGACCGTATCCGTGTTCATTGGCGCCAGCGTCGACGGCTTCATTGCGCGACCGAACGGAGCGCTAGACTTCCTGCCGGCGGACGGCGGTGAACCGCACGGCTATGACGAGTTCATGGCCAGCGTCGATGCGCTGGTCATCGGCCGCAAGACCTTCGAGACCGTTCTCGCTTTTCCTGCGTGGCCGTATGGCGACAAACGCGTGGTCGTGCTGAGTAGTCGCCTTCTCGATTTCTCCGCGGTGCGCGGAGGCGTGGTCGAGCAGATGGCCGGGGCTCCGGCGGAGATCGTCGCCAAGCTCGCTGCGAGCGGCGCGCGGCATCTCTACGTCGACGGAGGCATCACCATCCAAGACTTTCTCCGCGCTGGACTCGTTCAACGCCTGATCATCACGCGAGTGCCGGTGCTCATTGGAGACGGGATTTCTCTGTTCGGCAAATTGCCCCGCGATATCCGACTGCGACCCATAACGACGCAGCAGTATCCGAGCGGCTTGGTCAAAACGGAATATGAAGTCGTTGCGTAAACGTTGATGGATCGCCAGGGCGGAATAGCGCAAGGCGAATCGCCAGAGCTGGCCCCCGCCAATATGGCCGAGACGTCGCGCTGGATCCATGCAACGGAGCCGACCCAGAACGACTACAATCGGAGTTTCCGGCGATTAGCGACTATCGCAATGTGATTTCCTGCTCTGCGGTGACTGGCCTACTGTCGATTTCTTCGATCGAGGATCAAGATGCAACACAATTTGCAAGACACCGTAGCGCTTTTAGCGCGCACTCCCGCGGCCCTCGATGCGCTCCTGCGCGGCCTGCCCGAAACGTGGGTGCTCCGCAACGAAGGCGGAAGCACGTGGAGCGCGTTCGACATCGTCGGCCACTTGATTCACGGCGAACGCACGGATTGGATGCCGCGCGCAAGAATGATTTTGCAATTTGCCGAAAGTAAGGCGTTTGAGCCGTTCGATCGCTGGGCGCAGGAACGCGAGAGCCAGGGCAAGTCGCTCGCGCAATTACTGGATGAATTTGCCCGTTTGAGGTCAGAAAACTTGAACGAACTACGCGCGCTGAATCTTACGCCCGAAGACCTCGCACGCCGCGGACGCCATCCGGCCCTCGGTGTAGTGACCCTGTCTCAGTTGCTGGCGACCTGGGCCGCTCACGACTTGACGCATCTGCACCAAATCTCGCGCGTTATGGCCCACCAATACCGCGACGCTGTAGGTCCGTGGAGCGCCTATCTTGGCGTGCTGCACTGCGCTGGCCACAGCGCGTAGTGGTTTGTTGAAAGATTGCTTGATTGTCATCCCGAGCGAAAGCGAGGGATCTGCTTTTCGCATGGACTCAATGACAAAGCAGATTCCTCGTCGCTTCGTTCCTCGGAATGACAGGTTTTATTTCTTTTTAGTTCGTCAACTCCACCACGCTGCGCGCCACGAAGACCGGCTGCCCGCTGACCGGGTCCTTCAGCACCAGGCCAACGACGCGCAGCGGATTCGTGGGATTGCTGGTGAGGTCGCTGAGTTGCATTAGACCGCCGCCGAAGCGCGTAAACGGCGTGACGAAGACGGTAATCGGCCCATTGAACAGGACGCCCGCGAGCCCATTGGAGTTGAACTGGAACGTGTGCGCACCCACGTTTGTGCTGTTCGCCACGAGCGTGCCCGTGTGCCCTTCGTGCCGAAGCACGACGCGCTTCACCGTGACCGCTCCGTTGGTGAACGGCCCGCCAATGCTCACGTGCTGTCCCGGCGTCAAAAGCGCGGCGTTAAAAAACATATTGGTGAAACTGTTGTGCATCCAGTAGATGTAGAAGATTTCGTTGCCGGTCAGGTTGATGGTGGAAATCTGCCCGGAGTTGAAACCGGTTCCTGAGGGCAGCACGCTCCGCACGTACAGATCAAAATCCGTCGCGGTGCCGGTCTGCGGTTCCTCGAAGGTAACCAGTCCTCCGGCAAAGAAATGATCCTGCGAGAGGATGCCCACGGAATCCGCAAGAAACGTCGCGGTCAAGCGGTCGAGCGTTCCCGAAAGCTCGATGATCGAATTGCTGGTCAAATCGTTGATGCTCTCGTTGTTTTCCCATTCCGTCTGACCGTTCACGTTCACCGTAAACTGGTGACCGTGCGGTCCCTGAATGACGAACGAGTTGCCACTAGCATTCACGCTCACCACACCGGCAACGAAATCGTCAATGAACGCGTCGGCATCGCTCGGCGTGATGGCTTTCAGGTGGAGCACCGGCGTGACCGCTCCGGTGATCTGTCCCATGGCGTCCACGGCAATGGACTTGCGCAGATTGAACTCGAAACCAAGTCCGGTGATGTTTCCCGTGCTGACCATCAGGGGCGTAGCGAGGGGAATCGTCACACTGGAAGCCGTGAGCGTTACGGCGGGGCTGGTGGTCCCGTTCAGCGTGGTAACCGTCGGCCTCGTCGGAGGAGTCGTCTGCGGGCTCGCCACATTGAGGAAACTGATCTGCGGATTCGCCAGCGTCACGGTCACGCTGTTGTACGTGCCCCCGGGAATCGTGTTGATGTCCAGCAGAGTGTGCAAGCCCTTGAGCCGGGCAAAATCCACGGTTTGCGTTCCGGTCAAAACGGATTGGGAATTGTTGTTCGCGTCCGTTACCGACAAGCCGGTAATGTCCACCTGAAACGACACGACGCTTTGCAGGGGCGCATCCGTGCCGGTTAGGAACACGGTGCCGGACTGCGGTTGCATCACCGGATTGCTCATTCCGCCGCCGCAACCAGCCGTGAACGTGAGAAGTAGAAGTACGAGAAGACTAACGGACCACTTGCGCGGCCACTTCTTGGGATTCATCGGTTTCCTTTCCCCTAAAGGACTAGAGGATCCCGGTGAGGCCCCCATGCACGCACCGAGGTTTGGTTCTGGGTGCTGTTAACAACCCAGAGAGTGGCGCAAAGTTTCCCAGGTTCGCGAGATTCTCATGTGCTGAGTGGGCTGGCGGTCGGGCCTCCTTCCCCTTGGTTCCGCATAAGTGTTGATTCTATTGGACTTAGAGATTGTGTAAGTTGTTTAGAATCAACAGTTGCGGGAGGGTCTCAGAAGTGTTCATTTTAAAAGGGTTAGCAAGCCTTGTTGGGAGCATTAAACGCGCTCACGCCAACTGCGTCGCCGCATCGCCGGATTCCGATAACGTCCGGAGAAATCGTCGTCGCTATCCTCATCCATTTCCCCTTCATCTTCCTCTTCCTCGTCAAATTCATTCTCTTCCTCGTTGAATTCCTTCTCCACTTCCACTTCCTCTGCTCGAGCCGGATGGTTTGGGTCTTCGGGAGCGAGTTGAGATGGGGCTGCGCCGCGAGCAACTGGTTCGGACAACTCGGATAGGAGGAGGTGTTTGAGTTGTGACTTGAGAGAGGCAGCGACAGAGTCAGGCTTAGGCCGATCTTCGACGGCGGCGCTGCGTTGAGGCGCGGGAGCGTTGGGAGAAGACGCAAGCGTAAAGCCTGCCTCGGCAGGCAGGCCCGCGCTACAGGAGGGTCGAGTGCTCGCGGG
>Ga0137384_10000914_pt1 | contig 22953 bp, 21 predicted proteins | sample SagtaG_2_FD_104922 | JGI IMG/M metagenome (GOLD analysis project Ga0137384, IMG submission 104922) | Vadose zone soil microbial communities from Sagehorn Ranch, Mendocino, California, USA - Sage2_R_60_16 metaG | ecosystem: Environmental > Terrestrial > Soil > Vadose zone | place: USA... | reverse complement strand
CGTCGCAACCCGAATGCGTTCTCTACGACGAACCGACAACCATGGTCGATCCGCTCATGGCGCAGTTGCTGGGGGACCTCATGAAACGGCTGAAAATCCAGCTCCATTTGACCAGCGTAGTCGTCACCCACGACATGCGTCTGGCGAAGAAGCTCGCTGACCGGGTCGTGTTCCTGCACGAGAGCAAAGTTCTTTTCTTCGGAACTTATCCTGACATGGAAAAATGTGACGAGCCGATCGTGCAGGAGTTCCTCACACTAGACGAACTCAATCTGGGAGTGTGAAGCGCTCAAAACCCCGCTCGCACCAGCTTCTCCAGCGTAATCGAACTATTGGCCCTCTCTCCAGCCACCATCTTCTCGACGTACTTCGCGATCACATCAACTTCCAGGTTCACCGGATCTCCGGGCTTGAGTGAATGCAGGTTCGTCACCGTGGCGGTATGCGGAATTATTGCCACCCGTGCTTCCGTGCCCTCAATGGCTGCCACTGTCAGGCTGATGCCTTCAATCGCCAGCGATCCTTTGGCAACAATGTAGCGCGTGAGTTCCGACGGAACATTGATGGTGAGCAAATAATCATTCCCGTCTGGAATTGGCTCAAGTGAAACTACTGTTCCAATCCCGTCTACATGGCCCTGAACCACGTGTCCATCGAAGCGTCCACTTGCGCGCATAGGGAGTTCGAGATTCACCAGCGCACCGGTTTTCAGCCGCGAAAACGAAGTCCGGATCCACGTTTCCTGCGCCAGGTCAGCGGTGAAAGTATCTCGCGTGATATCGACAGCGGTCAGGCAAACGCCGCTCACGGAAATACTGTCGCCCTGTTTAAGTTCCTGCAGCAGCTTCGAGGAAGAAACAGTCAATCGCCTGTGCTCGCCTTTGGTCTTGATGGAAGCGATCCGCCCAACTTCCTCGATGATTCCCGTAAACATAGATTCTCAGCTCAGCTTGCCTGTCGCCGCGAGATTTCCGTACCACTTCCCGGAATCCTTGATTGTGCGTTTCTGGCTCCGAAAATCGATATAGGTCAAGCCGAATTTTTGCGAGTAGCCTTCCGCCCACTCAAAATTATCCATCAGGCTCCATGCATGATAGCCACGAATATTTGCCCCGTCTTTGATGGCCCGCCCAACTGCGCCTATGTAGCCGCGATAGAAGTCGGTGCGCCGCTGGTCGGGAACGCGTCCGTGCTCATCCGGCACATCGCCGTAACCGCACCCGTTTTCCGTGATCTCGATGATCGGGTTGTTATAGTCATTACTGATTCTCGCCAACAGGTTGTGAAAGCTGTCCGGCCACACCTCCCACCCGAATTCGGTTTTCGGGCCCTGCTTGCCTTCTGAACTCGCCAGGTGGAGACTCTCCCAGTTTTCCGCGTCTGCGATGATCGAGCGATCGTAGTAGTTAATCCCAAAGAAATCGAGGGGCACTTTGGTGATCGCCATGTCGCCCGCTTGCACGCCCATGACTTCGGGAGGCAGACGGTCAGCCAGGACCCGCGGATACTCTCCCTTTACCGCGGGATCTATGAACCATAAATTGCGAAACGCATGATACCGTTCCGCTGCCGCTACGTCCGCCTCCGACGTGGTTTTCGGCTCCGCGGTGCTCATGTTGAAAGCGGTGCCGACTTTTGCGTTCGGCTGGGCCGCCTTAATGGCCCGGAACGCTTGCCCCTGTGCCAGGTTGACGACGTGCGTCGCGCGCAGAAACTCCGGCAGACTTGCGTGCCCGGGAGCATGCATGCCCAAGTAATATCCCAGCGCCGTGAAGATCCACGGCTCATTGAAAATCGCCCAGTTGGTGATGCGGTCACCCAGGGCCTTTGCCATAACGCCCGCGTAATCCGCCAGGTACCCCGCCAGATCGCGGTTTGGCCAGCCACCCTTGTCGTCCAGGGTCTGCGGCAAGTCCCAGTGATACAGCGTAGGCAATGGCCGAATTTTGGCTTCCAGCAGCGTGTCTACCAAGCGGCTGTAATAATCCAGACCATTTTGGTTAGGCGCACCAATACCTGTTGGTTGGATCCTCGGCCAGCTAATCGAGAAGCGATAGCTGTTGAGGTGCATCGCCTTCATCAGGGCGACGTCCTCTCTGTAGCGGTGATAGGAATCGCATGCCACATCTCCTGTGGACGCGCCCTTGATGTTTCCGATCGTGTGCGCGAATCGGTCCCAGATAGATTCGCCCTTTCCATCCTCGTTCCACCAGCCTTCGATCTGGTATGCCGCTGTCGCGGTGCCCCAGAAGAAGTCTTTCGGGAACTGGAAGGGTTCCGGCGGTACGCCTGGAGTCGTGCCAAGCTGTGCCAGCGGCATGCCCGACGGTTTCAGGCTGAACCAGGATGTTCGCGGAATCGGTACAGCTGCAACTCCCAGCGTCATCCATAAGAAAGTCCGGCGATTCACTTCTCCTGAGGCCATGGCAGTCTCTCCTCGATCGGACTTCTGATCTTAGTCCAGGTACGGGTCCCGCAAATATCCCTCAACTGCGAAATCTTCCCCAAAGCGATGCAGCCTAAACCACTTCAAGTGGGCAGCTTCGCTCATTCGACGATACCCTGGTCCGGCGGCGAATGGCACGGAGCCGGTCCCAGCCAGAATCTTCGGTGCATAGTACAGGAAGAGCTTATCGACCAGGTCTGAAGCCAGCGCTTCCCAGTTCACGAACGCGCCGCCTTCAATCATCACACTGGTCATCTCGCGTTCCGCCAGGAACCGGCAAATTGCGTGCAAATCCGGACGCCCGTCCACTCCCGCCGTCGCCACCTGTTCCACTTGAATGCCGTGCTCTACAAGCTGCTGCTTCTTTTTCTCTTCCGCCAGCGAACAGAAAATGATGACATCATCCTTCGCCGTCTGCACAATTCTGGAATCCAGCGGCAGCCGTAATCGCGAATCCAAAATTACGCGCAACAGCGGACGCCTCCGCGGAAGCCGGCTGCGATCCGTAAGCAGAGGATTGTCCGCGATCACCGTGCCGACACCGACCAGAATCGCATCGTGCTGATGCCGTAATTGCTGCACGTGCGCGCGGGCTTCATCGCTCGTAATCCATCCGCCCGTCGGCCCTGCCGAGCCGAGTGCCTGTGTGCCTGACAAATCCTCAGGCGGTGGAGCAATTTTTCCATCCAGCGTCATTCCCGCTTTAAGAGTCACCAGCGGAATGCGATAGCGTATGTATTTCGCGAATGCATCGTTGAGCGGGCGAGCCTCTTGGTCGAGAATGCCCGACGCGACCTGCACTCCAGCCTGTCGCAACCGCGCGAATCCGCGTCCGCTAACTGCAGGATTTGGATCGGTCGTGCTCGCCACAACGCGCATAATTCCGGCGGCAATCACCGCGTCCGCACACGGCCCGGTGCGGCCCTGATGCGAACATGGTTCAAGGTTGATGTAGAGTGTCGCGCCGCGCGCCCTCTCTCCGGCTTGCTCGAGGGCCAGAACCTCGGCATGCTTCATGCCTTCATAAGTGTGAAACCCCTCGCCCACAACGTTACCGCTGTCGTCGACCAGCACCGCTCCTACGTTGGGATTCGGCGAGGCAAGCCCAAAACTTCTGCGCGCCAGTTCCAAAGCGCGATGCAGAAACACCAGATCGTTTTCCAGAGATGTGTTCACAGATCAAGAGAAGAGAGAATCCACGTACTCTTTGGGATCAAACGGCAACAGGTCTCCCGCCTTTTCGCCAACGCCAACATAACGCACTGGCAGACCCAGTTCTCGCGCGATGGCCACTACCACTCCCCCCTTCGCAGTGCCGTCCAGTTTAGTAAGCACGACTCCAGTGACGGCCGCCGCGTCGGTAAACTGCTTCGCCTGTTGCAATCCATTCTGTCCCGTGGTTGCATCAATCACCAGCAACACTTCGTGTGGCGCGCCGGGAATCAGCCGTTGAGCTGTCCGCCGCATTTTTTCCAACTCCGCCATCAAATTCGATTTCGTATGCAGACGCCCCGCCGTGTCTATGATCACGCAATCAGTGTGCCGTGCGTTTGCCGCTTCCAGCGCGTCGAATAGCACGGCTGCAGGATCTCCGCCTGCCTTGGTACGAATTACTTCGGTCCCGGTACGCTGCCCCCAGACCTCCAGTTGCTCGATTGCCGCTGCCCGGAATGTGTCCGCAGCACACAGCAGCACGGTCTTGCCTTCAGAGCGCACAGTTTGAGCGAGTTTGCCGATGGTCGTGGTCTTGCCGGTACCGTTGACCCCCACAACCAAGACAACTTCAGGAACCCCATCTGGTCTCTCGACGGGAGGCGTATTTGCAGCATTCAGAATGGCTAGCAGTTCTTCTTTCAACAATCGCTTCAACTCAGCCCCGTCCTTGATCTGCTTGCGATCAGCCCGCTCCCGCAAATTATTGAGCACCTGGTGGGTGGTTGTAGTGCCCAGGTCGGCGCCGATGAGCGTGGCCTCAAGATCATCCAGCGTGTGTCGATCAATTTCCTTGCTGAATGAAACCGCCTCTTCAATCCGCTCACTCAAATTCTCGCGAGTGCGCGTCACCGCCTCTTTCATGCGGTCAAACAGGCCAGGTTTCTTCTCTGTGCTGCCGAAAAGTGTCTGAATCATGAAAATCTTTCAGTGCGGAGCGGCTGATTTGATTATAGCGATCACAGGGACAAGATGCGGGTGACAGGAGTTGGGAAAAGAAGGACTTATGTGCGATCCATCTTTGTTTCTGCAGGGACAGGCTTCTCGAACGCAACACTCGCAGGGACGTTAATGGCGCCGGCTCCAGCCGCCATAGCCGCTGCTCGGGGCACGCGAATCTCTCCCCGCTGGTAGATGGCTTCCAAAGCTGCTACGGCGGTCGGATCGAGCCGCTTGCCGGAAATGGAATGGATGATCCGCAAGGCGTCTTCGCAATCGTGCGCCTGCTGATAGGGACGGTTCGTGGTCAGGGCGTCGAAAGTGTCAGCCACGGCAATGATGCGGGGTAGGACCGGGACCTCTTCTTCCTTGAGCCCATGCGGATACCCGCGGCCGTCCAAAGATTCGTGGTGTAGTTCAATGCCGGGGATCATCTCTTTGAGTTGGGCGACCGGCCGCAGAATGTTCGCGCCCTTGGTGGTATGGGTCTTCATGACCTCGAACTCTTCCGCGGTAAGCGCGCCCGGTTTTTTCAGGATGCGGTCCTCGATTCCAATCTTGCCCACGTCATGTAATTGTGCAGACACCCGGACGATCTCCAGGAAGTCTTCCGGCATCCCCATTTCTTTCGCGATCAGCACCGAATATTTCGTCACCCGGTCAGAATGACCGCGCGTGTACGGATCCTTTTCGTCGACCGCGCCGGCTAGCATCTGAATGGAACTCATGAACAGCTCGCGGTTCTCTGCCGCGGCGCGCTTCAAGTCAAGGACGAAGTGTTCGAGTTCCTCGGACATGAAGTTGAAAGTCGAGGCCAGTTCCCCAATTTCCGTGCGGCTCTTCAAATGCACTCGCTGCGAGAAGTCTCCACGAGCGATTGCATGGCTCGACTCGGTCAGCACTTCCAGCGGATTGGTGATGCGGCGGGCCGCGATAACTCCGACCCCGATACTCAGCGCAATGGCGAAGATGGCGAGTATGCGCGCGGTACGCTGCATATCGTAAACGCTGCTGTAGGCTTCGTCCCGCGGTTTTTGCGCGACCACAGCCCAATTCAGATTGTTTACCGGGCTGTAGGTGCCCAGCATGACTGTGCTCTTTTTGCCTGCGCTGACCGTGAATTCACGGGTAGCGGCCACCATCTGCGCCTTGCCACCCTGCTCCACAAAGTTGCGCACGATTTCAAGATTGGTCATGTCTTGCCCGGTGGCATACTCAGGGTTGGCGCCTGCGACCAGTCGTCCTTGGCTATCCACCACGTAAGGAGTCAGGCCGCTACGGTCGATTTCCTGCAACCTGTGGACCAGAAAATCGAGGTCCACCACTGAGGCGATCATGCCCAGAAAGCGGCCGCCAAAGGTCACCGGAGTGCTGACCAGCATCACTGTTCTTGAGGACTTACCGTTCCCAACCACCAGCGGCTGCCCATTGTAGGCGCGCGATTCGCGCGCAGCCGCATACGCCTGCTCTAATTCCCGCTGTAAGAATGCGTCCGGCTCAATGCGTCCCGCAGAGATCCCTTTTGCCTCAGAGTTCAACAGAGTCGAATAGTCCAGATCTTCAGAAGAGGACACGAAATTTTCGAGGAGCGCGCGCAACTCGGGTGCCTGCACATGGTCGCCGGTCAAGTCTCCCCCGCTAGCCACTTGTAGAGCTGAAGCCAGGTTGGTTTGCATCAACCGGAATGATTCCTGGTGCTGTGAAATGTCGTCCGCAATGGAGCGCGTGACTGTGTTCTGCAACAGTCGCTCGTTGGTGATCAGGCGGTCCCGGTTGATCGACTGCACTTGCACCGAATAAAAAAACATCGGTACCACGCTGATCAGGACCAGCACACTGAGGATGACATACAGAATCGGAATGCGAGTTGGCAGAAATTTGCCTGACAAAATGACTTTTCTCCGTACCCCGGCGTGGCCCACTATGAGTGCAATCCCAAGAATTCTACTTTGCGAGTTCTGGAGAAAGGACAACTTGAAAGGCGTGCTCCATTACCAAAGTACCGAACGGTCGCCAACACAGGCCTGGTAAGTGTGATATTTGGGAAACTTTGTTACCGCAGGTTACTTGCCCTGAAAGTTGCCGCTCGGTAGGTAAGTCTCGCTCTTTGAAGTGCGAGTCATCAGCTCCTGGATCGCATCGCGCGGTGATTTGCCCTGGCTCAAGATCGCATGCATCTGCTCGGTAATGGGCATCTCCACTCCGCGCGCTCGCGCGAGTTGTACCGCCGCATCCGTGCTAAAGACTCCTTCTGCAACCATGCCGTGCATGCTGGAGACGACCTCCGCCAGCTTGCGTCCCCGCCCGAGTTCAACGCCCACGCTGCGGTTTCGCGAAAGCGCGCCCGTGCAGGTAAGCACCAGGTCCCCCAGGCCCGCCAGCCCAGACATGGTTTCCGCCCGCGCGCCGCAAGCAGTTGCCAGCCGCGTGATCTCGGCGAGTCCTCGCGTAATCAGCGCGGCCGCAGAATTATGTCCCAGCCCAAGTCCGTGGCAAACTCCGGCAGCGATTGCAACAATGTTCTTCAGCGCGCCGCCCAATTCCACTCCCACCACATCATCATTTGTGTACACGCGAAAAGCTGGATCGCTGAATTCCCGCTGCACCGTCGCTCGCAAGTCGCGATCTTTTGACGCAATGGTGATCGCGGTCGGATCTCCACGCGCAACTTCCGCGGCAAAAGTCGGCCCGCTTAACGCTCCCACCCGGCAGTCAATCCCGTTTTGCTTCGTGATCTGGCAGATCACCTCCGTCATGCGCAGCAGGGTCCTCTGCTCCAGGCCTTTGGTGGCGCTCACCAGCAACATCTCTGGATCGAGATTCGGACACATTTCCTGGAACAACCTCCGGCAATGCTGAGACGGCATCGCGCTTACAACCATCTCAGCCTCGCTCAACGCTTCTGCTAGTTTGCCGGTTACAAGAACGCAATCTGGAATTTTCTGTTCGGGCAGGAACAAAGCATTTGTGCGGTTCATTTCGATTGATTCGCGGACGTCTTTCTCGTAGGCCCACAGTCGCACCTGGTGCCGTGACGTCCGGCCGAGTACGATCGAAAGCGAAGTCCCCCAGGCGCCTGCTCCGACAATGGCGATCTGGCTCATTTGCGTCTCAACTGGAATCGAGGCTCAGTTCCGGCAAGCATCCGCCGGATATTCTGGTGGTGCTTCAGAACGATGAGAAGAGAAGCCGCCGCGACCAGGGCAAGTCCCGTCGAACCTTGGCCTTCCCCGAGCAACATGGCAGCCACAGAAAGCGATGCGGCGGCAATGATGGAGGCTAACGCAACCAAACGAAAACCTGCGGCCAATAACAAGAAAATGCCGAGCACAACCACAATGGCTTTTGGAGTCAGCAAAAGGAATGAGCCAAGCCCGGTGGCCACACCCTTGCCTCCTCGGAACCCAAGCCACACGGGGAAAATGTGTCCGCACACCGAGGCAAATGCCGCGGTAAAAGCGGCTGTTTTGTCGCCAGGGAAAATCATCGACGCAATGACCACTGCGGCAAGCCCCTTGAGCGCATCGAGCAGCAGCGTCGCAATCCCTAGCGCCGGAGAAGTTCGCGCCACATTCGTCGCACCTATATTGCCGCTGCCGGTGGCGCGCACATCGGCTCCGCGAAATGCGCGCACCAGCAGATATCCGAACGGAATCGATCCGAGCAGATAACCAATGCCGGCGCTGATCAGGATCGCGTGCATGATCATAGTTCCGGAGGGTGCAAGCCAAAGCGCGCAATTTTTGTGTACTGTGAGCCTTTGGGCGAAAGTTGGCTGCGGTACAAGAAAAAGTCGCGGGCCGTCATCCTACCAAAGTCTGGCGCCGGAGATTGCGCCAATTTCTCTTGCAACTGCCCAAATCGCTGATTCACCTTATCGCCCTTTCGCCAGTGCGGGGCCCCAGAACCTCCGCCGGCGCGGGCCCCCGCACGAGCCAACGTCAGATGCGGGCTGAACGCGCGTTGCTCTTCGGGAATGCCTACAGCGGCAAGAGATTCTTCTACTTTTACCGCCAGGTCCGCTAGACCAGCTTCCCCTTCGATTCCCACCCAGAAAACGCGCGCGGCTTTGGCTGTGGGAAAAAATCCGGCATCATGGAATCGTATCTGAAACGGTTCAGCGTTGATCGAACCAAGCGCTTCTTCAATCTGCTTCACGGCCGCTTCCGGTTTTTCGCCGATAAACTTTAGCGTCACGTGCAGCGACTCTGGACGAACCCACCTTGCCCCAGGCGCAAGCCCGCGCACTTCTTCCATGAAATGCTGTAGTCGTTTTCGGATCTCCTCTTCAATATCGAAAGCGACGAAAATCCGCATATGCCATGTTCGAGCATAGCAAATGTCTGCTGCCACGCCGGACGCCTTTCTCATCGCTTACAATATTCCGGGTTTTCCTTTGTGTACCTCCGTGTCCTCTGTGATGTTTTTTGAAGTCAGAGCGCCACGTCACGAAGCCGAAAGTCCTAAACTGAAAATGAAACCCTCTGAACTGATCTACGACTGGAACCGCGCCCTGCCTGCCGAATTCCTGCCCGCAGGACCGGTCTTGTTGAACGACGAAACTCTGCGCGACGGCCTGCAATCGCCTTCGGTCCGCGATCCTTCGATCGAACAAAAAATCGAAATCCTTCATTTAATGGAATCTCTCGGGATCAACTCGCTCGATCTCGGCTTGCCGGGCGCTGGATCTCGGGCAGTAGAGCACGTGGAAGCGCTGGCCCGCGAAATCGCCAGCAACCGGATGAAGATCCAGGCGAACTGCGCTGCCCGCACGCACGAAAACGATATTCGCCCGATCGCAGAAATCGTTCAGCGCACCGGTCTCAAAATCGACGCCGCCACATTCATCGGCTCCAGTCCCATCCGCCGCTATACCGAAGGATGGACGGAAGATTTTTTGCTCGACACCACCGAGAAGGCCATTAAGTTTGCGGTCTCACTCGGCCTCGAGGTCATGTATGTGACCGAGGACACGAGCCGCTGCGATCCGGAGATGGTGAAGCGTTTGTATTCGACAGCCATCAGGTGCGGCGCGCGGGCGATTGTGGTTTGTGATACTGCGGGCCACGCAACTCCTATGGGAGCATTCGCGCTGGTCAAATTTGTTCTCGATCAGGTGGTGAAGCCTTGCGGCGAAAAGATTCGCGTGGATTGGCACGGGCACTGTGACCGCGGATTTGCCGTTGCCAACTCCATCGCCGCGCTCGCGGCCGGCGCCGATTGTGTCCACGCCTGCGCCCTGGGGACGGGAGAGCGCGTGGGCAATACGCAAATGGATCAAATGCTGGTCAACCTCAAACTGATGGGCATTTCTCCCTGGGACAAACAGGACCTGACCGAGCTAAAAGCCTATTGCCAGGCAGTCTCACGCGCCACCGGCGTTCCCATCCCACCCAACTACCCCGTGGTCGGCGAAGACGCCTTCCGCACGGCCACCGGAGTCCACGCCGCGGCCGTCATCAAAGCCCTCAAGAAGAACGACGTCGAACTCGCCAACGCAGTCTACTCCGGCGTGCCTTCCCACTTGTTCGGACTCGAGCAGGTGATTGACATCGGCCCGATGAGCGGAAAATCGAATGTCCTCTTCTGGCTGGAGCGCCACGGAGTTCCTGCGTCCGATGACGTCGTAGAGCGCATTTACAAACGCGCGAAAGCCTCCAATCATACCCTGAGCGAAGCCGAAATCCGGGCTTGCCTCTAATTTCCGTGTTGGAAGATGCTCGTGTGGGTCGGACACTCCCTTCGGCAAGCTCAGGGCAAAACCCCGCCCAAGCAAAGCTTGAACGGGGCACCCGATATTGGTCGGACAAGAGTGTCCGACCCACACGAGATAATCCCTCACGGCCCCAACTGCTGCCCCACAAACTGTAGGCTGGTCGTTCCGGCAGTGGGCGAACCAACCATCGCAACATTTCCAGAGATCCCGCTCGTCGAAAGCGGAAAGCTCGCCAGCCCATTGATGTCCGATCGCGCCGTGGCCTGCGACTTGGCGAGAATCACTGGCATCCCCGGCTGCGAAATGCCTCCTTCTCCCGTCCAGACGATCGGCTGAGTCTTTGGTAGGCGCCCGACATAGCTCTGAAATAGGACGCTGGCGCCGAGCACGTCATGTGGGGGATTGGAAGAATCAATCACCCGAACTATAACCGGTTGAAAAACCGTGCCCGCTGGCTGCGATCTGCAGACTCCTTGCCACCGGCTCAAGCTGAAGAGATGAAGTCGCGACCATCGTGCCATTGAATATCTGACACGGATTATTGTTCGGGGCTACGCAAACGCTGACTTGGATACTTGCAGCCACAGAGTTCACCTGCAAGCTCACGGTTGCGTACCCATTCGAATCAGTCTGCGCTGCTCAAAACGCCTGTGCCGCGAGGGATCTGATAATTCACCGCCTTGCCGCTGACCGGAGTTCCGCTCGAGAGTACGCGCGCCACCAGCGGCAAGCTCACCGTCGCGCCCTGCGCGATCCAGACCGGCGGCGTGAAGAGCGACAAATCGAGTGGCGAGCTAGTACCCAGCAGCGTCGCTTGCACTTGCTGGGCGCTGGGGGTACGACGCGGGAGCCAGTTGGGCAGTAAACGTCATGACGCTCGCCGACAGAACGATCATAAAGGTTGACGCCAATCCGCTCTGGTCGGAGAGCACTGTACAACTGGCAGCGCCCGCGCACGCCGAGAACGCAACCGCCGGAGAAGACGTGAACTGTACGCTGGCGCCGACCACGGGTGTTACTCCATCGGCGGCGACCACCATCACCGTAAAGGGCGATGGCGTCTGCCCTCCCACCGGAGTCGCAGGGTTCGTTCCCGAGACCAGCTTAATCAGGTCGCTCGGACCTGCTCCGACGGTCATAAACGCTGCTCTTGACAGAATTGCTGCCGGTGTTGATGTCGCTGAGGTGCACATCATAGACACCGTCCGCCGTGGCCGGAGTATCCACGAGCAACTGCGTAGCGGAGGAAGCCAGCACCGGGACCGCGACATTCGCTGCCAGCACCGCCGTGTCCGATTGCAACCCCAGACCCTGAATCGTCAGTGGCGTGCCGCCGGCAACGCCGGCCCTTGCCGGAGCCACATTGTCCCCGTAAAGCACGCGCGCGTTGTAGCAGTAATCGGGACGACCGTCTCCGTGATAATCAGCAATACCCAGCCGGAACATCGTGCTCTGCAGTACCTGAGCATCTAGCCGCGTTTCGGCGAAATACGAGGTGTTGAAGGCTGAGGGCGTATTTGCTGGCGAAGGCGATTGTCCCGGATTGGCCAGCTCCCACATTCCAATCACCGGTTGCGCTTTCCCTTGCGACAGATTGCTCGAATCATCCAGCGCGTTCACGATTGCCGACAGTGTGCGGTTCGCCTTGGCAGAGAACTGGAAGAAGTCCGCCGTTCGGTATCCGCTCAAAGTGCCCGCCCAGGTCCCGGAGCCTGGCACTTGCGCAGGCGAAGCATAGCTGGTCGGGCTGTACCACTGCGCCTTCTGGACTGCGCTCCCTTGCATCAGGATGTCCTGAGCAACAGCTCCTCCCGGAGTGACCGTGATGATAAGCGGCTGGGCCAAGCCCGATAGTTGGACCTGAGAAGTGGATCCGTATGGGCCAGTGTTCGTCGACCAAAGTGGATCGACCGCCTCCACGGTGATCTGATACTGCGCGCTGGTTGCGCCGTTGGGAATCTGCAAACCTGCAAGATCGAAGAATCCCTCGAGCGTCAGGTCATCCGAACCGAAACGATCGAAATTTTGTCCGGTGCTGTCGGTGTATCCGGTGATCACGTTTCCCGCGTTCCCACAAAACAGAAATCCTGAAACTGAGCTTGCAACGACCGCACTGGAAGGCTCGCCAGTAGAAGGATCGATCCAGCGCGCAACCACGTTCACACCCTGCATGGGCTGCGCCGCCACTCCGCTGGCATCGGTGAAATAGACGCTGCCGTGCACACGCGCCGTGCTTTGCGAGAAGATCTGCTTGCCCGGAAAGTTCACGTGGTTCAGCGACGTAACCGGATACAGCCGCGAGAGCGCTGCCTGGTCATCCATCTTGGGTTGCGCCGGATTGATGGCGCCGTTATTCGAATAGCAGACGGAGACTGCATGCACGAAGCGGGATCAAACTCATGCATCACAGAGAATCCGGCAAAATCTTGCCGACCCGGCGGGGGATTACGCGTGATCACATTTAGGTTTGCCTGCGACCAGTCGAGCCCGAGCACCCGCCCGATGACGCGAACCAGGTGATATTGCAAATCCGGCAACTGTGCCGAAGTCTGTGCACAGATGCCATTCAGAACAAAGAGCGCATGCAGGAACTGCGCAGTCGTCCCCAGATTGTCGATTCCACCGAAGACTGAATTGTCCGCGCAATAAGCGGAGTTGCTCGCGCCGGTGCCGAGCAACGCGTCCGCTACTGCTCCGTCTTCGTCATAGACAACTCCGACCGGAGTACTTATCGCGTTCGGGAGAATATCCGCGGACATGCTGAGCACGCCGTTCACCAGCGTGACATCGGTTCGGCTAACGTCTTCCGATTACGCTCAGGTCCCCCTGGTCGGTGTAGTAGTTGACTGTACCTTGCGGCCAGGTGACCGGCATACCTTTCGTAGCAGGATCAAAATAACTGGCTCCCGCCACGTACGCCGGTCCGCCTGCGATTGCAAATTCGCCTAGCAGAACCACAGCCGCGATCGGCGATAAAATCCAGCGCCTCACACTATTCCTGTTATTCACTCGCCGCGCGCCTGATCGCCGCCCTCAGACTTCGCTTGTCAACAACCCGTGTGTGACGGTTTTTCCCATTCGAGGTCTCAACTGCGACCTCTCCCGCTTCATTCACGCGAAAGCGTCCCAATCTGCCCCTACCGGACTGGTCAACCCCAACCTGCTCGCCGGGTACAGAAACAGCAGAACGTGTTCACTGGGGCGGTAGCACTCGCCCGAATTCCACAACCCATCCCCACTCTTGTATCTGGACTACTTGTCGGCGGCGGACGCCCCGAATCGCCTCTTGCACTCGGAAAGTGATCCGAGTGGCCGCAACGGTGGACAAGTCAGGACCGAGGTGTTCGACGCCCAGCAAAGTTCCGGAAAAGATCAACGCCGAATCCCGCGCCAATCCGCGGAGGAAAGGTATCTTGGTCAAAGAAGATGGTGGCGTCTTCGCCTGCACCCACGCAGGAATAAGTGCGATAAAAACAGCAAGCCAGAGATGCAAGCGCACGTTCAGCCTCACAATGCTAAGGCCAGCGCTCTTACGGGGAGCACCGAGATTCTAGTGCAGCGTTTGCGCAATCACCTGTGACGCGCGTCACATGACACGTGTGATCTCTGAACATGTCTTGTTTTGAAAGGACATGGCTTCGGCCGTGCCGTTACCCGGGAAGAACGACTTACGGCACGGCCGAAGGCCGTGCCCTCTCAAGGCTGCTCGGAATTTGGCACTGTTACTTCATCCCTCATTCAAGAATATCTTCTGCGCCGACAGGTGCGCTCCCGTCAATAACAGTAACCCCGAAAGAAATGCCCAGAACATCATGCTCACCGAGAGCGCAAATGGACCGTACACTTCCTGAAAGTTCAGCCGCGGCAGCAACAGAATGTAGGAATATTTCAATATTTCCGAAAGCAGCCCCATGATGATCGCCGCCGGTAGCACTGCTTTGGCCGGAACCTTCCCATTCGGCAGCAGCCAATAAATCAAGAAAAAGATAGCCATGCTGGTGAGCGTGGCAAACACTTTGGCGGTCATGAATCCGAGGACGTGAACCAGGAAAATATCGTGTCCGAATGCGAGGAATCGAAGCAAGATTGTGTTCCCCGCGCTCAACGCAATCGAGATCAACGCCAGAATTCCACATGCAAACGCCAGTCCCAGTGAGATAAGCTGGTTTCCGAAATACGAGCGGTTCTTAGGGAAACGCCATACCCGATTCAATGCGACTTCAAGCGGCATAAAAACCCCAGTCGACGTCACCAGCAGGATGACAAAAGAAAACACTTGCACCCGGTTATGCGCCGATGCCAGGGTACTGAGATTGCGAATCACAAAATCCTGTCCGGATTGCCCCGCCGGAAGATAATCCCGAAGCAGTTCCACGATCACACTTCTCATGGAAGGCGAATGAAACACTCGCACCACCAGGGTCATGAGCAGGAGCACGAATGGGAAGAATGAAAGAATCGCATTTGCAGCTACTGAGAATGCAAAAGTGTGCACTTCGGTGTGCAACAAATATTTGATCGTGGAGAGCGTCAACCGGTAGTAATAGCGGATCCGGTGCCTGCCGGAACGTGCCGGATCGCGTTCTGGGCTGGAAGTGGAGAGGCTGGTCGGCTGCACGATTTCTGAATATTATCAAATACTTGCGCGGAAACTGGGTCGTCCGGCCACTACGCAGAGCCCGGCGGGGCCGTCTCAATCTGAGTAAAACGTTTCAATACCTGCAAATTTCTCTTGCCAGATACGTAAGTTCCTGAATAATATCTTCTGCTCACTGCCCAACGATCAGGGCATTGAGTTTTCAGAATTCGGGTTGATGTTTTGTTGCCACGTCGTCGAAACTCGCGCACTTTGTGCAGTCCTGTGCCTTTGCCGGAGTTCCTCCGCCGGAAGGGTGTCAGGGCTTTTTTTTGGGTAGACCGTGCGGCCACCGAGCATGACCTGAAGCAAGCTGCTCTAGTTCTTAGAGGGGGAATTTGAGGCGCAAGCCTCACAACGAACTCGGGCAGAAATCTATAACCAGAGTCGAAAGGAGTTCTTTGTGAGAGAGAAGGGTACAGTAAAGTGGTTTAACGGGGCAAAAGGTTACGGGTTCATTCAACGCTCAACCGGCGAAGATGTGTTTGTCCACTTCTCCGCCATACAGGAAAACGGTTATCGCTCACTCAATGAAGGCGAAACCGTAGAGTTCGACTTACTGAAGGGGCCGAAAGGCTTCCAGGCAGCGAACGTCTCCCGCGGCTAAGAAGCCTCGATCCACTTGCAGACCCTTCCGGGCAGCTGGAAGGGTTTCCTTATTTGTAGGCGTTCGCTTTACTGGATCTCGATTGACACCAAATCCCCGTCCTGCTTGCTGCTCGCTCTGTAGTTGATATTCACTGGGATGTCCTTCCAGGCGCACGAGAATTCTCCCGCTCCAATCACTGCGACTGATCTGTAATCCGCTGCGCGCAGTTTCAGGACTTTGTTCCCCAGCGAAATCGCCAGAACTGCCGCCGGCGTTTGCGAGCAATCGACAGACACCAGGGTTGCCTTCAGGAACTTCACCGGTCGCCTGTCAATCTCCGGTTTCACGGGAACTTGTTTCTCCGGTTTATCGGCTTTATCAGTTTCTTCTTGGTCGGAACCCTCAGGCTTCTGGGGGATTACCTTCGCGCTCTCTTTGGCTGGGGCCGGCGTCTCCTCCTCGGGAGGCACTCCGAATTTTTTCAGAAATGGCAAATCATCCAGGTCCTTCTTTGCGGCGCGCGCAATTTGCGGATTCTCGCTTAACTTCAGCCGTTCCAAAGTGGCGGTGGCATTATCAAACTTCTTCGCCGCCAGGTAAGCCCTGGCCATCCGCAACTGATACTCCTCGTTCCGCGGACTGAGCTGTACCGCCATCCGCATCGCCTCCAACGCCGAATTTGCGCCTCCACCCGTCAATCGCGCCCAGCCCAGCATGTTGTAAGCTTCCGCGAAGTCTGGATATTCGTCCAACACGATCTGCAAGCTCTCCATCATGTTCGCCAAGCCTTGAATGCGCGCGCCTTTTTCTCCCGAGTGATAGGCCGTCAGCGCAACTTCGAAACGTACCCAGGGATCAGAAGAGTTGAGTTGCATAGCAGCGTTCAATTCTTCGAAGGCGGGACCCGTCTCGTTTCTCTGGACGTATGCCCAGGCCAATGCCCGATGTGCAACCGAGGTTTCAGTCTTGCTGTCCGATATAAGCGCCTGCAAGTTTTGAAATGCCTGCTGGCGCCGCTCGGGAATTCGGAGTTCCACCTCGTACACTAGCGCCTGCGCCTCGGCGAGGAGAACCGGTTTCGCGCTGGTCGCCACATCCTCGACAGAAAACGGCAGCGCTGATTGATACAGAGATTGCGGAACAGGGGAGGGATTAGCCAGCTTCGATGCATCCAGAGCGTCAAACAGCGGCTTGAGCGAATGGAAGTAGTCTTTCACCGACTGATCAAACTGCGCCACCGTCATCCCGTACGCTTGCTGAACCGCCTGGTCTACTGGAAGCTTCTGGTTCTCCACCAAATCGAAGTAAGTCCCCGTCTCAGGCAGCTTATTCTTGTTCAGAAGGTAATGGACCAAAATCCACGACTGTGCATAAAACAGCGTGTGGTGTGTTCCTTCCCGCCCATTCACCACCCGATTCTTCATTCCGAAGAGGTCGGGAAGCGTCAGCCAGACCGGATTGCTCAGAATCTCAGTGAACGACTTCAACCCATTGCCCTGGGTCTCGTTCCCGAGAAGGTCAGTCTGGTAAGCAGGGTTGAGCTCGGGATCGCTGCCCATCTCCGCCTGTCTGGGCGTCAAATAAAGGGAAGCGAAGTATTCGGCAAAGCCCTCATCAAACCACGGCTGGGTCGGTGGATAGTTGTAATTCAACAGATAGTGCGCAAACTGGTGCTCGACTGCCCGCCAGCTGTCGGTTTCAAACAGATTCAGTACGATACAGATGCGGTCGTCGCCAGTCAGAAAAAAAGCTGAGGCTGTGATAGGTTGTCCATCTCTGATGGGTGCAAGCTGGGCATAGTCTTTGTCGCCGCGGATCGCGATGATCTCCACCGGCTGCGACATTCTTAACTTCCCGCGCATGAGCAATTGCGAAAACATGCCGCGCATTTGCTCGAAGCGGGCTGCTACCTCGTGCCCTTTCTTTTCGCCTGCGTCGGTGAGGACGATGAAGTGGTCAGAGCTGATTCGCAGCCACTGCTGGTCTGCAGCCGACATAGGCTCGGTGAGGCAGAGCACGAGAAAGACGAAAATCAGGAATCGCAGGAGTAGGCGGGTGGGGAGCATCGCTCGATCCACGAAGGAGATTCAGACTTTCTGAATGTTATCACGCAGCGAAGTCCCATCGGAGCAGATGAGACCTAGTCTTTACGTGGGGACGCGCGGCCTATTGATCTAGGGATCACTGCTTCGCGGCTATCACCGCTTGTCTAAGAAGAAGCCCGGCAGCGTCAGCCAGGCTTAGATCGTCCGGGACACGTTCGAAATCTCGATGGACCTCTTTCTGCTGCACAGAGAGGGTTTTGAACAGAAGCGCCTTGCCTCGCATGTTCACCGCCATCTCGGTCACTTCCCAATCGCCCGGAGCGATCTCGGTGCGTTTCACCGTGAACTGGCCGCCCTTTTCGAGGTGTCCCAGCAACCCTCCGCCAAACCTGACCTCGTTCATCAGTTGGCCATAGATGCTAACCAGGCGCTGCTTCTGGGCGTCGACCCAGATCTCGCCAGCCATTTCGTGCAGAACCTTTCCTTCGCGCGAAGGAGGCTGGAAACGGGGATTGGGCCTAAAGATCAGTTTGATTAAGCCGCCACTCTCACCCGCATATTCAAAGAGAAACGTGTCAGGGATCATCTGCAGAAACGCCTTGCATTGTTCAGCATCTTTTCTACGGGTTTGTTCGAGCTTGCGTTGCTCCTCTGGGTTGTGCGAGAGCCTCAGGATGCGATCGGCTTCGCTGCGCTGCTGGGCGTCGGTCAAAGGTTTGCCTGCAACCTCTATCAGCCGGTCAAGCGAACCGGATTTAGTTTCCACCACTTCCCTGGTTTCTTGTTTACCGTCCGCTTCTTTGTTCAGCAAATACTTCCAACGGATCTCGGTAACGTCGGAGGTGTTCAGTTCAGTGTGGATTACGGCTTTAACCAGATCGGCCGGGGAGAGCTGTGGCTCAGATTGGGATTGTGCCGATGCTGTGCATGAGAGCAGAAGCAAGATCACGCCGGCAAACATCATTCGTGATTGTGTAATGGTCACGTGGTCTCCGCTCCTGGAATGCCTCTCAGGGTATGCACCTGAGGCCTCTGAAACAATCAGCACAATGGTGTAGCAACCCACGGAAAAACCACCAAGAATCGAATAAGAGTGGGGGTGGATTCATCTACGCTGAATCCCATTGCTGACCCACATTCTTGTGTGCACATCATCCCAAGTGCAGGTGGGGTTCCAATCAGATAGAAACAAACCATTACAGCGGCTTAGAGACGACTGCCCTGGGTCTATTCACAGCTCAGAATCTGAGGTTTGCGTAGATTTGCGCAGGCCCCCTCCATTTCTTGCATACAGCAATGTGTGTAGAGCACCGGAAGGCAAGTTGCTCGATCCGAATCGGATCAGAGAGGCAGGTCTTGGAAATCGAAGTTGATTCGGCTACTGAATCGCGCCGGATCCCGGAGCCGCACTGAGACTGGCACGCAGGGAGCTTAGCTCGTCCCCGCGGAAGTATTGTCCTTTGGCCGCCTTCATCTCCGGCATAGCTGCGTAGGGTTTGCTGTAGTCGTTATTAGCATTCCAGAAGAGGAACCCAATCCCGCCCTTGTTCTTCGCTGTCAGCACCTGAACTTCAATGTATTTCGGGGAATACGTCTTCGTTCTCCACGCAAAGGCCTGCAGCCACGGACGAATCACCGTTCCGCTGCCCTTAGTGATCTCCTCGAACCGGTCCATAGACTCGCCGATGAAATGCTCCGGCGCGTCCCCCGGTTTGGCATATCCGTCCATTCCGAAGAAGTGGGACGGATAAATCATCGGCGAGAGCACGTCGCAATACTTTGCCATGCGCACGATGTCTTGCCCGGTATGGGCTAAATCCACCGGCCGCTGCCAGGCCATTACTCCGAAGACATCGAGTGAGAGCAGCACGCCTTTGGGATGCACAGACATGTACGCCCGGCGCAGAAAGTCGGCGATAACATCGGACCGTTGCCATTCGGGATGAGCTTTCTGAAACGTGAAACTCGCATCCTTCTGCTCACCCTCAGCAGGGAAGCGTACGTAATCAAACTGGACCTCATCGGCCCCGCCTTCCGCCGCTGCCAGCGCCAGAGCTATGTCATACTCCTGCACTTCTACGCGCGACGGATCGGTCCAGACCAGCTTCCCGTTCTCCCGCCACGGCTGCCCGCTTTTCTTCGACTTCACCGCCAGCTCCGGATGCGCCACCACGAGCCGCTCATCCCGGAAGATAGCAATCCGGGCAATCGCGTGCATCCCTTGCGAATGCAGGAAGCGCGTGTACTTGGGCAGATCGCGAATAGGACTCTTGTGCGCCCCAATCAGGGGATGCTCGAACGGTATGTTGACCGTTCCGTCGCTATCCTTAATATCAAAGACCACTGCATTGCCGCCCGCCTCGCGCCATTTCTTTACGATGCGCAGACCGTGATCGCTTCCCGCCATCAATCCGGTCAAATAAATGGCGCGCACCTCGAAGTCCTTGGGCACCGGGATCGCTTTCTCCGCAATCGGCGCGTCCAGGATTCCAGGTATGACCAACTGCTGCCCGGCCTTCAAGAACGTTCCGCGCAGATCGCCATTCGTTCCGCGGATCGCCTCCACCAGCTCCGACGAAGTCAGGTATGAAGTCTGCGATAGATAGTGGCGCGCTACAGAAATGACTGTATCTCCCCGGCGGGATTCATATAGTGCAGTTCCAGGAGCAGGAAGTTTAGGCGCAGGTTGAGCCGGAGCGGGGCTGATTGTGGCCTTCGCTGGAACCAATTGCGCCTGCTGCGGTTCCGCGGCCGCCTTCACCGTGCGAAGGTGAATCAAACCAAGGCCGAACGCCCCGACCCCCAGTACCAAAAACAGGTTAAGACTGCGTTGACGCAAGGTCTTCTCCAGAAGCATCGCTTTTCCAGATGCTACTGATGCAGAATTCTGCTTGCCAGTTACGGGTGGCCACGGTCGTCGGGAAAAAACCAGAGGCTTCAAGGAGTTTTGGTATGCCCCATCCTGGTATTTCCTGCTTTTGGAAGCCAGGACGGGGGTCTTCCAAAAGATTCCTGCATGCGCAAAGTATTTCCTTTTACACGATCTCACTTACAGATGTAAGTGACTCCTCCGGTGCAGCTGGTGCATCTAAGTCGTGTAGAAAGCGAACTTGACCAGGTTAGTGGAGTTGGCGAGGCGCTTGCTCTTATGGCTAACCTAAGCAGCTTCCGAAGTGACAAAAATTGTCATTCGGAAGAGAATTGCGGCCAAGCTAGGCCCGATACCAGGAGAACGAGGGGCCACTAAATATGAAGACCATTGCCAGCACCGTTCTTGACCCCACACGCCGGAGCAGCGATGCTCGGGACTTCGATAATGGACTGCGCCGCAAGATCGTTGGCCAGGACGCGGCCGTAGAAAAAGTCGTCGAAATCTATCAGATGTTCCTCGCTGGCCTCAACGCCCCAGGACGCCCGGTGGGCAATCTGCTTTTCCTAGAGCCAACAGGATCAGGCAAGACCCGCGTCGTCGAAGCTCTGGCTGAGTCGCTCTTCGGTGACGCCCGCGCCTGCATCAAGATCGATTGCGCCGAGTTCCAGCACTCACACGAAATTGCCAAACTGATCGGCTCGCCTCCGGGCTATCTCGGCCACCGCGAGACGCACCCCCTGCTTACGCAAGAGGCATTGAACCAGTGGCACACTGACAAACTCAAGCTTTCGATTCTGCTGTTCGACGAAATCGAAAAGGCGTCCGACGCCCTCTGGCAGCTTTTGCTCGGCATCCTCGACAAGGCTACGCTCACACTCGGCGACAACCGCCGTGTGGACCTCTCGCAGTGCATCATTATTATGACCTCGAACCTGGGGGCAGGCGAGATGAGCAACCTTGTCGATGGTGGATTCGGTTTCGCGCCTAAGCCTCAAGTTGTGGATGAGGGCCTGGACGACAAAATTGATCGCACCGCCACTGAGGCCGCGCGCCGTAAGTTCACCCCAGAGTTCATGAACCGAATCGACAAGGTCGTGGTCTTCAAAACCCTGCGGCCGGAGCATCTGGAGCAGATCCTGGAAATCGAACTCGGCATGGTGCAGCAGCGGATCCTGATGGCTTCTGCAGCGAACCAGTTTGTCTTCTCTTGCACGCCGAAGGTGAAGAATTTCCTGCTGCACGAGGGGACTGACCCGCGCTACGGCGCTCGTCATCTAAAGCGTGCCATCGAACGTCACCTGGTTTTTCCGATGGCCAACCTGGTCGCCACCTGCCAGATCCGCCTCGGAGATTTCGTCCGCGTAGACCTTAGCCCCGAAGGCCGCCTGACGTTCGTAAAAGAAGCCGAAGGCGCTATGGTCCCAATGCTCATGGAGCGTTACGGCGCCGCCGCCGGAGCGCCATCGCTGGTCAGCCGCGCTGCACGCCCGGTTGCCAAGCCAAGGGAGTTCACCGCCTCACCGGGCAACGAAACCAAGTAAGCGATTTTTTCCGCGGTGACTGAAGGTCCGGCGAATCTGCCGGACCTTTTCTCTCACCCACTAGATTTTCTTACCCACTAGGGCGACTCAACATTAGATGTCATCAACCGAACCGGTCCGCTGAAAGCGGACGGGAGAGGGACCTTACGTCGATAAGCACCGCCGATGCAGTCGTCAGGATTGACCAGAATTCATGGTTTGGCGACCGGAGAATCACGGATGAATCTTCTCTCCCCGCTCCAGCATCGCGATAAACTCCCGAATCTTCCTCGCGCGAGTTTCTGCCTTTTTGGCGGTTTGGATCCGCCACAGCACCGCATACCGGTTCGCCCGATCAAGAGTCTCGAAAAATGCCTTCGCCCGCCCATTCCCATCCAGCGCAGCCTGAAAGTCGCTCGGCACGGTTGCCCCGCTAGGCGAATCGTATGCCGCCTCCCATCTCCCATTCTTCTTGGCGCTCTCAATCGCTTCCAGCCCGGCGGCTTTCATCTTTCCGGTAGCGATCAGCTCCAGCGCCTTCTCCCGGTTGATCTTCGACCAAATGCTCTTGTTGGAACGCGGAACAAATCTTTGCAACCAAGTCTTTTCGTTTTCAGGCCGCTTCTGCCCGTCAATCCACCCACAGCACAGCGCCACTTGCAGCGCCTCTTTGTATGACACTGACCGCAACCCAGAATCCTTCTTCGCCAGCCGGAGCCACAGGCCGGTGCTCTTGCCATGGTTCTTCTCCAGCCAGTCAGCCCAATCTTTTTTGGACTTGAATAGACGCACGGGAGAAGGATCTTGAGACTGAGTAGTCCGCTCCATGCGACTCTATTTCGCTAACTTCACCACAATATAAACAATTTCCTTCCCGTCTATTTTCTTAACCCAGTGCGGCACTCCGGCGGGAACCCGAATGAAGCTCACTTTTGCGATCTGCCGCTCATCGCCTCCAGAAATGCCCGAACCACGAAT
>Ga0137384_10000880_pt1 | contig 23275 bp, 15 predicted proteins | sample SagtaG_2_FD_104922 | JGI IMG/M metagenome (GOLD analysis project Ga0137384, IMG submission 104922) | Vadose zone soil microbial communities from Sagehorn Ranch, Mendocino, California, USA - Sage2_R_60_16 metaG | ecosystem: Environmental > Terrestrial > Soil > Vadose zone | place: USA... | reverse complement strand
TCGTTGACGACTGCAGGTTGGCCGCGGCTCGCAGGATACCATCCTCTAATTCATTTGCCGCAACCACAGCCAGCCGAATCGGCTTGCCACGCTGTTCGGCCATAGAAAGAGCTTTCGTAAATAAGAACTGTTCGATACTGCCGAATAGCTGATCCGCCTCGAGTTCAACTTCGCCAGAGCCTGTCCGGCGCATGACTTGCACGTGCAGCACAACGATGTCGCGCCGCTCCGTCTTGACGCGATCCAGAACGGCTCCGAGATGATAAAGCGCATGGTAATTGCTGACGGGAACGAGGACATTACCGGGCCGCGCGCCGACCGTCTCGGCCGTCAGATCGGTGCGTGATGCGACATTGAACTGATCCAGATCGGCTGTCGCATTGCCGCGTTTTTTGGTGATTCTTTCAGCTACCGCGAATGTGGCAAAAAACGCGGCTGTAAACACAATGCCGGAAATCGTGGCGATCTCTTTCGTGAAGAGATTGATCGTACAAAGGGCCAGCAGAGTTAGCGTAATCAGTATCAAACCTACCGGAATCTCCACATCCCCTAATTTGAAGTTAAAAGGCACGCGAAATTCCCGCGCTCCAGGTTCCTTATAGCGCAGCGCCAGCACGGCCGCGCCGTTCATGGCAAAGCTCCACATGACGCCGAACGCATAGGCTTCGCCGAGGAGAAAGATATTTCCACGGCTCAGGAGAATCGTGGCGATCTGAAGCCCGGTAACCAGGTTGACGATACGAGAGGAGGTCCCAAAACGACGATGGGGCTGGCGAAACCAATTCGGCAGGATCCCGTCTTCGGCAACGCGGTTGAGCACACCATTCGAACCTACAATGGCGGTATTCACGGCCCCCGAGAGCATTAGAACCCCAACAAGCACAACAAAAGCTTGAAAGACGAGTCGGAGGCTATAAGGCCCGACGAAATTCATCGCCAGTCCGCTAATCAGATTTCCAAAGTATTGGCGCCGGGCTGCGTCGGGAATGATCATTACGGCGAAGAAGGACACACCGGCTGTGAAAACCAAACTATAGGCGAGGATGATCAAGCTCACCTTTTTCAGGTTCCGCATTTTGGGATGCTCGAGGTCGCGATAGATCTGCGCCAGGGTCTCTTCGCCGCTCATTGCCAACACCGAATGGCCTAGGGCGATGAAAATGCCGATCACTCCGATGGTGTAGGGCCAGTTCGTATACCGCAACCAGCCGAGTGCCGTCTTAGAGAACGTCAAATTGGACGGCTCGGGCCAGGGAGGAAGGTGAACGCCTCGTATCCAAAGCGTATAGGCGCACCACACGAGCATCACGACGACCATGGCCGTTGTCACGTACATGATCCGCAGCGCCTTTCCGCTCGATTCGTGAATTCCTTTAATATTCTCCCACCAAAAATACACAGTGACCCCGATGGCAAATAACGCGGCGCTGAAATTTCCGGGAATCGTAAGGTTCAGATGCCCGTACCGGAGCAAGTCATTCACAAACCCGACCAAGTAATGGCCTGCGGATACGCCGCTGATGGGTCCGGTAAGAATGAAGTCGAACATCAGGGCAGAGACGGAAAGTTTTGCCATCCTGCCGCCCATGGCCTCCTTCACAACGCGATAGACGCCGCCGCGGACAAACATGCTGCAACTTTCCATATAAAGCGCGCACACCGCGTACGCTAAAAGCATAACGGCCAGAATGAACCACGGCGCTGTTTTGCCAAAAGCCTCCTCAGCGATTGCACCTGCGTAAAAAGCAGACGAGCCCATGTCGTTGAGCACTATCGCAGCCGCACGCCAGAAGGAGATAAAGCTCAGCATAGCCGTAGTGGCCACGACTACCTTGGGGATAGGATGGGCTGAACCTTGCGTTTTTGTTAAGGAAGAATCCGGCGGCATGTTGTTACGCAGACTGAAAAACAGATGTGTTTGTCATCATTTCACGCGCCCGTTTCGATGCCACCAAACTGCAGAAGCGAGTTCCCGCGCTTCCGGGCAATGTCCGAAGGGAACTTCGAGCAAGACGCAAAAGTCCCTACGCTGTCCAAAGCCATCGAAACGTCTATGAAGAACTTTCCAGTTCCTTACAAGGTAATGCACAGCTGCGAGGCTGCCCCACTCGGAAAGCCCGGCACAAACTACCTGACACTGACCTGAGTCTCGCTGACTGGTTAGCAGCCTTAGAACAATGGCCTTGTCGTAGGTAACGCCGTCACGTTTTTCGATGGAGTGGACATTCCCACCCACTCGAAACCCACGCTCGCCGCTGTCATTGAAAGTGAATTGACAGAGGACTCCGCCGGACTCGGCCTCAAGTTCAAAGGTTTTGAAGTTGGAATCGGAACTGCCATAACAGATCAGGGCGCCATCCTCTTTGTTTGCTTCCTCCATATCGGTCACTATGCGAAGTCCTTTGCCGGTGTGTCGCAGGAATAAGGCCGTCAGCATGGCGGTTGCCTGCGGTGAGAAAGTGCCCGGAATGACCTCGCCGGTGAAACCCTGAGCCTGCTTGTGATCGGAGTCTGTCCATCGAAAGCGGTTTCTCAGCACGACGTTTTCGTAGCTGTCGATCACGAGATGGACGTCTCTCGAGGAGATGCTCTCCCCCCAAAAGCGGCGAAAAAGGAACTTGTTCCACGAGTCAGTAAATACCCTCGCCGCTTGATTCGCTTGCTCCGCCAATACGGAGACAGGAGCACCGAGATGCGTGGTAATAAAACGGCCTACTGAGCTAAGTCGCCACACCGGATGCAGTGTATGGCGGCCGATGTGGGCGTAGTGCGAATCGCTCATGGCGCTTTGCCCGCTTCCTCTGATTCCACCGGTTATGGACACACGTACTTACGGCTGCAGATACCTGGGACGCGACGGGACGCACACCAAAAGCGGCCGTCACACCAGTCAGTTCGGCTCTTCGTGGAGCCTTATGTACTCGTTGAGTTGGACACGACCCCGTGTCCGAGGTGATTCCGGGAAGAACGAAAAAACCAAAGCCCCTCGTTTCATCGGCGAAAAGAGGGTTAGAGCCTACGGCTTTGTGAGCTCTATGCGGGCAGTCTGCAAGATTTTACGGCCAGGAGTCAACTAAAATTGGAATAAACGAACGGTTCGAGGCGATCTGGCGATCTAATGGCGCGGTTCGCCTGCTCTCGGTCGCGGCGAAGTGTGTTTCATCTCATCGTTCAAAACAATTGCTTCCGCGATCTCTTTCATTGACTTGCGCCTGTCCTGGCTCTCCCGCCGTAAGGTGCGGTATGCTTCTTCCTCACTGATCATTAACTCACGTTGTAGAATTCCTTTGGCACGCTCGACGAGTTTCCGCGTTTCTAGCCGGTCCGATAGAGCCGATCTTTCGCTCTCCAGTTGCCGTTTCTGGCGCTGATTCTCTCCCAACTCCGCAATCGTCTTCTCTAGTTCGGAAGTGCGCTCCGCCACTCGAATCTCGAGCAGATCACGCATTTCTCGGAGCGCCAGTTCGGTTTTCTTTTTGGACGAACTCACCCAGCTCGCCACTAGCGCACACACGATGAAAGCCGCAAGATAAGCGCTGTCCGTGGTGTTGAGTGCGAACGAATGCAGCGGCGGAACAAAAAAGTAATCGACGGCGAGTGTGGAAAGGAAAACCGCGAACAGTCCCGCGGCTATCCCGCCAGACCAGGCGCTCGCCATGACAGCGGCAAAAAACAGAAACAGGAAAGGGTAAGCGAAAAATCGCTGCAGGAGCAGGCTCGATAGAAACGCTGCAGCCACAAATGACACCGTTATGGCATAGCGTCGAATCAACTAGCGTCTCCAAGCCGCCATTATCAGCTAGAGTGCGGCGCGAGCCAAGCTCCGCTTGATGTGTCGTACTCAATCGCGGATAGCGCGCGGGAATATGCGCAATGTCGTTCACAACCGTTCCCAAATCCTGAGCCTATGTTGTTCTCTGTGGATTGCAGGCGCCGCATGAGCAGAATTACATTGCTACACAGGGCGTTTGTCACTCTCAATCTCGGAGCCAGCCGGTCTTGCAGCACCCCGAACAGTCGCTCGATGCGCCCTTTGGCCTGCGGCGAGTGCGCCGCGATCCACTCGATCCCCAGCTCCGCCAGAGCGCGGCCGAACTGCGTGCGCGCCGCATCTCCCCGCAACTGCCGCTCGAGCTGAACGGGACGCACTCGCTCGGGTTACACGGAGGAATTATTTCGCGTTAGGACCGCTGAGCCGTTGGACCCCTTCTTTCGCGCGGGCTGCGTCGCGGCCGCCAGGGTCTTCCTTCAGATACTGCCGATATTGTTCTGCGGCTTCCGTCGGCTGCTCGGTTGCTTCCAACGCGAGCGCGGCGACGATGTGCACGCTAGCCAAGCCGTCGTGTGGGACGGTATGAGCCGTGCGGGCGTGCGCGATAGCCAAATCAAACCTCTTCGTCTGCAGCTCTGCATAAGCGGCATACGTCAGGGCCCAGGCATTTAGCGGATCGCTCTGCAAGGAATGCGTCAGCAGATCGTCGAGTTCCTCGTAATTGTGCTCAGCAAGGGAAATTCGTCCGAGATTCCGATAAGCCTCCGCAAAATGGTCGTTGAGGTCGATGGCTTTTTGGAATGCCTCGCGCGCAGCCGGCGTCTGGTGGGTCTCGATCGAGGCGACGCCCAAGCCGTTATAGGCCAGGTCATAACCCGGATACATGGCAATAGCCGCCCGGAATCGCTTCGTGGCTTCGGCATAGTCCTTTTTCTCCAAGGCCTTCGAGCCGTTGCGAAATTCTGTTTCGGCTTTGGCCGGGACCTTGACCCGTACCGCCGAGATCATTCCGGATTTTGCCGGCACGGCGCTGACCTCGGCATCAGCGGCGGAGCGCACATCAATATTCTCGGTGTGCAGCGACTCGACTTCTTCGATGACGATCGTGCCGCTGTATTCCTCCACGCCCCGCCCGTAGATCCGGACGCGATGATCTCCCGTGATCGTGCGGAAATGCACTCGTCCGCTGCCATCGGTCTGGGATTGGGCGATGCTGACATCGCCGGCCGCGTTCGCGAGCTCGACGTTAAGGCCGGATGGTGCGCTCGCGTGCGTCTGGGCTAGATGCACGGCGATGATTAACTCCACGGGATGCGGATTCCTGTTCCCAAGTTGAATCGACTGCCCCCAAGCCGGGTTTGGCGCTCGGCTCGCGAGCCAAAAACAGGCGAGGAGGAAAAGGGAGGCCTTGCGCATTACGCTGTCCGAGTGCATATGAAGCTGCGGCGATAGTACCTCAGTTGTAACAAAGTCGGCATACCGTAGTGTCTCCGGTATCTCCTGTATGGCGGTGCCTAGACTTCCGAATTTAGGATTACACGCATACATAATTCATTTTTGACAAGATAGTTAGACAGAGTAAATCCGGATGCGCGTGAACCATATTGAATCATGCCGACAGCGGGGGTGCTCGGCAGCGCCTAAGCCCGGGTTCCGAGTCTAGCTGCGGCCTGCATATATTCAAACGCTGAAGGGGGTGCAGTCATGAATCGATCTGACGGGCGGTTTCGAATTTTCGTTGTGCTCTGCATGCTCGCCGCCATGGCGCTGGCTGTGGTCACCACAGGACGTGCACAAGAAACCACAGCGGATATCGAGGTCTACGTAAAGGACGCCCAAGGCGGCGCGGTGCCCAAGGCCTCCGTGGAAGTGTCCAGCGCATCGCTTCTCACTCCCCGAACACTGGAAAGCGATGACGCCGGTTACGCGCATTTCTCTCAACTTCCGCCCGGGCAATACACGCTCACCGTCAAGTCTCAGAACTTCCGGACTTACACGCAAACGAATATCCCACTGCAGGTGGGAAAGCGCCCCACTTTTGACGTTAAGCTCGAAGTCGGCGCAGTTACCGAGACTATCGAGGTAACTTCGACGCCCGTGATCGTGGACGTCACTTCGAGCAAGGTTGCGACGGATATTCCGCAGGACCTTATCGACAATCTTCCCAAGGGCCGTTCCTTCCAAAGCGTGATCTCCCTTGCGCCGGGTGCTCGGCAGGAGCCGCTGCAAAGCTCGCGCGTGGATCGCTTTCGAGCCGATGGCTTCCAGATCGATGGCGCCAGCGACTCAGAAAACACTTATCTGGTGGAGGGGTTGGACACCAGCAACATTCAAGGCGGCGGCGTCAAACAGAACGTGCCCTTTGAGTTTGTCCAGGAAGTACAGGTAAAGACGAGCGGATATGAAGCCGAATATGGCGGTGCCATGGGCGGCGTCGTCAACGTGATTCAAAAACGCGGCGGCAACAATTGGCACGGCAGCATTCTCTCCTACTATCGAAACAACGCCTTCGATGCCAACGACCAGTGCGCGACTACTCCGCAAACGACGATTTCTGAGAGTGTGATTCCTCTGGCCCAGCAGCTCCAATGCGGCCTGCGCGGCGATCCCTCCACAGGCATCAGTACAACGACGCGGGTGGATCAGCCCATGCAGTACTACCAGCAAAAGCAAGACGGATACTTCACCGTTGAGCCGGGATATGAAGTCGGCGGTCCGGTCCTGAAGGAGAAGCTATGGTTTTTCTCCAGCTACATCCCGACGATCACCCGAACGACGCGCACGGTCAACTACACGTTTAACTCTTCCAATCCCGCGACCCCTGCAATCAACGTTCTTCCCGGCCCACGAACTTTCACGCAGTCCTACACGGCGCAGAATGCGCTGAATCGCGTCGATGGTCAGCCCTTGCGATCCGTGCATCTGTTCGCAAGCTGGCAATACGGCTACTCGAGGATTACCGGCCAGCTCCCGGATACGCCTGATTCGCTGGCCGGCCAGGTAAATGTTGCCGCGGGATCAAACCCCAATGCCGTTTTGAGTGCACTCGGCTCGGTCAATCCGAGCAACATCTTCAATTTTGGCGGCGATTGGACTCCGAATTCGCACGTCGTCGCCACCGCGCGATACGGCTATTTTTATTACAACACGGAAGAGCGCAACAGGCCCAACGGAACCAGATACCTCTACGACACAAGTACTGCGCTGAGCACCTCCACGACCGGCATTGATAACGCACAGCTGGTGACAGCGGGATCGCCCTTTATCAACTCCGGTGGCTTCGCGACCATGTCGAGTAACACGATCCTGGCGGAGGACATTTTCAATCGAAAGGGATTTTCCACCGATGTCTCCTACTTTCTCACCAAAGGGGGAACCCACAATTTCAAGGTGGGCTATGGCTTCAACCGCCTGTTTAACAATGTCTTCCAGACAATCAACGGCGCGCGGGTTGACATCTTCTGGGGCAGCAACTACCAGCCGCTGACGCCTGCAGGAGCCGCGAATTGCGACGCAATAGTTGCGCAAAACTCAGTAACCTATACACCGGCTCAGGCAACTCTTGCGAAATGCCGCGGCCAATACGGTGTCTTCAGAGTTCAGGACGGAATTCCGCTCACACAGGGCTCCGCCTCCAGCTATAACCACGGTTTCTTCGTTCAAGATAACTGGACCGTTGGGCATGGCCTGACCATCAATATCGGCGTTCGACTGGAGCATGAATTCGTCCCGCCGTATACCGTGCAGGGCGTCGCCGGCAGTCAATCCATCACCTTTGGCTGGGGACAGAAAGTCGCGCCACGCATCGGTGGGGCCTACGACCTATTCCACAACGGTAAAATCAAAATCTTCGCCAGTTATGGGAAGTTCTACGACATCATGAAGTATTCGCTGCCGCGCGGCTCTTTCGGCGGCGAGTACTGGCACGAATGCGCCTACGCCATGGACGCCCTCGACTACACGACGATCACACCGATGGCGGTTGATGGCCACACCTGCACCGGCGGTCCGTCAACACCCGCAAACGGCGTTACGGTCGGCCGTTTCATTGAAAATTTCGACTATCGGCTTACAGCCTCCAGTCCGAATGACCCCACGGTCGATCCGAATATCAAACCGATGTCGCAGCACGAGACCGTACTGGGCACCGACGTGGCGCTGACACCCCGCCTCGGCTTGGAAGTCCGCTGGGCTCGCAAGCGCCTGGATCAGGCCATCGAGGATATGGCGCTGACCGATACTCTGACCGGGTTCTACATTGGCAATCCGGGTCCCAATACATTTGCCGACCTGCTGCATCGGGCAGAACCAGCTTCAGGCATAACAGCGCCTCAGTGTCCGACCTGTCCGGCTTTGCCAAAGGCGACGCGAAGGTACGACGGCTTGGAAAGCCGGCTAACCTGGCGGACATCGAAGTTCTTCGGGCAGGCAGGCTACACGTATAGCCGGCTCACTGGGAATTACTCCGGCTTGACGGACACGGACGTCACGGATGGAAATGGCGGCCGCCATAATCCGAATAACCACCGCGATTTTGACGATCCGGCCATGGAATTCACAACTACGGGGAAGGTGATGGACGGAAGGTTATCCACCGACCGGCCGCACACGGCGGTATTCAACGGCTATTACCGGCTGCCGTGGCGAAGAATGGAAACGACGTTCGGAGGGACCGAGCTTATCGCCTCGGGAACCCCGGAATCCACATGCACGCCGATCAATAACTCCTCATCGAGCTGCCAGTTCTGGGGAGACCAGCGAGGCACGATCGCCTTGATGCACCGAGATCCCACCACAGGGGATTTCGTTTTGGACGGCGTCAAAACCAACGCGCGAACACCTAAGTACTTGCAGACGGATTTCAATCTCGGTCACTCATTCGGTATCAGCAAAACGAATGAAGCCATGCGCATGGCTTTCGAATTCACCGTTCTCAACCTCTTTAACCAACACTCAGTACTGGCTATCCAGGAAGACCCGCTTGCAGGAGGGACGAGCACAACCTCGATCAAGCCAAAGACCGCCACTGGCGATGTCGACTGGGTCTCCCTCACGACGGGATGGGATCCCATCAAGGGCGCCAATGGCACGGCCTGCACCAGTGGACCAACCTGTGTCATCGGGAAAGGAGCCACGACCCCGACGGCCTACGGGATCACAACGAAGCAAGTTGTCGCAAACCGGTATCTGCAACCCTTCCTGTTTCAGAATGCACGGACGATGCGTTTGGCCGTGCGCTTCGTCTTCTAACAAAATCTCCAACGTAAACTCGAAAGGCCGGTCCGATTCGCTCAGACCGGCCTTCGTATTTAAAGGAGCGTAAAAGCTCAAGCCGAAGTGACATCACGTGTGGTACGCAAAAATTCCATCCGTGCGCTCATCTGACAGAGAAGTTGGCACTTATCTTTTGGACTTCGCTACCTCGCGAGAACAGAAAAGCGACAGAAAGCCCTTCTCAATGCGGCTGCCTCTGTGCCATCCTGACGCCCCATGTCACGCTTCTTCCCCAACGCGGTGCGCTCATTCACTTGTTTGTTCGGCTTCGTTCTCGATTTGATGGGCGATGGACTGATGTGCCTCCCTCAACAACCTCCCGCTCACGGCAGACACTTCTCGGCCAGGAAGGTCGCAGCTCGGGCGATTCTCGGCGGCCTAGATCACGAATATCGCTGGGAAAGGAGCGCGGCATGAAGGACAGACTGCTGAGAAAGCGCCGCCCGTTGATTACTTCTCCGCTCGAATGGCTGATGACCGCAGCGCCCGTGCCCCACCCGGTGATTCCCGTCCTGGCCGAACGCGGTGGCACGCAGCTTCAGGCACCGCGCCCGACCCTTCTTGTGGACACGCGAGAACAGAATCCCTTCAATTTCTCTCGCTTCCGGGGATGGTTTGCCGGAGTCGAAAAGAAGGCGCTCCCGCTGGGAGACTACTCTATAGCCGGTCTGGAAGACGTGTGCGTGGTGGAGCGGAAAGACCTTTCAGACCTAGTCCATTCCTGCACGGTCGAACGCACTGCTTTCATCAAACGTCTCCAGCTCATGGCGCAGCACCCGCATCGGTTGCTGGTGATCACGAGCACGCTGAGTCAGGTGAAGTCTCCTTACGCCCACACGAGCGTTGATCCCAACCGAACGACACAATTCTTGATCGCCGTTCTTGCCGGGTTGCAAGTGCCTTTCGTTTGCAGCGAGACACACGAGTTGGGAGAAGAGCTAGTTGGCTCCTATCTGTACCAGATTCATCTCTACCACTGGCTGGAGTCGAACGATTACGGCCGGTTCCTGTCAGATAATGATCTGTAGAGGTTGAACGTACGCGCGAGCTGTCTCAATTGCGAATGTTTTGAAGGCGCGGATGGAATTTTTGCGCAGCACACCGGCGCCAGAACGCTATGTTGATGATTTAGCCGCCTCGAGTGAGCAGTTTTAGCCTAGACCAGCCTACAAGACAGGGAAAGACACCCCGCCTCCGCAAAATGAAGGATGACGAGCTACCCAAGTTCGGCTATGCGGCCCTAGCTGCCGCCCGCAATCACTTCTTGACTTGAGTCTTTACCTAACTTATAACCTGCAACGGTTGGTGCAATTGGGAAGCCGGTGAAAATCCGGCACGGCCCCGCCACTGTGAGCGCGGAGAGGTCGAGCGAAATAGGCCACTGGAATTTCTGGGAAGGCAGCTCGAGCTCGTCGATGCGCGAGTCAGGAGACCGACCAACCGCCCGCAGGCTATCGAATCGGCTTCTAAGGGAGAGTCGATTGGCGATGTCTCTGCACCAACGCAATTAAAGTTGGCTTAAAGCACCGTCGCAGTTTCTCCCTCCAGAACTGGAGTTCCTGTGTCGCCGGGAACGGAGACGCCTATGAAGAACGTAACGCTTGTGTTGGGCGGAGCACAGAGCGGAAAGAGCCATTACGCGCGGCAACTTGCTTCCCATTTCGAGAGCGTAACGTTCATCGCTACGGCGCGCCGCACGGATGCGGAAATGCGAAAAAAGATCGCCCAGCACCGTCGTGAGCGACCCATCGCGTGGAGGACAATCGAAGCGCCTCTGGATCTCCACAAAACAATTCGTTCCGAATCGCGAAAAGCGGACGTGATTCTCGTAGATTGCCTTACGGTTTACGTGGCCAACGTTATGCGTGCTAGGAAGAAATCGAAGCGCTATCCGAAAGACTACATCCAGGCGGTCTGCGATGCGATTCGAGCCTCAGAGGCTGCCGTGGTCGCGGTATCCAATGAGGTGGGAAGTGGAGTCGTTCCTGCGTACAGGAGCGGGCGGATCTATCGCGACTTTTTAGGACAAATGAATCAGAAAATAGCTCAGATTGCGGGCACGGTAATCCTGATGGTAGCCGGTGTGCCGGTGATCTTGAAGGATTCGGGGATCAGCCAACACCAGGGCGATGCGAGCCTTGCGGGTTCCGCAACGAACCGATCGGGAGAATCCACGAATGGCGTTCGCAAGAGACATTCAAGTGACGGCCTTGACAGCTAGCCAAAATAGGTGCGCCGAAGCGGCCGTACATGACGTTATCGCCGCAGTGCCTTTGTTGCGGCAGGAATGGTACGAGCGAGCCAGCGGGCGGCTAAATAGTCTGACAAAGCCATCGGGCAGCCTTGGGCGGCTGGAAGAAATTGCAGCAAGGATCGTCGCGATTCGAGAGGATCTGCGGCCCGACTGCTCTAAGAAAGTGATCTTTACGCTCGCGGCCGACCACGGCGTTACCGAAGAGGGCGTCAGCGCGTATCCGAAGGCCGTGACCCGGCAAATGGTCCTCAATTTCCTCTCTGGCGGGGCGGCGATTAACGTCCTGTGCCGCCATTTTGGAATTGATGTGACGGTCGTCGATATTGGAGTGGAAGGCGATACCAGCGAATTGCCCAATCTGCTGAGGAAGAAAATCGCGCATGGTACCAAGAACATGACTTGTGGCCCCGCGATGACTGCGGCCGAAATGTACGGCGCGCTCCAAGTGGGGATCGAGCTGGCCAATGACGCGGCAGACGATGGGCGCACGCTCATCGGCACAGGCGAAATGGGAATCGGAAATACCACGGCGGCGAGTGCCATCACGGCAATACTGACAGGCAGGTCCGCCGCAGATGTAACAGGGCGCGGCACAGGCTTGGACGACGTGGGGCTGAGGCGCAAGGTTCAAGTGATCGAGCGCTCGATAGGTGTCAACCATCCCAGCTCATCGGACCCGCTGCATGTGCTGCAGACAGTTGGCGGCCTGGAAATTGCCGGACTGACGGGCGTGATTCTCGCTGGAGCGGCGCGGCGAATCCCTATTGTCATTGACGGGTTTATCTCGACCTCTGCGGCAGCCCTCGCCTGCGCCCTGCAGCCGCGCGTCCGGCATTTCTTGATTGCAGCGCATCGGTCGAGCGAACCAGGACATGAAGCACTCCTGAAGTTTATTGGCCAGGCGCCGCTATTGGACCTGAACATGCGGCTTGGCGAAGGAACGGGCGCCGCACTGTGTATGGCGCTGATTGAAAGCGCCACAAAGCTGCTGAATGAAATGGCGACGTTCTCCTCTGCCGGAGTTAGCGAGGCTATCGGATGAGAAGCGCAGCAAACTCGTTTCTCGTCGCGGTTCAGTTCATGACGAGATTGCCGGTGCCTCGCGGGATTCAATACTCGCGGGATGCGCTCGCAAGATCTGTAGTTTTCTTCCCAGCTATAGGGCTGCTTGTCGGTGCGGGTGGCGCCGCCTTGTATTTGTTGCTTTCACCCCATGCAAGCCGTGACGTCGTCGTGGTCCTGATACTCGTTTACCTCGTCACGATAACGGGCGGACTTCATGAGGACGCTCTGGGGGATGCGGCAGACGGATTCGGCGGAGGATGGGAAAAGGACCGGGTCCTCGCCATCATGCGCGACAGCCGCATCGGTAGTTATGGAACAATCGCAATCACGCTGGGATTGCTGGCGCGCTTCGTCTTCCTGACGAATCTTGCACCCGGCAAGTTCATAGGTTTTTTCATTGCAGGGCAAGTGCTGGGGCGTTGGACGGCATTGCCATTGGCATTTTTTCTGCCCTCTGCTCGCGACCATGAAGCCGGACAAGGCAAACTGATCGCCGATAAAGTCACGGCAGTATCGTTTGGGGCCGGAACGCTTCTGGCGTTCGCCATTGTCGCGATCGCCTTGAGAGCTGCTGCACTGTGGGCGTCATTGACTGCGGCCATGACCGCAGCAATCAGCGGTTTCTATTACTGGCGCAGGATCGGCGGAATCACAGGAGACTGTCTGGGTGCTACGAACCAGCTCACGGAAATCGCCATTTATTTGATAGGGGCGGTCCTGCCATGACGGCGATTCACAAACGAAAGCTATCCGCGCTGAGCGAGTTTTCGCGGGCGGAGAAGCGTGGTTTATACAAGGCGATATACAAGCGGCGGGATGTTCGCGGCCATTTCCTCCCTGATCCCATTTCTGACCGGCTTGTGCGGAAGCTGCTTGACTCCGCACACCATGCGGGTTCGGTGGGGTTCATGCAGCCATGGTCGTTCATCGTGATTCGCAGCCCAGAAATTAAGAGGCAGGTCAAACAGTTCTTCGACGAAACAAACGCAGTCGCCGCGACGGTTTTCGAAGGGAAAAAACGCGAGCTCTATTCGAAGCTGAAGCTCGAAGGCATTCTCGAAGCGCCGGTGAATCTCTGTGTCACGTGTGATCCATCTCGCAACGGCCCGTACGTTTTGGGGCGAAACACCATTCGGGAAACAGATGTCTACAGCACCTGCTGTGCCGTTCAGAATTTATGGCTGGCGGCCCGGGGCGAAGGCATCGGTGTTGGGTGGGTAAGTATCTTTGAACCAGCTCAGCTCAAGCGGCTGCTGCACATTCCGGAGCACATAATTCCCGTCGCTTATCTCTGCGTCGGCTATGTCCGTGAATTTCTTCCGCGCCCGGAACTGGAAATCGCCGGATGGCTGCCAAGGATTCCGCTCGAGGATTTGATCTTTTTTGACTATTGGGGACAAAAGAATGGCAAGTGATCGCGCCATTCGACCGGCACAGGGCCCGAGCAAGGGTTTCATCATTACTGGACCCGCGAGCGGCGTCGGCAAGACTACGGTCGCACTTTCCCTCATGGCCGCACTACGAAGGCGCGGGCTCACGATTCAACCTTTCAAATGCGGGCCCGACTTCATCGACGGCGGACATTATGCACGAGTCTGCGGACGCACATCGCGGAACCTGGATGGCTGGATGGTTTCCGCCGACGCGAACCGCGAGATTTTTTGTCGGAGTGCTGCGGGAGCGGCCTTGTGCGTCGTTGAGGGCATGATGGGGCTCTTCGACGGCGCGGATGGCAAATCGGAGGCAGGCAGCACAGCCGAAATCGCGAAGTGGCTGCGGCTGCCGGTGATTCTTGTTGTGGATGCATCCTCGATAGCTCGGAGCGCAGCGGCTTTGGTTCATGGATTCGAGACTTTCGATCCAGCGTTGAAGCTCGCCGGCGTAATCTTCAACAGGGTTGGTGGGCCGGCTCACTATCGGATGTTGAAAGACGCTCTGACAACCAGCGCCAATGCTGTGTCATTGGGGTACTTGCCGCGTGACGAGCGGATCCACATTCCCGAACGTTATCTGGGACTCTTTACCGCCGGAGAAAACCTCTTGCCAGATTCAGTGTTTTCGCTCCTGGGTGAGTTGGCGGAAAGCAGTATTGATCTGGACAAACTTCTGGAATGCGCTGCCCCCATTCCCGCCCCGCCCAAGGATGCTCTGGCTCACGATGCTCCGCGTGCGGTGGTCCACTCGGTGCGCCTCGGCGTCGCACGCGATAAAGCTTTCTGTTTTTACTATGAAGATAATCTGGACGGGTTGCGAGAGGCCGGTGCGGAAATCGTCGAGTTCAGTCCTTTAGAGGATTCGTCTTTGCCCGCTGCTCTTGATGCCCTCTATTTCGGAGGAGGTTATCCGGAGCTTTTTGCGAACCAACTAGCTGAAAACAGCCAGATGCTCGCCTCGATAAAGAGGGCTGCCCAAGGGGGCTTACCGATTTATGCGGAATGCGGAGGTTTGATGTACCTGGCTAAAGAGATCGTAACAAAAGACGGAGTCCCATTCCCGATGGTGGGCGCGCTGCCACTGGGTGTGCAGATGACCGACAGGCTCGTCAACTTCGGCTACACCGAAGTTTCCTTTACGTCGGATTGCTTGCTGGGGCTTGCGGGCAGAAAGGCCCTGGGCCACAGCTTTCACTGTTCAAGGATCATCGATGCAGGACCGATGGAACACGTCTACCGAACGCGGAATTTCATGACGGGTTGCGAGGAGCCCGAGGGCTGGCGCATCGGGAATGTCCTTGCAAGCTACATTCACCTGCACTTCCTCTCCAGCCCGGGCATGGCCGATGGGTTTGTAACCAACATAAAAGAACGCAAGGTGCCGGGAGACACCTCCTTTTGAGCAGGGCATTAGCGCTCAGAAGGGGATTGAGTTTTAGCAGCAGAGGAGCAGATAGGATTCACAATTCGCGGAGGGGATGAACGGGAAGCGCGGTGAAATTCCGCCACTGCCCCGCAACTGTAAGCGGCTGCTAAGGTCTGCGATAAGCCACTGCCCATGCGGGTGGGAAGGTGCAGACCGATGATGTGCGTCGCGAGTCAGGAGACCGGTCCCTTCAGCTATCTCAAGTGCGCTCTTCCGAGGGGGGAGAGGACATTATGGATACAATTAAGCTGTGGCAAATCAGAGGCTGTCTTTTGTTACTTTTCCTTCTTAGCTTATTCCGGCCGACAAGTGCGGCGACCCTAGGGACTATACGCGGCCGGGTGCTGGACCCGCTGGGAGCAGCGGTTCCCAATGCTGAAGTCACCTTGCTTCAAGACAACAAAGAACTCGGCGACGCGAATGCGAGCCCGGAAGGCTCATTCGTCTTTTCGCACCTGGGTAGCGGACGATACAGCGTCCGTGTCAAGGCGACCGGCTTTGAGAATCAGGATAACCCACCCGTGTTTCTGTCCCCGGGAGGGACCGTTCAATTCGATGTCTTGCTTCAGGTCAGTTCTCTACGCCAGCAGATTGTAGTTTCGGATACGGGGACCGAAGTGCCCGAATCTCAAGTTGGGGCGTCGGTCAGCGTGATCGACCGCAGTCAACTCGACAGCACGAACAAGTTGGATCTTCTCGAGGTGCTTCGCACGGTACCTGGAGTGCAAGTTGTACAGAGTGGCCAACGAGGGGGCACAACGTCCGTTTTTGTCCGTGGTGGGGATGCGAATTTCAATAAGGTGCTTATCGACGGTGTCCCAGTGAACGATGTGGGCGGGGCCTTCGAATTCGCCAATCTCGCCAGCACCGGTGTCGACCATCTAGAGATTCTGCGCGGTCCGAATAGTGTGCTGTACGGTTCCGACGCCTTGGGTAGCGTCATCAACATCACCTCACGTCATGGCACGACGGCAACTCCCGAAATTGCATACTCCGTTGACGGAGGTAACTTCGGAACATATCAAAATGGCGTATCGCTCGCCGGGGCATTCCATCAATTCGACTATTTTTCCGAGTTCTCTCGATTCGACACGCAAAATGGCCTTCCCCATGACGCGTTTCACCACGGGACCTACGCGGGCAATTTCGGCTGGGCAGTGAATGGATCGACTGAGGTCCGCTTTACGCTCCGCCACACCACGGTGGATCTGGGCGATCCCAATGCGCTGGACTTTTACGGCCTGCCAGACAGTTCCTCGCAGAAAGAGCAGGATACCTATTGGGGCGTCACTCTACAGAATCAAACGGCCGAACATTGGCATAATCTCGTGCGTTTTGCTTCGACTCAGCTCAATTTTGAGTTCGTCACTCCATCACCCAGTGGAACGCCTTTCGACGGAAATTTTCTTGGCGACACAGTCACCATCCGCGGAGCAAACGGGTATAGCGTCACCGGCCAGGCCATTTTGGATTTCGGCGGAGCTTATCCGCAGACGTTTAATTCCAGCACGGCCCGCCGCTCGTTCTACGCACAGTCGGATTACGATTTCCGCCCGAATCTCGCAGCCATCTTTGGGTTTCGATACGAGAATGAGAATGGATTCACGAACTCTCAGGAATCGCTTTCACCGGCAAACCGAAACAACTTCAGTTACTTCACCGAGGGGCACGGCAGCCTGTCTCACCGCTTCTATGCCACGGCAGGTGTCGGATTCGAGGATAATGCGATCTTTGGCTTTGCGGCCACGCCTCGCATTTCTCTCGCATACTACTTGCGGCGACCCTCTTCGAATGCCCTTTTCAGCGAAACGAAGCTGAAATTCAACTTTGGTAAGGGAATCAAGGAGCCCAGCATCTTCGATGAGGGTTCTTCTCTGTTTGTCCTCCTGTCGAACCTTCCGCAAGGGCAAGGGGCGTCGTTGATTTCCAAGTTCGGTGTTTCTCCGATCGGTCCCGAACGGAGCCGTAGCTTCGATTTCGGAGTGGAACAAGGCTTATGGAATGATCGTGCCCGCATCGGCGTCACCTTCTTTCACGAAGGTTACTTTGACCTTATCGAGTTCGTGAACGCAGGCGTCCTACCTCAATTGGGCGTGCCTCCGGATGTTGCCGCAGCTAGTGGTTTCGGAGCCAGTATCAATTCCTCTTCATTCCGGGCGCTCGGTGCGGAGGTGCAGTTAGAAGCTAATCTGGGGCGGGGTCTCCATGTGCAGGGCGAGTACTCCTACTTGGACGCCATTGTCACTCGCTCCTTTTCAAGTGACGCCCTTCAACCCGCGATTGATCCGGCTTTTCCGAACATTCCAATCGGGGCGTTTTCACCCCTCATAGGAGGCAGGCCATTCAGCCGAGCTCCCCATTCCGGCAGCCTGTTGATTGATTATTCGCGAAGGAGGTTCGGGACCGCACTGGCTGGATATTTTGTTAGCCGGCAGGATAGCAGCACCTTTCTGACGGATGGATTCTTTGGGAATTCGCTGCTCTTGCCGAACCGAAATCTGAACGCGGGCTATCAGAAAATCGACCTGAGCGGGCGATACACCATAAACCCTGCCGTGACGCTCGTTGCCAGCATCGAAAATCTTCTTAACGAGCACTACACGGCCGCGTTTGGCTACCCCTCTCTGCCCCTGGCATTTCGCGCCGGAATTAAGTTCCGGATCGGGCGGGATAGTTGGAAGTGGTAAGAGAAATGCGATTTGCGATTATTCTGCTCCAATCGAAGCGAGGCTGCGATGCGGATTCTGTCGCTCCTTCCTAGTGCAACCGAAATCGTGTATGCCCTCGGCCTGGGCGACGATCTCGTTGGCGTTTCCCACGAATGCGATTACCCGGAGGAAGCTAGAACAAAGCCGGTGGTATCCACTAGCAATGTTTCAACCGCTCTGCGCAGCGAGCAAATCCACTCCGCCTTCAGCAAACATCACCATCCGAGCTACAGCCTCTATAAAATCGACGAGCAGTTACTGAAGCAGATCGACCCAGACGTGATTCTCACGCAAGAGCTGTGCACGGTTTGTGCCATTCCGGTTGCACAGGTTCGTGAGGCGGCAAGGATTTTGGCCGGCCCTCGGTGTGTCGTCTCTCTCGAACCCAGTAATCTGCGTCAGATTCTGGAAAACATCTCGGCCGTAGCGGAGGTGACAGGCCGCCAGAGAGAGGCGGCCGCTTTGGTTGCGCAGCTCGAGAGCCGTATTGCACGTATTGCCAAAGTGACGTCTTCCATACGCGAGCGTCCGAGAGTTTTCTGCATGGAATGGATGGATCCGGTGATGGCCGGCGGGCACTGGATACCCGAAATGATTCGTCTTGCGGGCGGAACGGACGGCTTGGGGAGCGATGGCCAGCCGTCAACAGCGATCGACTGGGCGCAAGTGGTTGAATTTGCCCCGCAGATTCTGGTCGTCATGCCATGCGGCTACAAGATTTCGCGGTCTCTGGCGGAGGTCGAGCGGCTAGCCGCGAAGGCTGGATTTTACGGCCTTCCCGCTGTGCGGTCGGGCCAGGTTTACATCGTAGATAGCCCGGCCTTCTTTAGTCGGCCAGGCCCCCGTATTGTGAACGGTCTGGAAATTTTGGGCCAGATTATTCATCCAGAAGTCTTCTCGGGATTGTTCTCCTCTGGCTCCTCTTTGAAGCTCACATGGGACAAAACACAGCCGATCGAATCGCAGACTCTTTCCGAACACTTTATGCCGCTTTGATCTCCAATCATGACCGCGCGGAAGATCATGATCCAGGGGACGGCATCGAACGTAGGCAAGAGCGTCATTGTCGCCGCGCTCTGCAGTTATTTTCGACAGCAGGGCTTGCGTGTCGCTCCGTTCAAATCTCAAAACATGTCCAACAACTCCTTCGTCACCGCGTCTGGCGGAGAGATCGGTCGCGCGCAAGCCTTTCAGGCGCAAGTGTGTGGGATAGAGCCTACGATCGAGATGAATCCGATTCTGTTGAAACCTTCGAGCGAGATGGGCGCTCAAGTTGTCGTACTTGGAAAACCCGTGAGCGTCATGACACCCCGCCAGTATCATGAATCCAGGCCTCAGCTGCTCGGTGTAATACGAGACGCGTTGGAAAAGCTCTCCAGCCAGTACGAGATCTTGGTAATCGAAGGCGCTGGCAGTCCCGCGGAAATCAATCTGCGCCCGTTCGATATGGCGAACATGACTGTCGCCAAAATGGCAGCCGCGCCCGTCGTGCTTGTCGGAGATATCAACTTGGGCGGAGTCTTCGCCTCTCTATTGGGTACCCTGGAGCTTCTGACCCCAGAAGAACGGTCTTTCGTCAAAGCTCTCTTGATCAATAAATTCCGCGGAGATGTCTCTCAATTGGATCAAGGGCTCGGCTTCCTTAAAGCCAGAACGGGAAAGAAGCTCTTAGGAGTGCTCCCGTTTATTGACGATCTCCAGGTTGCCGAAGAAGACTCCATTCCCGAATGGAAATGGAAATCATCACGGGTCGCTGAGCCTGATAAGCTCAAAATCCAGGTTATTCATTATCCGCACATTTCAAACTCCACCGATTTCGATTGCCTGGAAAGCGAGCCGGATGTATCCCTGCGATTTCTCAGACGTGTCCCCGATTCCGAGCCGTTCCCCGATGCTCTGATATTGCCCGGATCAAAAAGTACGATGTCAGACCTCGCGTACGTACGATCGTCGGGTTTTGAGAAATACATCGAACGGTGCCAACAGCATGGTATCTCCATCGTGGGAATATGCGGCGGTTACCAAATGCTGGGCGAGGAACTGCTGGACCCGGAAGGCCTCGAGTCCCTAATCCCAAGAGCAGAAGGTCTCGGCCTTCTTCACTTAAGGACATGTTTCGAGCGCGAAAAGAAAACCGTCCGAGTCCGCGCGATCCATATCGAAAACCGCCGCGAACTCGCTGGCTATGAGATTCACATGGGGCGAACAAACGGGCCAAGCGCTACGCGACCCGTCTTCCAAATCCTGGAAGAAATGGGAAGTCCTACCGAGCGATTTGACGGAGCGAAATCCGAAGATGGCCTGGTGTGGGGCACCTATTTACACGGAGTTTTTGACACGCCCTCATTTCGGCGGCATTTTCTGAACGCTCTTCGAGGGCGCCGCGGATGGCCACTACTTGAGCCCGGGAAACCCGGCTCCTTCGCCGAGCCCTTCGACTCGCTGGCCGCATTGATCCGAAAACACGTGGACCTCGTGGCCTTGGACCAAATTCTGAACGGAATGCTGTGACTTGCCGACGGGCTCACGCGTCAGCGGAAATGCTGCTGAATGGCATCCGTGGCTTTCGCCCGGGCTCGGGTTTCTAGCGCACCCACTGAATGGCGATGGCGCCGCTTGCCATCATCACAGCCGCGTAGGCAAACGCAAGAACTGGCGAATAAAAACTCCAAACGATGCCCACGATCGCACTGGAGATGAGATCGCCGACTCCATTCACGCTGCCCGTCACGCCATAGGCCACTCCGCGCTTGCTAATTTCAGGGACAAGATCCGCGGTCATCGCTCCTTCTAGCGCGTCCTGGATCGCAACGAAGGCCCCGGCCAGCATAAATAGAAATGCGATGAAAAGGATATCCGCACGCCTAGACCAGAAAGCAGCCGCGAAACCCAGTGCCACCATAGCGCCTAACGCATAACCTACCGACAGCAATCCTCTGCGTCCCCGCTTGTCTGATAAAGCGCCTATGGGATATGCAGTGAGCGCATAGAGAACATTGTGCAGAACGTAGAGCAATCCTGCGATGGCCGCAGCCCGCGTCACGCCACGCTCCGGCGCGAGGAGTTGCGCAGCCGCGAGGATCATCAAGGTATGGGAATAGTCGCCGGCACCAAAGATTCCCACACCGATTTGGAATCGAAAGAACGGACGTGGAAGCGTTCCCACAGAAGCCCAGAGACTGGTGCGCGATCCCTGCCTTCGATTCTCGTGAACCAGGATTGCGAATGTGAGCGCGGATGCAAGCCCTGGAATAAGGGTCAATAGAAAAGCGATACGAAAGGGACGCGAGGGATCGCTCGAATGCGGGCCTAAATAAGACAACAAGCCCACACCGATCAGAGGACCGATGATCGCACCGGCGGTGTCGCCGGCGCGGTGAAAACCGAACGCCTTTCCCCGCGTTTGAGCGGGGACGGATTCCGCCAGCATGGCGTCGCGCAAAGGACCGCGAATGCCCCGCCCAAACCAAGCGATGACTCTTCCGGCCAAGATCAAGGGCCAGTTGTATGCGAATGCAAACAAGGCCTTCGACGTGCCACTCAAGAAATATCCGGCTACTGCGATTGTCTTCCTGCGCCCCAAACGATCCGACAGCCAGCCCGCGCCGAGTTTCACAAAACTGGAAGTAGCATCCGCAACGCCCTCGATTGTGCCCAACGCAGCAGCCGGCAATCCGAGAACGGCAAAAAAACCTGGGAGCAAGGCCGTCGCCATCTCATAGCCCGCATCGCCAAGAAAGCTCGTGAGGCCCATTGCAAAAACGTTGCGGTTCAGCCAGCTTGGCCAAGATCGGCGTGATCTCGGAACTGAGATTTGTCCCTGGGTTTGCAAAGCGAATTCTCCCTAGAAAGCGAGCGAATAGATGTCCATTCAAGCCTGAGGGACTACCTTCCGTCAATCCCTGCTTTCAAAGCAATACCCGGCATGGAATTTTTTGACTTTAGACTCCGGCCGGTTGGTGTGAGAAGCTGAAGTTGGACTTACTCGGATCGAGCGACTGCGGAATCGAAACGGAACGAGGCCACCCGTCCCGCATCCGGCGTAGCAATTTCCTGACCATGGGTCGCCTGATCCAATTTCGCCTGTCGAATGTAAGCGCAGGCGATCGTCGCCCCCGAGAGGGCCCACGGCACGATCGGCGAGGTCCAAAAGAGTTTAGCGCCATAGCGAAGCATCACGAGCCATGCCATGGTAACCGCTAATCCAACGAGGATCGCCGCCAGGCGTCGCGAATCCTTCCAGGAGACTTGATACGTGCAAAGCGAACACATCAGCAATGCAAATGGGAACGCCACCACCAGATCGATGAACCAATGCTCGCCCGTCCCCAGCGTTGCGAATGCGGTCAAAGCGAGAAAGGCGAAGGCGACGAACCGATCAGCCCAGCTTAATCCTCTCGAATACCACCAGGCGAGCAGCGTCCAGGCCAAATGGAGTGACGGCATGGCATTTCGCGCACCTGGGAAGGCCACCGGCTCCAAAAACAGCCGCGGTAAATCCGCAATCGGAAGCGGATGAAACGGAAAATTTGGCCCGAATATATTGTGGGGACCCGCTGCCGGAAATAAGTTGTAAAACAAAATCCCTACGGGCCCGGTGATGAGAAAAGCCAGCATCGCGGGGAACGCGCCTTCCTTGAAACGCACCAGACGCCCCGCATAGATCGTGGTAATCGGAACGGCCAAGCCGATATATGCAATCAGCGCGCCGACGTGGAGCGCGGGAAACCGCGCGTAGAGTTGACCGGCGCCAAAAGCGAGCTGCACGCGCAGGCTGCCGTCAAATGATAGAAGGTAAAGATCGAGAGTCTTTGGATGCGCTTTCGCCGTCCATTCCAGCATGTTGGAGGCGAAGTAGTCAGACACCACGAATGCCGCGGCCGGAATCCACGCGTAAAGCAATATCCGGCGGTCCCGATTCCAAATGCTTCGCAAAGCCATGATTGCGAAGCTGCTCAATCCCAGGAATGAAAACCAGGCCATGACTTTTGGCGGGTAGCGAAGAAAATGAAAATCCACGATGCCCAATGCCGCCGTTCCCGCCGCGATCCATGCCGCGTCCAGCCAGCTCGGGCGAATCCTCTGGTGAAGGATCACCACGCTCGCAAAGGCCAAGCCAAAAAACGCGTCGTCCAGAGCCTCAGTATAAAATTGGCGGCTGAAGCCCAGCATCCCGACGCCTAGCAACACCAAGAGCGTTAGGGAGCTCCGCACCAGGAGTTTTTTCCTGCTCGCCACTCCACTCTCCAGGAAACCGTCTTCGTGCCGGACTGATCTCCTAACCACGCGTCCATAAATTGTCGCACTCTCAGCTTGGCCCCAGGCGTCGAGGTCCTGGACGGT
>Ga0137384_10000879_pt1 | contig 23282 bp, 8 predicted proteins | sample SagtaG_2_FD_104922 | JGI IMG/M metagenome (GOLD analysis project Ga0137384, IMG submission 104922) | Vadose zone soil microbial communities from Sagehorn Ranch, Mendocino, California, USA - Sage2_R_60_16 metaG | ecosystem: Environmental > Terrestrial > Soil > Vadose zone | place: USA: California... | reverse complement strand
CCACAGCCGCCGCTGGCGGTCATTGCGCTGACCGACGGCGCCGTCAACGAAAGCGCCGACAACAATCGCGCGTTGAGCGCATTGGTTGATTCAGGCGCGCCCTTCATTGGCGTCGGCTTCGGCAGCGACCGCGGCGTCAACACACTTTCTTTGCGCCAGGTGGATGCCCCGTCCACGGTGACGACCAAGACCGCGTTCAGCATTGCGGCCCAAATCGAAATGGTGAACGCCGACGAGTTGCCGGCATTCGATTTGCTCCTCTTCCGCGACGGTCAAATCCACCAGAAGAAAACCGTTGTTCCCGGCAAAGGCTCGCGTTTATGGCTGGAGAGTTTTCAACTCGTAGAAGACACCCAGGGCGTTCACGACTACTCTGTGCAATTACTCCCGCCGGATGTGCCGGCTTTGAAATGCGTCAATGCGCTCGCCAATACCCACGTGCGCGTCTCAGACGAAAAGGAGTTGCGCGTGCTTTACATTCAAGGGGCGCTGACTTGGGACTATAAATTCATCAGTATGGCGCTGCGCAATGACCAGACCATGAAACTCACCGGCTTGACGCGCACGTCAAAGCAATCGGTCTTCCGCCAGAACGTTGAGAGCGCCGGGGAGTTAATGAATGGTTTTCCCAATACGCTGGAAGAACTTGCGCCGTTTCGAGTGATAGTGCTCTCCAATCTGCGTCCGGCCGACCTGACGCCTGCGCAGCAGGAAATTCTGGCCCGGTTTTGCGGCGAGTTGGGAGGCGGCGTCTTGATGATCGGCGGGCCGGCGACATTCGACGCTTCCTGGCAAAACAGCCGCTTGGAACAATTGCTGCCGGTAGTCTTTGGCGCCAATCTCGGCGTGCAAGGACTGGATCGGCCCTTCCACATCCAGCTTACCGACGAGGCATTGCAACATCCGGTCTTCCAGATCGCTGATAACCACCCGGCGCGCGAGGTGTGGGCGCAGTTGCCCACTTTCACGCAGTATGGCCGGGTTGACGCCGCCAAACCCGGCGCCCAGGTCTGGGCGACCCATCCGTCGGACGACGGCCCGCGGGGCCGCCGCATCCTGATGGCGTCGCAACCTTACGGGGCCGGCTTGTCGGCGGTGTTGTGCATCCAAAATTTCTGGCGCTGGCGGCTGGCCAAAGAGTCCGAGCCAGTCCAATTCGACCGCTTCTGGCGGCAACTTTTTCGCTTTCTCAGCGAAGTTGGCCGGCAGGAAGTCTCCATTCATCTTGCCGACCAGGAGTTGCGTCCGCCAATGGATGTTCAGGTAGTTTTGGAAAAGCAGCCCAATCCCAAGAACGCCACCGACACCAGTCATAAGTTCTTCGTCCGCGTCGAGGATGGGCAAAAGCACCTGCTGCACGACGAAGTCGTCGAACTGGAACCTTCACGTCCGGTGGCGGTGAAATTCCACGCCGAAAAACCCGACCTTTACACCGTTACCGTGCTCGACCGAATAAAAGTATCGGTCGCCACGCGGCCGATTGAGATTCGCGACCTGAACGTCGAATTCCAAAACACCGCCCGCGACATGGAAACTTTGCGGCAATGGGCTTCGGTCAGCGACGGCCTGGCGGTGAAAGTCGAGGACTGCCGCGATGCGGGTGATTTGGTCGCGCAAATCAAGGCCAAGATCGAGCAAATCCGCCACGGCAAACAACAACGGCGCCCCCTGGGCGCGAACGGCTGGACGCTGGCGCTGTTGTTGGGTTGTTTAGGCGGCGAGTGGCTATTGAGGAAGCAATGGGGGTTGGTCTGAACCAGCGGTTAATCTGTTCCATGGGTTGTATGGTTTACAAAGTTGAACAGGTCGAAAGGTTCAAAGAGAGAACGGCCTCGGGCGCTATGAATCCAGCCACACGCCACGCGCAATACGCAACCTGCACGCCCCTTTACGTTTCACGCCTTATCTCTCGCGCCCCACTTTTGACGCTGCCTTGCCTCTTGGTCATTCTCACTTTCGGCGCCGCCTCCTTCGCCCAGGCCGCCGACGACAAGCAAGCCACCTTCTTCATGGGCCGGGTGCGCTACAGCTCCAACGATGGCAACGATTGCGGCGGCGTCGGACAGGACCTGATGCGCCTGGTCTCCCGGGCGTCCACGCTCAAAATCCAGGAAGAACGCAAAGTGCGGCTGACGGACCCGGAACTGTTTGAGACCCCGTTTCTGTTCATGAACGGGCACAATGATTTTGTGCTGACCGAAGCAGAACTGGAAAATTTGAGGAAATATCTGAGCCACGGCGGTTTCTTTTTTGCCTCAGGCTGTTGCACCAACCCCAACTTTCCCAGGGCCTGGCGGCGCGAGTTCAGCCGCCTTTTCCCCGGCGAAAATGCCAGGCCGATCCCTTACGATCATCTGATTTACCGTTCATTCTACAAGATTGAGCGAGTCCGCTGCCTCAACGCGCCGCGTGACATTCAACTCGAGGGTCTCTTTTTCCAAGGCAACCTGGTCGCCGTCATGTGCGAAGACGGCCTTTGCTGCGCCTTTAGCGCCAACAACACCTGCAACGAAGGCAAAGGCATCAGCCCCGAAGACGGCCAGAAACTTACCCTCAACATCGCCGTTTACGCGCTGACCCATTGAGCCGGCCGCCTCACGGCCGCTCGATGATCCGGTAGAAGCGTCGTGGATAGTTCATCGCGTCAAGGTCCTCAAAGCGCAGCAGGCCGTTGGTCAGGATGACCGAGCCGTTGGTCAGCCGTATCCAGACGGTGTTGGTGTTAAACAGTTGGGTCGTGGCTTGCACCTCGATGTTGGACGTGCCCGCCAGACCGCTCCCGGACGCGTCGGTAAACCAGAGCTGCGATAGCCCACCGGCTTCCCGCGTAATCCGGCTTATCTGCTGTGGCACCAGCACGCGCAAGAAGGCGTTGCTGCTCCTGGCGCTACCAAAGAGGTTGGTGATGGTCAGCCGGTAGTTGCCTTCGTTCAGCCGGGTGACCGTCGGGAGCATCAAGCTCGAGGCGTTAGCGCCGGTGAGATCAGCCTCGTTTTTCTGCCATTGAAAACTGAGCGGAGCCGCGCCGGCGAAGGACGGCGCAAAAGAGACATTGCCGCCGTAAAGGACGGTTCGGCCCTGCGGCTGGGTTAACAGAGTGGGGAGGTCGCTCAGAGCGCCGGCATCAAATGGGTTGCTCCGCCCTGCGTGGCCTCTGCCGTCGTCGGCGCGCAGGACAAGGTTTGTTCCGGGCAGTTGGACGGTGATACTCCCGTTCCAGACACCATTGACGAAGTTGCCGGAATTGGTGGGGCTTATTTGCGCCGCCGTATCGGAGCCGACGGTATAAAGGAGATCGACAAACCACCACCGGACCGAGTCGTTAGCCGTCGGGAAAGCATCACCGGCCGTTTCGTAACTTTGGTCAATTGTCCCGTATGGGAAGACGCCAGGCAAGTCGTATCTCCAATAATAGCTTTGATTGGCTGAATAAAAGCCTACTCGATAGGAATTGCCCGCTAATAGCTGAACCGGTGCGGCCAAAGGCGTTTCCATCCAGGTCCCCGGCACACTGTTGACGGTTTGCGAGGTTAACAGTGTGCCGCCGCCGGTCCAAATTGACACTTTGGTGCCCGAATAATGCCGCACATGGGTCACTGTAAGGTTGGTATTGGGCGTGAATGAGTAGCCGAGGGTGAACGCGCCGCTGCTCGAGTTGGCGAAGCTGGGCGACCCAAGGATGTTGTTGGTGGTCGGGCCGCCTCCGATCGAGCCACTGAGCGCTACGGCGCCGGTGAAATTGGTAGCGGCGCTGTTGTAGTAATCCTGGGCCGCCAGGGTGACGGGAAATGGGCGGCCACTGAGCTGGGGCGATGCAATCGGGCTCCAGACAAAATGATCGAGAAGACCCCTCGCGGGCGCCACGTTGAATGGGTTGCTCAAAGCAGCGTGGCCATTGCCATCATCTGCGCGCATGACGATGTTGCTCATAGGATTTTGCACAGTGACACTGCCGCTCCAAAGGCCATTCGTGAAATTGCCGGTATTGGTCGGGGTCAATGACACCGCCGTGATCGAACCGACGCTGTATCGAATATCCACCAGGATCCATTGCCAGCTATCATTATTAGCAGGGAATGTGTCGCCAGAGGCGTAATACTCCTGGTTTATGGTCACGTCGGCAAAGGCCGAGGGCTGATCGAACCTTCCATAAAAGGTCGATCCGGCGGTGTAAAACGCGAGGCGATACTTTTGCCCAGCCAAAAGCTGAACTGGCGTGTTCAAAGCGGTCTCGACCCAGGCACCCGGTACACTGGTGACATTCTTGCTGGCCAAGAAGGTTCCTGCATCGGTCCAAATGGATACCTTGGTGCCCGCATAATGGCGGAAGTGCGTGACCAACATATTGGTGTTCGGTGTGAAAGCATAGCCTACAGTGAAGGTGCCGCTCCCGGTTTGGGTATAAGAGATATTGCCGAAAATGGTGTTGGTCCGGGCCCCGCCTGAGGCGGTCCCACTCAGAGCCACGGAGCCGGTGAAATTGGTCACCATGCTGTTGTAGTAGTCTTGGGCGGCAAGGGTAACCGCGAATGGCGACAGGGCCGATTGGGGTGAAGGTATCGTGTTCCAAACAAAGTGATCCGTCTGCCCCCTGGCAGGCCCAACCACCAAAGGATTGCTGGAACCGGCGTGGCCGCTGCCGTCGTCGGCGCGCAGGACGAGGTTGGTCCCGGGCTGTTGGACGGTGATGCTGCCGTTCCAGATGCCATTGACGAAATTGCCGGTATTGGTGGGGCTTATTTGCGCCGCCGTAAAGGAGCCGACGGTATAAAGGAGATCGACAAACCACCATCTGAACGAGTCGGTAACCGTTGGGAAAGCATCGCCGGATATTTCGTAACTTTGGTCAATCGTGCCGTATGGGAAGACGCCGGGCAGGTCGTTTCTCCAATAATAAATTTGACTGGCTGAGTAGAAGGCTACTCGATAGGAAATGCCCGCTAATAGCTGAACCGGTGTAGTCAAGGGCGTTTCCACCCAGGTGCCCGGCACACTGTTGACGGTTTGCGAGGCCAGCAGCGTGCCGTCACTTGCCCAAATGGACACTTTGGTGCCCGAATAATGCCGCACATGGGTCACTGTAAGGTTGGTACTGGGTGTAAAGGAGTAGCCGAGCGTGAACGCGCCGCTGCTCGAGTTGGCGAAGGTGGGTGATCCAAGGATGTTGTTGGTGGCCAAGCCGCCTCCCATCGAACCACTAAGCGAGACGGCGCCGGTGAAATTACTGATCGTGCTGTTGTAGTAGTCCAGGGCAGCAAGCGTAACCGCGAACGGGGAACCAGCCGCTTGAGGCGAGGCAATGGCGCTCCAGGTGAAATGATCCAGCAGACCCCTGGCGGGAGCGACGTCGAATGGATTGCTCAAACCGACATGGCCATTGCCATCGTCGGCGCGCAACACGACGTTGCTCGCCGGGCTTGAGGCGGTGACATTGCCGCTCCAGAGGCCATTGGTGAAATTGCCGGTATTGGTTGGGGACAATGACACCGCCGTGGCCGTACCGACGCTGTATCGAATATCCACCAGGATCCATTGCCAGCCGTCGTTAAAAGCAGGAAATGCATCGCCAGAGGCGTAATACTCCTGGTTTATCGAGACATCCGCGAAGCTCGAGGCCTGGTCGTTTCGCCCATAATAGCTCCCGCCGCCCGAATAAAACGCCAGGCGATATCTCTGCCCAGCCGAAAGTTGAACCGGCGTGGTCAAAGGCGTTTCGACCCAGGTTCCAGGTGTGCTGACAACATTTTGACTGGCCAGGAGCAGACCTGCATCGGACCAAAGGGAGACTTTAGTCCCCGCATAATGGCGGAAATGAGTGACCAACATATTGGTGTTCGGCGTGAAAGCATAGCCCAGAGTGTAGTCGCCACTACCGAAACTGGTGTAACTAATATTGCCGAAAATGGTGTTGGTCCGCGCGCGGCCAGCCAGGCCGTTCAACGCAACAGCGCCGGTGAAATTACTGATCGTGCTGTTGTAGTAGTCTTGGGCAGCAAGCGTGACCGCGAACGGGGAACCAGCCGCTTGCGGCGAGGCAATGGCACTCCAGCTGAAATGATCCAGCAGGCCCCTGGCCGGTGCCACGTCGAATGGATTGCTGGAACCCGCGTGGCCGCTGCCATCGTCGGCGCGCATGACGATGTTGGTCGCAGGATTTTGCACAGTGACATTGCCGCTCCAAAGGCCATTGGTGAAATCGCCGGTATTGGTTGGGGTCAATGACACCGGGGCAACCGAGCTGAGCTTATATCGAATATCCACCAGGATCCATTGCCAGTTATCATTATAAGCAGGGAATGCATCGCCAGAGGCGTAGTACTCCTGGTTTATCGTGACGTCCGCGAAGCTCGAGGCCTGGTCGTTTCGCCCATAATAGCTCCCGCCACCCGAATAAAACGCCAGGCGATATCTTTGCCCAGCCGAAAGTTGAACCGGCGTGGTCAAAAGCGTTTCGACCCAGGTTCCGGGGGTGCTGACAACATTTTGACTGGCCAGGAGCAGACCTGCATCGGACCAAAGGGAGACTTTAGTCCCCGCGTAATGGCGGAAATGCGTGACCGACATATTGGTGTTCGGTGTGAAAGCATAGCCCAGAGTGTAGTAGCCACTACCGAAACTGGTGTAACTAATATTGCCGAAAATGGTGTTGGTCCGCGCGCGGCCAGCCAGGCCGTTCAACGCCACCGCGCCGGTGAAATTACTTATCGCGCTGTTGTAGTAGTCTTGGGCAGCAAGCGTGATGGCGAATGGGGAACCGGCCGCTTGAGGCGAGGCAATGGCGCTCCAGGTGAAATGATCGAGCAGGCCCCTGGCCGGGGCTACGTCGAATGGGTTGCTCAAGCCAGTGTGCCCAGTGCCGTCGTCCGCGCGCATGACGATGTTGCTCACGGGACTTTGCACCGTGACATTGCCGCTCCAAAGGCCATTGGTGAAATTGCCGGTATTGGTGGGGCTTATTTGCGCCGCCGTAAAGGAGCCGACGGTATAACGGAGATCGACAAACCACCATCTGGCCGAGTCGGTAGCCGCTGGGAAAGCATCGCCGGATGTTTCGTAACTTTGGTTAATCGTCCCGTATGGGAAGACGCCAGGCAAGTCGTATCTCCAATAATAGTTTTGATTGGCTGAATAGAAGCCTACTCGATAGGAAATGCCCGCTAATAGCTGAACCGGTGTAGCCAAAGGCGTTTCCACCCAGGTCCCCGGCACACTGTTGACGTTTTGCGAGGCCAGCAGCGTGCCGTCGCTGGTCCAAATTGACACTTTGGTGCCCGAATAATGCCGCACATGGGTGACTGTCAAGTTGGTATTGGGTGTAAAGGAGTAGCCGAGGGTGACAGCACCGCTGCCCGAGTAGGAGTTGATGAGTGATCCAAGGATGTTGTTGGTGGCCAAGCCGCCTCCCATTGAGCCACTGAGCGAGACGGCGCCGGTGAAATTACTGATCGTGCTATTGTAGAAGTCCTGGGCGGCAAGCGCGACCGCGAATGGGGAACCAGCCGCTTGCGGCGATGCAATAGCATTCCAGCCGAAATGATCCAGCAGGCCCCTCGCCGGCGCCACGTCGAAGGGGTTGCTGGCGCTGGCGTCGCCAACGCCATCGTCGGCGCGCAACACGACGTTGCTGGCTGGGCTTGATACGGTGATATTACCGCTCCAAATGCCGTTAGTGAAATTGCCGGTATTGGTCGAGGACAATGACACTGAGGCAACCAAGCTGACTTTGTATCGAATATCCACCAGCATCCATCGCCAGCCACTGTCGTCAAAAGCAGGAAATGCATTTCCAGAGGCATAATACTCGTGGTTTATCGTAACATCGGCAAAGTCCGAGGGCTGATCGACCCTTCCATAATAGGTCGAGCCGGCGGTGTAAAAGGCGAGGCGATACGTTTGCCCAGCCAAAAGCTGAACTGGCGTGGTCAAAGCGGTCTCGACCCAGGTACCCGGCAAACTGGTGACATTCCTGCTGGCCAAAAGGGTCCCTGCATCGGTCCAAATTGATACTTTGGTGCCCGCATAATGGCGGAAGTGCGTGACCAGCATATTGGTTTTTGGCGTGAACGCATAGCCCACGGTGTAGTCGCCACTACCGTAATTCTGGTAACCGATATCGCTGAAAATGGTGTTGGTCCGAGCACTGGTAATGCCTGTGCCGCTTAGTCCTACGGGGCCAGTGAAATTGGTGGCGGCGCTGTTGAAGTAATCCTGCGCGGTGACAGTGACCGCGAAGGGCGCGAGGGCCGACTGCGGTGAGGCGATAGTATTCCAGGCAAAGTGATCGATGGCTCCGATGGAAGGCGTCACGTTGAAGGGGTTGCTGGAACCCGCATGGCCGTTGCCGTCGTCGGCGCGTAGCACGATGTTAGTAGCTGGCCGCTGGACTGCTACAGTCCCGTTCCACATCCCGTTGGTGAAGTTGCTGGAAAGGGCCGGGCTTACCGGAGATGAGGTTGGCGCGCCAATCGAATAACGGATATCCACAAAAATCCAGCGCCAACCGTCGAAATTATTCGGGAATGCATCCCCATAGGCGTAATAAGCTTGATTTATCGTGACGTCCGCAAAACTCGAGGCCTGGTCGGTTCGCCCATAAAAGGTCCCGCCACCGGAATAAAACGCCAGGCGGTAACTTTGCCCGGCCAAAAGCTGAACCGGCTTGGTCAACGGCGTTTCGACCCAGGTGCCGGGCGTACTGACCACATTTTGACTGGCCAGGACCAGACCTGCATTGGACCAAAGGGACACTTTAGTCCCGGCATAATGCCGGAAATGCGTGACCAGCATATTGGTTTTTGGCGTGAACGCATAGCCCACGGTGTAGTCGCCGCTACCGGAGCTGAGGCTACCAACATTGCCGAAAATGGTGTTGGTCCGCGCGCCGCCGGCCAGGCCGTTCAACGCGACAGCACCTGTGAAATTGGTGGCGGTACTGTTGAAGTAATCCTGCGCGGTAACAGTGACTGCAAAGGGCGCAGCAGACGACTGCGGCGAGGGAATTGCGCTCCAGGTGAAATGAGTGACCTGGCCGGCAACAGGAACCACGTCGAAGGGATTACTGGACCCGCCGTGGCCGTGGCTGTCATCGGCGCGCAGGATGACGTTGGTGCCCGGTTGCTGCACGGTCAGCCCGCCGCTCCAAGCGCCGTTGGTAAAGCTGCCGGTGTTGGCCGGGCTGATGGACACCGGCAAAGCCGTGCGGACCGTGTATTTAATATCCACAAAAATCCATCGCCAATTGTCAAAATTACTGGGGAACCCATCTCCAACCGTGAAGTAGGTTTGATTCACAATGCCGTCGGTAAAGGCTGAGGACTGATCAAATCTGCCATAATAGTTCAACCCAGCGGTATAAAAGCCGACGCGATACCTCTGCCCGGCCGAAAGCTGAACTGGAGTTGCCAAGGGCGTCTCGACCCAGGTGCCGGGCACACTGGCCACATTCTGACTGGCCAGCAGAACTCCTGCGTCAGTCCAGATCGATACCTTGGTCCCTGAATAATGTCGGACATGGGTGACCACGATATCGGCGTTGGGGGTGAACGCATTGGCAATCGTAAAAGTGCCGTAGTTGTAGAAATCGGTGTGAGAGACATTGCCGAAAATTGTATTGGTCCTGGTGCCGCCTGAACCGCTGCCGCTTAGAGCGACAGTGCCGCTGAAGTTGGTGGCTGGGCCGTTGAAAAAATCCTGGGCGGTGATGCTGACGCCGAAGGGTCCGCCGACAGCCTGGGGCGAGGAGGCAGCGCCCCAGAGCAGGTGATCAATCTGGCCGGGCAACGCCGTAAGAATGGTACACTGGGCCAGCTCGCGTCCAATTTTGGCGTTGAAGGCGCCGTAGAGATTAAGATAGAAAGTCTGGCTTGGCTTGAGGGTGACGTGACTGTTGACCACGACGGTAACAGTGTGGTTGGACTCTCCCGGATTGAACGTCATCTGCGTGTTATAAAGGGGAACATAATCGCTGCTCCCGAGGGCGGTTCCATCGGAGGTGGAAGCAGTTACATAGACCGTCTGGCCGCTGGGGGCCGACAGGTGGACGGTAAAGACCGCATTGGTTGTGCCGGAATCACTCTCCGCGACGGTCACGTCGCTCACAGAGAGCTTCGGCAACGGATCGTCGTTGATAATTGTGCACAGGGCCTGGCTCCGGCCCAGAACTGCGTTGGTGGGAGTCGAAAGCACGACGGCGAAAGTTTCATCTGGCTCACTGATATCGTCACCGATGATCGGAACGGAGATCGATTGATTGGTGACGCCTGGCCCAAAGACCAGCAGGCCGGTCGTGGGCACATAATCGCTGCCGGCCAAGGCGGTCAGGTTGCTGGTGGCGAAGTTGACGGTCGCGGCTTGGCCAGGCGGCGGCCACAACGTCACGCTGAAGACAGCATGGTTTGTCTGCCTGCTGTTGCCCTCCAACACGCTGGTAGGGTTGATGGACAACCCGGGCAGAATGACGGCGGTCACTGCTGTGGCGACGTTATTGGTAGGATTTGCATCCGGCTCGCCGCGAGTGACGCTGACGCGGTTGGTGATTAGACCGAGGCTGGTTGTGGCGCCAACAATAGTGATCGTGGTGATGCCGCCTCCAGGCAGCGTTCCGAGATTAAGGCTGATCGAGCCGCCGGAGGTCCCGTGGCCTGGGGGCAAGCTGCCTTGGGAGACGCTGGCGGACTGGAAGGTCACGCTTGGGGGCAGCACATCCACCATGGTGACTTCTGTGGCGGGCGTGGGCCCTGTGTTGACGACGTTAATCGTGTAAGTAACATTACCTCCCAAGACCACCGGGTCGGGCGAAGCGGAAATGCCCACTGCGAGGTCGTTCTGCGCCGGCACGCAGCAATCAAACCCGTCGAGCAGGGAGATACTGTCAATGTACCAGCCATCGTAGCCACCGCTGTAGTCGCTGGTGAAGTGCCAGCGCAACTTCACGTTTTGCCCGGCTGCCGCTGGCGGCAGATTCGCCACGGTCGTGATGAAGCCGCCCGAATAACCAGCCCAACCAAAGCCATTGTAGCCGCCTCGGACGAAACTGCCCCCCGCCGCAATGATTTCCGTGAATGTGCCGCCGCCAATGGAAATCTCCAATATGCCGTGATCACAACAGAACTCGGTGTAGTAGCTGTGCCGGAAGGCCAATTGCGCCGAGGCGGTGCTGATAGGCAGCCCCGGCGATGTCAAGGTCTTGTCGCTGAAGGAGCTGGGATCGGGCACGAAGACCGCATTAGGCGGAGAATCGTACGCGGTGTTGATTGTGCGCCAGGGCGCCCCCGCGCCACTCGAGGAACTGGTCCAGCCGGCCGGAAGCGCGGGCGGCGTCACGTTGTCGAAGTTCTCTGACAAAATTACCCGCTGCTTTCCCAATCGAAAAGCAAAACTGACGGTGCCCAGAACGTTGGTGCCATCCTGGAGCTGGAGGGTTGCGATATTGGTGTCTCCGCACAGGCCGCTGGCGGTGAAGGCAAACGGTCGGTTGGTGGTCCCTCCGCTGGCCGCCAGGAAACCGTAGGTTTGCGGGCCGCTGGGCGAGGTGACTCCGCCCGAAGCCAGCAACACGGCCACCAGGTTGGTTGCATTCGCAACGCCTGTGTTGGTCAGAGACAACGCCACCGTGACTCTTTCGCCCGGATCCAGCGACCCATCGGGGCAGTTCTCAGCCAAAAAAGTTGCAGTGCCTGCGACGATATGCGGTTCTGCCGGAAGCGCCAGTAGCCCCGGGTAAGCCATGACGATCCCCGCGCCGGAATTGGAATCCAGTCCGGGCGCTTCTATATTAAGGGCCGAGTTTGTCAGCGCGGTTCGAATTTGGTTGGCGCTGAAATTATGGTCGTAAGACCAGAGCAGCGCGGCGATGGCCGCGGCATGAGGGGCCGCGGCCGATGTGCCGAAGAAGGGTGTAAAATAGTACAGTGAAGTCATCACGCCGTCAGCCGCTGCGAGGTCAGGTTTTTGCAGCAGGGTCCCGCCCGTGGATGAAAAGTTGCCCGCAGTAATCGGTGTGCCGTCCGGCTGGAAAAAGACGCGTCTCGGCCCATCCGAAGAAAACCTTTCCACTGGGTTGGCGCCGCCTCCGCTGAAGGGGTTGGGATAGGCGGTCGCTGCGTTGACCGCAGCCACGCCCAAGGCCGCCGCAGCCGCACTGTGCCCTTTAGTTGCCCCGCCGGTATTGAGGCTCAACAGCCCGCGGCTGGTCGAGAGGTGCAGAAAACGGCCCGCCCCGGAAGACCTCACGATAACGATCCGCTCCCCGGTGTACAAGTACGAGATGCTTTCGTAAGGATCCTGCGTGCCGTCCTGCGCATTGAGCGAACTGGCCACCACATTGGTCCCTGTCGAATCCAGCACGAAGAGATCGTAGTCGTTGGTGGAGGCGCCGAGCGGGTCCGCCCAGAACAAGTCCACTCCATAGCCGGGGCTGACCACCGTATTGAACGCCACCGGCCCGAAACTGTGGATGGTTCCCCCGCCTGCATTAACCGGCTGCAAAGCCGGCCCGGCGTCGGCAAAGTCGCCCTCCCAGGTTCCGGAAGTATTGTCCTTCACATTGCCGTCGTTGCCCGCAGCCGAGAAATATAACGCACCGCTTGCGGTCACCCTATTGATCGCCTGAGCAATGATGCCGTCCTGAAATGGCGATGCATCGAAGTAATAGACATCGTCAACAATGACGTCGCAACCATTGCTGCGGAGGTTCAGAATGTTTTGGGCGAAACTGGCTTCGCCGTCATACGCTGTGGCGAAGTAAAGCTGAGCGCCGGGAGCCAGGTCATGAACGATCTCCAGCATGGCCGTGCCTTCGCCAGAACCTTGGCCGTTCTGCCCAGGCAGGATGGTGACGTCACCCAGGTCACCGGAGGCCTGAGAGTTGGCCAGATAGGCAATGCTGTCCGAGAGCACCCCCACTCTGATCCCTTGCCCGTTGACGCCGAAGGTGCTGCGGGTCAGCGCGGCCTGATGCGTGACGTCTCCTTCAGAGGTGACGCTGCCGGTGTTCGTGTGGGCCCGGCTGGCGCGGCGGATGGTTTTCACGTCAGCCAAAACGGCCAGGTTCTCGAGTTGCTCCAGACTGACCAGCGCGCGTATCGCGCGAAACTGCGGAAAGCTGTTCAGGACTGTCCCGCCGGACTGCCTGATTTGGGCCAGCAAGGCGTCTGTCACCTTTGCCTCTATGTCCACCAGGATTCTGCCATCCGCCTGGAATTCTATGTCCGGCCGCAGCTTCGTCACTCCTGGAGCAATGGCTTGATTGCGGTTCTGCCGCAGCTTGAAGACAAACTGTGAATCCAGTTTGCGGTGCAGGGCTGAGCGGGAGAGCTTCTCTTGTTCGAGCGCGCGAATCTGCGCCAAGGCGCTGTCGGCGATTTTTTCCGGATCGGCGGCCAGGGCCGGAGCGATGATGGCCACAAACAGTGCCGCGATTATTGTCCGGCGCACAAACAATCCGGAGCGGTTCTCATATTGACTTCGGATCGCTGGGTAACGCCTCCCTGGCGGCCCTTTTTGATCGGAAACGATTCTTTTGCCGTTTGCGTTCATAATCCTGGCGACACCTTTCTGGTTTTCGGCCTGTGCGGCCATCGTTGATTTTGGTCTTGCTTCGTGCCATGCTTGCCGGTGGACAAGGCTGAAACGGCATCCGCGCTCGCGGAGAGTCCGTTGGCTTCTACCCCTCTACAGAGGAAAATCGGCCGAACTATTACAGAGAATTTTCTGTTTTTTTGAATCTTCGCCGCTGTCATGGTATTATCTACTACCCTTTCTCTGTGGAACTGTTACAAGGTTTCTGACAACAGTGGACTTGAGCCCCACGTTCTCCCAAAATGAGGATTGCTGAACGATCTGGAGCCGTTCTTGTTCGCACAGTATGTTCGTCTGCATGGTCCCTTTGGGTGGGCTGGTTTCGTTTCGAGAGCGTTTTTTCTTTAACCAAGATTTAACGGTCTGAGAGCGATACGGACATCCCCGGCAAATCTTTCAAACAATTTTTGTATTTTGGATGTAGCGTAGGTGCTCAGTGAGCCGAGTATGTGGCCAAGGGACAGAACTGGACATCGGGGCAAACGTCTGATTTTGGCATAGGAAGATTTCCTAGATGCGATTTGACCAGTCGCAACTTGGAGGGTGAGCGCACTGGATGCGCCGCGTAGTCGCGACCGGGAGAGGCGCCTGGGGCAACCCGCAGAGGGCCGAAGTTCTTAGAACGTGTCTTAAAATTGTAGGAGCCGACGTGAGGAGGCTCTGATTCGATTCTTGCCCAAATCGTCTGAAATTTGAGCCTCCTCACATCGGCTCCTACAATGGATTTGATTTTTCAAACGCGTTCTTGGCGCGCCACAGTCTGCGCAACGGCTACCAAACATCAAAGCCTGGACTCCGAACGAGGATGCCGCCGTTGCGTTTTGACGAACGATGTTCTATCGTCGAGCTTCGGATTTGCTCCGGAAAACTTTGTGCGGGCAGGGAAGTTCGCGCGGCGCGCAATGGTAGAATCACCACAAGCCGAAGCTGCCGTCGGCGCCCCACAATTGCGAGGTGCGGTAGGCTCTCATGCGCAAGATGTCTTTCCAGGCAACCGACCCGCTTAACAAACCCACGTTACCACCCCGCGCGCCGACGTTTGCCGGTGTTTGCTGGTAAGCCTCCGGGTGTTCCTCGAAGTAGGCCTCGGCGCGGATGACCGGCCCTCGGGCGGTGTGCGGCGCCAGAATGCGCTGGTAACTGTAGGCATAAACATTGAGGTCGGCCACCAGCGGCAGCGCAGGGTCATCTACGGTTTTTTGCGCAGAAACCCAGGTGTTGGTGATGCTGGCCAGGGGCGGCCAAGGCGTGTTGGCCTGGCCGCCCAGGTAGTGGTAGCCGATGGCCACGCCGTAGTCCGGTTGCACCCGCCAACCCTCTGCTTGCTCGAAGGACTGCGCAAGGTTCGGGCAGTCGAGCACCTTCAGGGGACTGGCGTATTGAAGAATATTGCTCTTGGTAACGCTGGAAAGAATCGGCGTGTGAGTGTCGGCGGGGTTGCGGTTGTCGGTCCCGCCGCGTGGCAGCGCGTCGTGAAAATCGCCTGCGTACAGGTGGGTTGCCAGGATGAATTGGCGGAGGTTGCTGATGCAGCCAGCGCGACGCGACCGTTCCTTGGCCCCGGTCAATGCAGGCAACAATAACCCGGCCAGGATCGCGATAATGGCGATAACTACCAGAAGTTCGATGAGAGTGAAGGCACCCGGAATGACGAATGACGAACAGCGAATTGCCGGCTCCGATTGCTGCCTTCGAAGCTCCGATTTCGTCGTTGTTTCGTCATTCGACATTCGGGTTTGGCCATTCCTTGGAGCTTTGAGCTTGGGATTTGGAGCTTTCATGGCTCGTTGGTTCAAGGGCGTTCCTGCGCGCGGAAGAAACGTTGCCGCAAGGTTTGGCTTTGCGGGTCGTCCAGGAAAAGTTGGCCATTGGTCAGTACGACCGGGTTGGTCACCTTGAACCAACCGCTCGGGCCCAGCGCCAAATCGCTGGAACCAAACACTTCAATGTTCGCCGCTCGATTGCTGTCCAGCAGGGAATCGTCCGCAGTTCCAACGAACAACCGAAAGGGCAGACTACCGCTGGACAAAGCGCCTGACAATTTTAAGGGCGCCAGCCTGGCCGGCGTGACTTCCAGGCAGACCGCTTCGGTCGTGCTGCGGAGGTAAATGCGACCGTTGCTTATGGCCGGCACATTCCAGCACTTGACTGGAAGCCCTGGGATGGAGCTGGAGAAACCGTCGAGCGCACGGTAGCGCGCCACTTCGGCGTAACCTGTGGGATCGGGTTGCACTAACACCAGATAACCGTCCTCGGTCAATACCAGAACCAGGCCGGTCGTGGAAACCACCGCCCCCAAGCCCACGCCAGCCTGGCGCCACATCTCGGTTCCGGTCGCCAGCTCGATGCACCGCAACGTCGTCGTCGAACCGGCTTGGCCGTAGATGCCGTAAAAATAGCCGTTGAGATAAACCGGCGTCGCCCAATGATTCATGTTGGCGCCGTTTGTGCGCCACAGTTGGTTGGCGGTGAGTCCCCCCCCTGCCTGGCCGATCCGCGCGGCGCCCGCGCCCACTCCGTAGGCGGCGGAGCAATACACGATGTCATTACCCGCCACCGGCGAAGCTCCTGTCGCAATGCTGAACGGAAACGGATAACGCCACAGCACCGAACCGCTGTCGGGCGCAACCGACACCAGGCCCGATTGGGCAAAGAAGACAATTTGCCGCACACCTGCGACGGTGGCGGCAATTGGAGTGGCTTGAGTCAGTGGATCGTCCTGGCCCTTCCACGCTTCACTGCCGTCGGCCTCGTGAAGAGCGAGCAAGCGCTGGCCTGGCGCGTTACAGTTCATGAAAAGCAAGCCGCCTTCGAGGAGCGGCGAGGCTGCGTTTTGCCAAGCGATGACTTCACTGCCGTATAGGGCGACCAGGTCCTTGCTCCACTCCGCGTGCCCATCGCCGGCATTGAGGCAAGCCACCTTCAAGTAAGAGGTTACAACCAATACCAGAGTGCCGTCCACTGATGGCGTGGACCGTGGGCCGTCGTCAGAGCCGACGCCGCCGTCGGGGTAATCGGCTATCCCCAGAGGTGTCGCCCACAACTCCTGGCCGGTATCGGCGCTGAGGGCAACGCAAAGCTCCTGGTCCTGGCCATTGACCGGTCGGCGGACCTGGGTGAAAACCTTGCCGCCGCTGGCTGTGATTGAACTCAACCCCGGGTCCAGGGGCACTTTCCAAATCTGGCGCGGCGGCGCATCAGACCAATTCGTTCGGATAATCTCGCTGGATATGCCATCGTGGTTCGGGCCGCGGTACTGAGGCCAATCACCGGCGCGAACAGTCAGCGTCCCGAGCACAAGGAACGCCGACGCCAGAAACCAGCCCGAACCCAGACCAGCCAATCGAAGCAGAGTTTTCATAACACAGCCAAATGGCCAAGCAGATTGTCCGACACGGTGGTCCTTGTCTCTGAGTCCATACCGTCTGTGCGTTTGACCTGATGGTTCTGGCCAACCTCGGCCCGAGCCAAAGGATAATGTCGTTGCCGCTTTTCCGCAACTCAATGCCGCTCGATGATGTAATGGGTCAGCGACGGCGGACGCGGCGAGCCAAAGCAATTAGGGCGCGTCACTCCGTGCGCGCCGTTGTGCCCTCCGATCAGTCGGCGCGCACGGAGTGACGCGCCCTACCTGCCGTGAGTGAGGCCTTACTTGATGACCGGGTGGTACTCGTCGTCTCTTCCCCTCTCCCCATCCACGCCGCCGCGACGGGCCCAAAGCACGGCGACTCGGAATGGGAGGAGGGTGGGGCTGCGGAGCTTAATCTGTTGCCGAATAGAAGAAATACTCAGCCGTATAAGGCACGTAGGCTACTTGCCCGACCGTGGTGCCAGCAGTACCCGGCGCCTTGCCGCCAACGGTGTTCACTCGCTGGACAAAAGTCACGCCGTCGAAGACTCCAGGGCCTTGGGACGAGACCGCCCCAAGCTTTAGCCAGGGAATGGCCGTCGTGTCCGGCGTGCAGGCTGCCAAGCGCATGCCGACCACTTTGCTGCCACTGTTGCTCCGCCAGGTCGGGCCGGCATAATGAGTGGCGACCTGCCCGTGATAGCCGGGGTCCGCGTACAAGGTCGCCGACGGCGCCACGAATAGCCAACTGGAGTTTGTCCAGACGTAGATTTGCACGCCAACGGCATAAGCGTGGAAGATCAGCGCACTTCCGTCGGGCACCTGCAGGCTGTCGCACAGTGGCGAGGGCAACGTCGGCGGCTGGATATCCTGCGCGCGTACGGACAGGGCGAACGCAAGCAGCGCCAGAACCACTGTGGGCGAGGCGAATTTGGTTGTTTTGATGCTTCCTGAACTGCAACTGTTGGATGATGCACTTTTCATGATTGTATGCCTTTCTAGTTTTCAGGCGGTATAGCCTGTTGATTATAGTTTACGGTTTCGGGAGCGCCCTTCTCAGAAGCGCCTCCCACTCTCTTCCAGACCGAAAATGGGCGAAAGGTAACATTCTTTGAATGGTTAAAGGAGTTAAATGAGCCAAATGGCTGCTGCGCCGAGGAGCAGGGCACGCACCGGCAAGGCAGAAAAATTACCGCATGGAAAATTGTTCTGCCTTCCGCCTTAATCATTCTGCTAAATCCGATGGAGGAATGGGCGGGCGGAAGGGGTAGAGCCACTATACTGTACTGGTCGTCCACGAAGAACGAATAGGTCTGCGCTGCAAAAACCGCCACGACGGCATATTGCGCCACTCGCCCAGCGTGACCGGCACGCTGACCTATAACGTGCATCGCCAGACCAACTGTGAAGGTGCCCATCGAAGGAGAGGTCGAGTTGGCCGATACCGGCCGTTCCGTTATCGTCGGCGAGCAACGCTCGTCCAGCAACGGAAGCAGAGAAAAAGCTGTTCTCCCCTGGCAGTCTGCGGGCTATCCACCCGCACTTTAGTCGAAATCCACACGGCTTTTATTCCGCCCGGGTCATAGCCCACCCGATGCGGGTAGGACCTCTGCAGCTTGCTCGCTGGTCGTGACCAGCGAGCAAGTCGTCGTTGGGAGTTACTCAGCCGCAGCCGCGCTCTGGTCAGCGCGGTAGAAGAAGTACTCTGCCGTGTAGGGCACGCGCGACACCTGGCCCGCGGCGGAACCGGCGGTGGCAGGGGCCTGGCCACCGGCTGTATTAACCCGCTGGATATAGGTGGTACGCGCCAGCACCCCGTGGCCGTCGGTGAGCACGGTTTGGAGCTTGAGCCACGGGATGGCGTTAGTATCAACCGGTGGATGGACAGTGCTGGCGGCCAAACGCGCGCCAACGACCAGGCTGCCGCTCTCGGTTTGCCAAGCTGGCCGGGTTGGCCCGGCATAGGCATAGTGGATGCCTACCACGTTTGCGTCCGAGTCATAGAGCACCGCTTGAGGCGCGTGGAATGCCCAACTGTTGAGCGCCGCGTTAGTTGGGTTGATTGTCCAGACATAAATCTGCACTCCCACAGCATAAGCGTGGAAAGAGACTTTGTTGCCGGGGGGCACCAGCAGGTTGGCCGGCACGGCGGGCGCGCGGTTGTCATTGCCCTGGGCGCGCGCACAGGGAACCGCCGCGAGCAGGAGCAACGCCAGCGTTGGCGTCGTCATTTTGACGGCTGACGAGAACGAGGAATCGGTAGTTTTGGATTGTGGGGTTTTCATTTTTGAGCTTGTTGTTTTTGGGTGGATTACCTTTTAGCTTTACCGATCCTAGCAGAATAGGACGGGCTTGGGTATCGGGGCGTGCGACTGAATTTGAAGTAGGAAAATGCCTTAGGAGGGAGTCCTTTAGCTAGGAAAGCTTCCTAGGAAGAGGCTTGCCGGGCGGAGGAGGAGGCGGTTGTGTGAGGCGTGGGGGGAACGAACCTTGGACAGCGAATATCACCTTGCACCCTCTTCCATTACGGAAATTGCTGAAAGGTAACATGCTCTGAATGGGTAAATGGGGTAAATGGCTGCGCCGAGAAGCACGGCACGCAGCGGCAACGCGGAAAATTACTGGAAGCAACCGGGTTACTTTGTTTCGTTGCCGGTTTTCGGGCCGCCCTCAAGGAGTGCCTTGGCCTCGTCAAATTTTCCTTGGCGCCTGAGAATGTCTATCGAATCGCGAAGCGAGGTCGCGACGTCCGGATGCCCGTCGCCCAACAGTTTCCGCCGCATCATCAGCGCCTCCCCAACCATGCTCTCGGCCTCGGCCAGCTTGCCCTGATCGCGCAGCACGCTGGCCAGGTCGTTGAACGAAGTGGCGACGGCGGGATGCTCCTCCCCCAGGAGTTTGCGCCGCATCGCCAGCGCCTCGCGATGCATCCTTTCAGCGTCGGCCAGTCTGTCTTGCCCCTGGAGGACGAGGGCCAGGTTGTGCAGGGTGGTGGCCACGGCGGGATGCTCGTTGCCCAGGAACCTGCGACGCATTGCCAGCGCGTCTGCGTACATAGACTCCGATAGGTCCAACCTGCCTTGATCGTAAAGGACGCGAGCCAGATTATGGAGGGAAGTAGCCACATCTTCATTTTCATCGCCCAGCAGCCTCTTTCGCATCGCCAGCACCTCGCGCTGCATGGCCTCGGCCTCTGCGAGCCTGCCCTGATCGCGAAGCACCAGCGCCACGTTTTCGAGCAAGCCGGCCACTTCCGGATGTTCGTATCCGAGGAGGTTCCTCTTGAGCTCAAGCGCCTGGCGAAATAATGACTCGGCCTGCGCCAGCTTGCCTTCGCGCTGGAGCACGACACCCAGAGTGCCAAGAAAGTTGGCCAGCTCTGGATGGGCATTGCCTGCAAGCTTTTTTTGCATCTCGAGCGCCTGGCGGCTGACGTTTTCGGCCTCCTCGAGCTTGCCCAAGTGCATCAGGGCGTCACCGAGCAGGGAAAGCGCGTGAGGCACTGCCGGGTCTTGCTCTCCAAGCGACGAGCGGCTCAGCCGCAGGGTCTCGCGAGCCATCTGCTCCATGGGCTGATAAAGTCCCAACTCGTGATAGACCCGGGCCATGGTGGCGCGCAGCTCTACTTCCACCTGCGGCTGATTCGTGAAGTCTTTGCCGATGTGCTCTGACGCAATCTCCAGAATCTTCCGCCGCAGTGTCGTGTCGCTGCCCAAGGGAACCGAAGGACCGACGCTCTCGAGGATGTGCTCTAGCAACCGGGCGATTTGCTGGCTCTTGCGGGCTTCGGTGTTCGCTTTTTTTTCGGCGGCCTGGGCCTGGAGGCGCAGTTTGGCTTCATGGGCGCGGGCTTGCATCTCCCGGACAAACATCCAGGTCGAACCCATGGCCACTGTCACCAGCAGAACCACAATCGCCGCGATCAGGCTGGCCAACGCCGGCTGACGGCGGCACCAGCGCCACAGCTTTTCCGGCACGCCCGCTGGTCGCGCCGAAATGGGTCTGCCCACCAGCCAGCAATCGAGGTCCGCTGCCAGTGTCGCTGCGGAGACGTAGCGCGCGCGGGGTTCTTTGTTGAGGCACTTCAAACAAATCGTTTCCAGGTCGCGCGGGACGCTGGGGTTGAGCAGGCGTGGGGAGACCGGCTCGGTGTTGAGCAGTTGGAGCAACGTCTCTTCGACGGTCTCGGCCAGGAATGGCGGCCGTCCGGTGACCAGATGATAGAGAATCGCGCCGAGCGAATAAACATCGCTGCGCGTCCCCACCGGGCCACGCTTGCGGGAAGCCTGTTCCGGCGGCATATAGTTCGGAGAGCCGAGCATTTGCCCGGTGGCTGTGAGATGGGCGCCGTCGCGGGACGCTGGTTGGGAAGGCGAACTGCCCTCACCTTGCTCTTCCCACTCATCGGATGACGAGAGAGGGTGGCCGGAGGCCGAGTCAGACCTGCTCGAGTCGAACCGCTTGGCCAGACCGAAGTCGGTTATGTACGGCTGACCGTCGCGATCGATAAGCACGTTGGACGGTTTGAGGTCGCGATGCAGAACGCCATGTTGGTGCGCATAGTGAATCGCCTCCGCTACGGTCTTAACGTGTACTACCAGCTTCTTCAAATCCGCATTTCGCACTCCACAGTCGGCGATGAGTTGGTTCAGGCTTTGCCCTTCTATGTAATCCATCGAGAAGTATTGCTGGCCGTCATGCTCGCCTACCTCGTGAATGGCCACGATATTCGGATGCTGCAGGCTGGCCGCTGCTTCCGCCTCCGTCCGAAACCGCTGCACGAACTCGTCACTCGAAAACTTGCCAAAGAGCAGCATCTTCACCGCGACGATGCGGTTTAGACTCACCTGGCGCGCCCGATAGACAATACCCATGCCGCCGCGCGCGATTTCCTCCAGCAGTTCATAGTCGCCGAAATAATGAACCGTGGGATTTTGGATATTATATTTTGGATCGTCGATGGCGGAGGCAGAGCGGGGCGCAGGACTGTCCGCCCGGGCCAGTTGCAGCCCCATGCCCGCCAGACACTTGGGGCAGAGCCCTTGCGGGGCATTGGCGGGCAGCTCCGTGCCGCATTCTTCACATATTAGCTTCTCTACCATCACGACCAGCCAATCCTGGTTTCAAAAGTGTTCAGACCTGAAATGAGCGGAAGGTAACGACTAATTGTTACACCGTTACAATGGTTACATGGTTACATCGCCTCACGCACACGATGGGGAGTTAGCGTATCCCCCATTATAACGTTGTGGATATACAACCATGGAACTATGCGATGATTCGTCAGCCGCTCAACGCGGCGTAAAGCGCATGCAGTTCTTCGTCAACCTCCTTCGGGCTGGACACGGTGCTGGCAATCTCGGCTCGCAGCAGTTCTCCATAACGATGACGCATTCGGCTGACGGCCATTTTTAGGGCCGCTTCCGTCGTGGCCAACTCGACTGCCAACTCCGCATAAGAAACCTCTCGCCTTTCGCCAGTCAGAAAAACCTTCACTTTCTCGAACAACGCTCCTTTACCGTCGGCGACGAATTCCTCCCGCAACCGCGCCAGAACCTGTTCCAGCACGGTGGTCGCCCATTGCTGCTCGAAGAGTTTTTCGGCGGAAAGCCCTGCAGCCGGCACTTTCAAATACAACCGCTCGGCCGATTGGTCGTCCAGGGAGATGAACGTCATTTTCCCACCGCGTTTCTGCGCCCGGGCACGACGCCACTCATTGGCTAGAAAGTGTTCCAGCGCAGCCAGAAGGAAGGAGCGGAACTTGCCCTTGGTGCGGTCCACCGCGCTGAGATACTTTTTCTCCAGCAAGCGGGCGAAGAACGATTGCGTCAAATCCTGGGCCTCAGGTGCCGCGTAGCCCCGGCGTCGAATGAAGACGTAGAGGGGATACCAGTAACTGCGGCACAGCTTTTCCAGCGCTTCCTGGGCCAGAGGCGAGGGGGACTGACCCGCCAGCAACACGACGCTCCAATGCGTGGTGGCAAACTGCCCTCCGCCAGCAGCGGTAGTCTCTTGCAGCGAGGTTTGCATAACACCTTGTCCTGCCACCAACAGAAACGGCTCTCCCCGGAGCATGTGCTATCTTCGCGCAAATTGAAAGCTTTAAATTCACCAGTCCGGCCGTCTCTCCCTTGAAGCGCGTCTGAAAATCCGACTTCAATGTTGCTTGCACTTTTTCCCTGCAAGCGGCTATAAGTAGGTCGAGCGCTCAGAAAAGAAGCTAAGGGTTTGTTATGTCGAACACTGGCCGCCAGTCCGTCAACACCAGCAACGTGCTTTCAGTGATTATGGGCGGCGGACAAGGCACGCGGCTGTTTCCATTGACCAAGGAGCGCGCCAAGCCGGCGGTCCCCTT